>ERZ651108.1331-NODE-1331-length-11003-cov-25.876690_pt1 | contig 11003 bp, 4 predicted proteins | sample MGYA00512173_ERZ651108 | MGnify/ENA metagenome assembly ERZ651108 | reverse complement strand
TATATATGAAATAATTTTCATAAATGAAAATTATTATCAACTACTATGTACTAATCATACAGGATTAGCGTATGAAAGTCAATGAGAAATATTATCATATAATTATTTTGAAGACTCTATATATTGCCATGACCATTTTATTAGTAATAAATATATTACATAAACATTTACATAAGGTATGAATAGGCCCAATATCCAAAAAGCACTACTATAAGAATCATGTAATCGCTAAATTAATACTCTTAATACGTATATAAAGCACCAAATCAAAAAAATAGCTACCATAAAAACTAAGAATATACTTTTTAGTATTATTGTAGGTAAAATACTTCCTAATGAATAAATTAACATTAAAGGAAAACTCATCTAAAAATTGCTCAAATCCACCAAAGTCAATTCTAATGAAATTAGAACCAACTTTTTCAATACAATTTGACAGGCCATAGGCATTATCATATTCATTGCTAGGGAACAAAGATAATATTAATAGCCCTACTACCCATATATTCAAATCAACTGACATAGCCGTAGACAACATACCTTCCGTATATGATACGACTAATATAGGAAGAGAATAATTTAAATAATTAGTATACAACGTATATAGAGCAGCTAATATAAAAAATACTACTTTGGCCCCTTATCTTCCATTAGGATTTATGGTTAGATACCAAGACTTTTTAAAAACTAAATGATAAATTACAAATAGATTAATAAATGGTAGTATCAAGCCAACAATCCATAATGAACTTAATAGGCAATCATGAAGACGTCTTATTGATAATGTAATAATCCCAATACTTGGCCATATATATACTATCAAAAAATTGACACCGCTTATTAATGATACATCAAAAAAATCAATACTAAACTTAGAAATTGAAGTGATTAAGAAAATCAAAATAAATACAACAAAATTTGCCCCAATCACACCTACAATATATTCTCCCCTATTTGCTCGACCACTTATATAAAGCAATTTAGAAAAATATACTTTATATACGTTATCAAAAAAACTCTCTTTATCTTTACTTACTCCACTATTTATCAAAGTACTATTACCATAAGCAATAAAGTAATCATCAAATTTATTAATACCATGAGCATATCCATAATTATTGTTATTTTCTTCACCTAATGGTAAAGAAAATAACAATAATAGAAGAGTTATAAAGAGATTTTCTAAGGTTATGTCGAAAATTGAAAAAATTTGAAAAATCGAAGTTACATCTAACTCATAGCTATTAAATAATAATTTTAAAATACTAGAAATAACTAAAACTAAAACTATTCCCCAGCGTGATAATCCTATATCATTCACTCTTCTAACTAAAGATCCGATTATAACAAACATACCAATTATAACCAAAAGATATGGAAGTATTTTCACAAAGAAACTACTCGTAGCATTTCCTAATAATGCTATAAGAAATAAATATATGTATATATTTATTATGGTTCCAAGAACTGCAAAAATATACGGTACCCGTCCCATTCGTTTATTTATAACTAAACAATATATATTTTCTTTAAATAATTGCCACTCTTTTGATAAACTCACTAATAGGACCTCTGAATCTCATTAAAATACTGATTAATTATATCATTTGAAACGGGAATAAACTTATCTTTATCAATTAATAACTCTTTTCCTCCTGTTTTTCGCTCACGAACAAAATAAATAAAACCTGGACTGTTATTCGAATAGTATAAGCGTCCTTCTGTAGGGTGTAATTGGTGATATGCTATTGCCATTTGATTTAATCTTGGTTGATAACCATAACGTTCATTAATCATTTCATTTACTTCCCCAGTATTGACACTTGGAACCTTAAAATCCTGAGAGATACGTAGTCTTAAATCAGTAGCGCCCTCACCATAATTAAATTCCCTTTGCTTAGTATTGTTTTTAGGAATATTAAGATTCAATAAATCTCTAAAAAATGATTTATTAACACTATAATCTACTGCATCTAAGGTTCCAGTATGTAATGGTTCTTTATCAACCGTAAGCGTTTTATAATATAACTTTATATGCGGCTGAGAAAAATCAGATAAAAACGAATTATTATCTGAAGTAGATAAAGAAGGCTTCTTAGGTGTAGTAAGGAGATTATCTCCTCCATCTTTTTTAGAGGTTTTCTCAAAAGGATTTTTAACTATATCTCTTAATCCTATATCAACACCCAATGCTCCTGTTACACCATCTACAGAATCATTTCTAAGAGCGCCATACCCTATAAGACTTATACCGACCTCAGTTCCTTGTGGAAGTTCTGAAGATGTTTTTCCTTCAAAACTGGTAGAACGATTATACATTGGTGTTGCTAGCTCATAGGATGCCGCCCTATTAGCAGCAAAAGCTTTTCCTTCAAACACAATATAATTCATAGTCATAATACCATTAGCAGGATGTACCGTATACCCATTATCAGCCATATAATCCCCGAACTCTGAATAAGTATAGGATGCTGGTTTAATAGTATATTCAAATGCGCCAGTATTCACATCATATACTGCATTATTGCCATCAGCTAAAGTAATAGCTTTATGTCCATTATCAACTAATTCATCTCCATAATTTTCATAGATTCTAGCATATGGATAAGTATCTGAATATTCAGGATTACCAGTCTCATAAATAGTAGCTATCCATGCATTAGATTTCCAAGTATAGTTTCCTAATTCTAAATTTGAGCGTGTAGAATAAGCAATATCTGAAGAAGTGCTATTTAAACGAGCTAAATACATTAATGTATAATTCATGCCACCATTTAATACACTCTTATCAGGAAGCCATGAAGCTAATGCATCGGCAAGGCTTCCATCTATCGCTTCCTTCTGATCATTCTCATTACCATAATGGTGTACTGCTCTATAATTACTCAATCCAGCCCATTTACCTATAATTTCAGATATTCTATGGTTTCGAGAGTATCCTTCTTCATATGAAAATGCTGACTGCAATTCTGATAACATTTCTTGTTGTTCTTCATGTGTTAACCAATTATTATCCGTTGCTGATAAAACAATACTTTGTCCAGTTTCGTTGATCGAGATAGTTCTTAATAATGCAATACTAGCTAATTTTCTAATTCCTGGATCCTTAATACCCTTTAATGTATTACTAATTGTATCATTAACAGTTACACCTTTTATACCAGTAAGAATACTATCTCCCGATAATGATGAAATCACTCCTGCAAAACCAGCATGCAAAGAAATTCTATATATTCCATTTTCGCCCCATTTTTTTGCTTCTTTAATATATTCTTGTGCTAATTTTTCTTTTCCATCTTTACTAGCTTCAATTGCTTTAATAGTTAAATCATGAGATTTTTTTAATGCAATATCCCCAATTAACTTATATCCATGGTCAGATATCTTATTTAATAAAATTTGTTTTTCCTCTATTGTTTTCTTATCAAAAATAGGTGCGAGTTTATTAAGAGCCTGTTCCGTATCATGATTAATCTTTTCTAAGGATTCTTTCTCAGCAATTTCGATAATACCTTCACTAATAGCTGAATGCGTAGTAGACTTTGAGCTACCTTTTACAGGAATCCCCATTTTAGGACTACCTGTAATGCCTATTGGATTATTTTTAGTGCGTTTAGTTGTAGATAAACTATATCCAGAAGTCTTGGCAGAATAAGATGCTTCATTTTGAATATCATTCATTTTTAAAGAGTTAGAGGATAATCTATTTTTGGATTTATCAGGACTACCTTTAATTATACCACCTGTAAGTGTAGTTGCATGATTTACCTGGACATTATATCCGCCATCACTTGCGTATATACCAGCCTGTTTTGTAACACTTGCATAGTGACTGTCTGTAGTTCCTCTCGAATTATCAAATCCAACTCTCGCAGATCCACTCATTCCATAAGATACAGATATACCTTTATTTTTACTTATTTTATGGTAGTCATTCGTATCTTGTAAACTTTCAATATTCAAATTATGTCCAACTTTTGTGGTCACACTTTCACCGATGACCTTAGAACCAATAATTTCTGTATCATTTCCAGAGACAGTATTGACTTGTTTACCACGAATAACAGTTCCAGTATGCGTCTTAGTTGTCTCTAATGCATTTTCTTTACCTTTATACACATTAGCATCTAAACCAATAACACCATTACCGTGAGGACTAACTGTGGCACCAACAGACCATCCTGAGCTTGTATATGTATCGCGTTGTACTAAAGAGTTCGTTCCTGCATCTATACTTAAGTTATTTGATGCATTTAGATTAACCTTTGGAGCCTCTACAATACTACCTTTAATATGAATATTTCCTTTGTCACTATTATCACTATCTGCAGTAATACTTACATTATTTTTGCTCCCTATAGAACTACCTATATAATTTTCTTGATTAAGTTCGCTATGCTGTTTAAATTTACTTGAACCAATACCTACTTGTATATTGAGTAAACGATCTTTTTTAATTCTATTATTTACATTATTAATCGCTGTTCTTACATCTGGATGCATAGCATTGCTCTCTTCAGGATGTTCTGCCTGATATGCTTTATTAAGTTCATCAGCCTTAGCAAGTATATCTTTTTCTTTTTCTACAAGTTTTTCTATCTTAGCATTTTTATAAGAAGTCCCATCATTATAAGCATGTTTTAAAGTATTTGCAGCCTCAAGATACTCTAATGTTGATAAGTTGCTATTTTTTCTAGAGTTAGCACGCTTACCAAGTTGCTGAACAGCATTCAATTCATTAACAATTTGACCACCAACACTTACAGTAAGACCGGAACGCTTCTCCTCGTGACTTTGCACTACATGTGCAGTATTATGTTTTCCATCAACCGTTACATTTTGAGCAGATAAGTCTATCGGTTTATTACTAAAATAGTTTGTTGTTGTACTGTGAATTGAATTACCAGCACTAACATTTATCTCGTCCTTAGAGGAAGAAATATTGGTAGCAACTTGATTTTTATATCTGCCATCTGTTGTATCAGTCACTTTTTTACTACCAATAGTAAAGCCTATACCAGCGCCCATTAAGCCAGATTTTTTACTATATTGATATACATCATCACGTTGTGTTTCTTCACCTGAATCTGTACGCACGTCATTACCTGCAGATACGGATACATCTTTTGTTCCCAAAATATTAGAACCTGTTACCGAAACATTGCGATTAGCTTTCACATTAATCGTATCTCCACCAATTGTTGAAGATAAAACACCTGTGCGTTCATGATCTGTACGTATGATATTAGTTGTACGAGATAGTAAACTCTTTTCTTTGTATTTTAGACCATATTCATCACGACTATAACTTTGCCCATTTGTAATAGTAACATCATTTCCAGCTTCAACAGATGTGACACCATGTTCACTATTAACAATACCATTGCGGATATTTACATCATTTCCTGCATGTAAATTAACATTACTATCACTTAAAATAGCTGTACCTAATTCAGTACGACGATCTGTGCGATTATAATTCTCACTATTAACAGTCATATCCTTTTTAGCGGATAATGCCTCTGTTGTTAAATTAATATTCTGACCAGCCTCAATCGTTGCTTTAGAATTATCTCCAGTATAAACAATAGCACCTTTAAGGTTAACATCTCGTTTAGCAGATAAAACTAAATCGCCTTTTTCTCCTACACCTATAGTTCCTTGGCGACCAACAATATCGTGATGTTGTAATCTATTTACATGAGCACCTACATTAATATCACGACCAACATTAATATTAACCTGTTTCTCACCATGAATATTACCAGTATTTATTACGTCTTGAGATGCCTTAATAGTCACTTTACGTCCATCTATACGACCTGTATTTTCTACATCATTAGCCCCTAATACAATTGTATCTGCAGTCATAATGCCTTGATTTAGAATATCTGCATTAGTGTTGCTAACAATAGCTTTACCACTTATGATTCCACCCATTGCATCAACAGATTTTGCAGGTTGTTTCGCTAAATATACTTTAGGATATAGAACTTGTTGAGCTTTTCCATCTACTACAACTGTTTTAGTTTCTAACCACACCATATCAGTCGTTATAGCTTTCATTTGTTCTTTAGATAAGGCAATTCCAGGTGTTAATTTAAAAGCTTTACCAAAAGCTACACCAGCCTCTAATAATGCTTTATATTCAGCTTCATTATCTGTATAACCTTCTAAATACTGTTTACCTGTAGCTGATACTATTTGCTCATTAATAAGTTGCTGTTCATAGAATCCATCACCTAAACGTTTGAATCTTCTTTCAGGATTATTTGTCAACGCATCAATCATAAATTGAGAGGATAAAAAATTCTTTCGATTAGTAAAAGCAGGGTCAGTCTCTATCAAAGCATTAGCCGTAATAGCAGGATGAATATCATATAGTGCCTCTGTTGGTAACGATAAACCATCTATGGTTTGACTTGCTTTACCTTTGCCCCCACCCAGACCATATGGATCTAAACTATCATTGACCTTTGCAATAGTAGCTTTGGATACTTTATCTTCAGCGTGCTCTTTTAGAGTACCAATTGGTTTTACATTTTCTTCAGTAATCGACGGTGTCATAAAGACTTCAGGGCCCCAAACACGTATACGTTTACTTCTATAACCATGACGTTTCCTTTTCTTTTCGGTTCTACTCTCTTGAGTAGTTCCAGTAATAAAGGTTTTATCACTAATCATATCTGATATGTTTTGTATAGAGCCCTTTGTTTTAAAAGTTCCTCCTGAAATCACGCTGCTATTATCATTATAAAGTATACCAGTAGTTACTAAATCACCACCACTACTAATGATACCTGGATCATCATTGGTAATCTTTTTGTGAGTTTGTTCGGCTTCACTTCTAATGATTGTAAACTGATTTATTCGGTTCTCATTCTTATTCATTTCCTTATTATAAGCTTCATCTTCAGGCGTTTTAACTGGTTTTACATGCGGTGTACCATAACCACTTGAATCATCAGCATATGGGAACTCAGACTTATCAAATACCTGACCTTCTAATTTATGATTTGGATGAGTAACTTTTATTTTATCTGGATTTTTAGTAATCCCATCTGAAACACGCTTGGTTCCTAACGCAACATTATTATTTTCTACTGTAGGAGTATCAAGTTTAATAGACTTTGTAGCTTTAATAGTCGCCCCTTTATTATGTATACCATCTTTAGCAATAAAGTCCATAGTTCCACCACTATAAATGAGACCTTTACCAGTATTATCTATTGTATTTGAAGTTATATTAACGTGATTACGACCCGCAATTACACCAGACTTATGAGAATCTAGTTCTGCCTTAAGAGCAGTAACTTTCTCTTGTACATCATCATACGCTTTTGTTAAATCATTAATCCGTTGACGATGTGCGTCTAACTCAGGCTTGGTCTTATATTTAGATATATCAGCATTCCATTCAGCATCAAGTTCATTTTTTGCCTTTTCTAGCTCTTTACCAGCTTTATGATAGCGTTCTTCTATTTCACTATTAGTATGATTTGTAACTATATTAGCTTTAATATCTACTGTATCACCATAAATACGTCCACCTTCATGATTATCTATAGATTTAGCATTTATAGTTGTAGTATTTCCAGAGTTGATAAGACCATTATTGTTTACCTTTTCTTGACTATGTACAGTTGTAGAGGAATCACCTTGAACCACACCATTTGAATGAATTGCTATACTTTGTCCATCTAAAATAGTATTGCCATTACTTGTAACGCCACCATCAACTACAATTTGACCATCACTAGTAATACTAGAGGCTTGTGAAGAACTTACTACACCTTTAACATTTACCCCAAGACCAGTATTGGTCCCTTTCAGAGTAATAGAATTTGCATACATACCCCCAATTGCGGATACATCTAAGCCAATATTGTTAGAATTACCAATTTTTTGCGTGTCTAATGTATTAGCATCTATTTTGTTCTTACCCGTGCGAGCTTCGATCGAATTTGCCCAGATTCCAGCATTTACACTCGCTGCTTCTGTTAAAATTTGTAACGAGTTAGCCTCTTTGGCATTAAGACCGTTTCTATTAATAGCAACAATTCCTCGCTCCACCCGATATGAGTTTAGATTTCCTGATAAATCATATTCAGGTTTACCTGTAGTTAATACTGCTCGATCTGTATTGATAAATCCGCCACCATCTACAGTAATACCATTAGGATTTGCTATAACTACTGAAGCTTTATGACCTGCTACCTCAATAAACCCGTTCATATTGGTTGGATTGTGTGAAGTAATCTCATTAACAATGACATTGGCAGAACCACGCATCATATTAGTATTACCAGGAACATATCCACCAAGCTTGGTATTAGACATTTGGTAAGAGTTATTAAGAATTACACCATTTTGTGGTACGTTAAAGTTAGTATAATCATTTCTAGATACTCCACCAGCGCTAGGGCCTACGACATTTACTAATGTGACACCATTAGCAGCTTGTCCAATCATGGCTTGTCTTTCATGTGGCGCATTTCGATCTACCTCTATAGGATTTTCTGCATATACAAACGGTACGACTAAAGGGTCAACGATCATTAGCCCCATAGTAAGCCATACTGCAATTTTATATTGTAATCGTTTTTGTTTCATATTTACTCTCTCAATTAATACGTATACTATATTAGAACCGCACACCTGCTTGGAAACCTGCGGTTACAGAATCAGTTTTGTAACCACTTGGTTTATATAAAGGAGCCCCAACAAATACATCATAGAATAATCCAGATATAAATTGCCCTCTTATCCCAAGACTAGTACCAGCAATAAATTTTCCTGTAAATACCTCTGTACTTGGACCATATACGGCGCCAAAATCAATATTAGCATAAACACTTGATTTCCATTTAGGGATGTAACTAGCAACCTCATTACGCATATACCAGCCACTTTCAGCCATTAGTGTATTTTCACCATCAAATCCTTGTACAGTATATCGATTCCCAAGGCTAATCATATCTCTAGAGAATAAACGTTTATCCCCTAATGTCCATTGTCCATGGAAAGATGTAGTTATACTTGCTGGTCTATGTCCCCATATACGTGGAATTTGATAATCGACATCTAACAATAGTTGAGTATATCGAGTACTAGGCGCTCCATTACCATATTCTGGTTGCGAACCAAACCAACCAACCCCTTGTTTAATAGCTGCTCTAGAGTATAATGTATTTTTCTTTATGTATCTACGTTCTGATATACCTACTTCTAAAGAAGCTGTATTAGCACGTTGTACAGCAATTTCTACATCATTAATATAATTTTTAGCATTACGCTTGCTGATAATAATATCCCAACTACGCTTAGTCATTCGATCTCGATGAAATACATGATTCCACGAACCTCTTACAGTCTTTGCATGACTAGAACTAATAAATGGAGTAGCCATAGAATTAATCGTTTGATGATATTTCATATCACTATAGGAAATACTAAAGGTGTCCTTCCCTCTAGGTATTGAATAAGAAATAGTATGGTTTCGACTACCTTTTCGTTCACCATCTTGAGCAGCATCTCGATTAATACTTAAGTTTAATGAATCATTAGCATTAAATATCCTATCAACTCCAATTGCAGCCGTCCACTGCAGTTTACCAGTATCTTTTAGTCCAGAATCATCTATGGATATCATTCCATGAATTGGTGGTTTTTTAGTAGTTTCAAGTACAATATTCGTAGCTAACGGTTTTGTTCCTGGCTCAAGCTCAACAGACACATTTTGAGAACCAATCCGCTTCATTTGCTCTATCCCCTGTTCTATATTTCGAATATTAAGGATATCCCCTTCACGAATAGGAAATGCATTTTGCCATGGCAATGGTTGTGCATACGTTTTATATAAGACAGACTCTACGCGACCGAGTTGTAAATTAAATTGTAGATTACCTGAAGCTAATGATTGGGATGGAATACCAATCCGAGACGTGACGTATCCATGTTCTATAAGTGCAGTATTTAAGCTAGTAGATAATCTATTTACATCTTCAACTGTAAGTTTGCGATTTACAAATGGTTTAATTGTTTTACGTAGAAACGTAAACTCGTTAGGCACATCTAATTGTATCTTCTTTTTTTGTGCTTCATAATATAATGGACCTTTAATTAATCGTACACTTGCTGCAGAACTATTATCCACAAATGTCGTCTGATCCATAGTAGTATTTATCATATTACTATATGTTAATTCTGCAGACTGACTAATAGGTTCTTCTACAACACGGATATGAGATACAAAAAAAGATGGCTCTACATGTGCTGGCTGTTGTGCCGGTACTGTATAACCATCTTGTGGTGTTAAAGAACCAGATGAAAAATCTATTCCACCTGTTTGTACTGTAATTCGTCCCTCTCCAAGCCGCGCCTCTCTCGCTAGTTGTTGTTCTCTCGATCTATCTAGTTGTTCTTGAGTATCAATAGGTTTAGCACCCAAAATATGTATTGGTACCATACACACTAAACTTAGACAGAATAATAACTCTCTCTTTTTCATATTGCTCCTTTTGTAATAAAATATAAATCTGTTTTATATTTTATTATGTTTTTATCTTGACAGTCAATAGAGAGTTTAAACTGTAAAACCATCTACCAAAGATAAATCAATTCATCTTCGATAGGCGGTTTATTTTATTCACCCTTAGCAATACGGTCTAAGAGTTCAATATAGCTTTCTTTATTTAAGGCTGGTGTAAAGTTGTCTAATATATCTTTAGCACCTGCTGCATCATCGTATAGTAAGTCTACGATTGTCATAGCCAATGCTTGTGCTGTTTTAATGTACGCTACATCAGGTACAGAGATTTCATATTCCGCACTGTGTAGTACACCACTTATACAACCAACCCATGGATGGATGACCGGCATCAAGTGAGATACGTCCCCCATATCTGTACTAGCTGTTATATGTGGGCCTTGGTATATATTGGCTTCACCAAAGATAGGATTTGAATTTTCTCGTAATAGAGCATTCATACGTTCATCATTAC
>ERZ651108.1330-NODE-1330-length-11004-cov-11.815965_pt1 | contig 11004 bp, 12 predicted proteins | sample MGYA00512173_ERZ651108 | MGnify/ENA metagenome assembly ERZ651108 | reverse complement strand
GTGGGACGACGAAATCGAATTCTAACGAATTACCGATTTCTGTCCCACTCTCTTTCTTTATTCTTGGATCATGGCTAGGAGATCCTCTCCTGTAGTGGTTGGAAGGATCCGGACTCGTTTGAGGGCATAGAGGCCATCAGCGGAGCTGGCGAGTCCATTTTTAGTGGTGAGGCCTAGTTTGTAGTCAGCTTTCTTGGCTTGGTCGATCGTGACCTGGCTGTAGCGACCAGATGGGTAGACGATAACGCTGGTATTTTGATCCAGCACCTTATCCAGCAGGCGTTTAGAAGCGACCAGCTCATTCTTTTGGGTCTCAAGACTGGAATTGGCTAGGTCTGGATGATTGACCGTATGGCTTTCAAAGGTCAAGCCAGCATTTTTCATCTCTTTGATTTGGTCAAAGGTCAGGACATTTTCTTTTTCCTTTTGGGTAAAGTCCGTGATGATATTGTTGGTGGCGGTCATCTTGTACTTCTTAAGAAGCGGATAGACGATGGTATAGAAATCCTCGACGCCATCATCAAACGTGAGCCAGACAAATTTCTTTCCTTTTGGGACTTCATTTTTAGCGAGGATGCGATAGGCTTCCTCAGGTGTCAGGGTGTAGTAACCCGCTTTTTTCAGAGCCTTTAGTTGGCTTTCAAAGGTTTCTGGATCGACGATCAAATTAGCATTGGCAGCTTCAGACTCGGCCATATTGTGCACGGAGTGGTACATGAGGATGGGCAGTTTGACCGGCTTTTTCACTCGGGTCCACTCGATAGAGGAACTGTGTTCATCTAGCGAGCGCGTCACGGCAGTACCACTGGTATTTCCGTCACTCAGCTGAGTGATCCTTTTGATCAGAAGAAAGCTACAAATAAAGATACAGACCAAGAGGAGTGCATTGATTCCAAGTAGGACTTTGATTTTTTTAGGTACTCTTCGTTTACTCATAGTGTCACCGTTTTCATCATTTTCTCTATTGTACCACAAATTCTATGTTCTTTTCCAGAACTTGCTACAGGCAGATCCTGTCATGAAAATTCAGAATTTTTAAGGCAATTGGCTGTCAAACGCTCAAGTTTTTGTTATAATGGAGCTACTATAGAAAATTCAAGGAGTCAATAGGATGTCTGTTAAGATTGCCTTACTAGGATTTGGTACTGTTGCAAGTGGCGTACCATTTTTATTAAAAGAAAACCATGAAAAAATCACCCAGGCAGCTCAAGATGAAATCGAGATCGCTAAGGTCTTGGTTCGAGATGATGCGGAGAAGAAAAGCTTGCAAGCGGCGGGTCACGACTACAACTTTGTGACCAATGTCGATGAGATCATTGAAGACAAGGACATTGCCATCGTGGTCGAATTGATGGGTCGTATCGAGCCAGCTAAGACCTTTATCACCCGTGCGCTGGAAGCAGGGAAGCACGTGGTCTCTGCTAACAAAGACCTTCTTGCCGTTCATGGAAGCGAGTTGCTAGAGATTGCTAAAAAACACCAAGTGGCCCTTTATTATGAAGCTGCCGTAGCTGGTGGGATCCCAATCCTTCGGACCTTGGTGAATTCCCTTGCTTCTGACAAGGTGACCAAAGTGCTCGGTGTGGTCAATGGAACCTCTAACTTCATGATGACTAAAATGGTCGAAGAAGGCTGGACTTATGAGGATGCTTTAGCAGAAGCGCAACGTCTTGGTTACGCTGAAAGTGATCCAACTAATGACGTTGAAGGAATCGATGCTGCCTACAAGATGGTGATCTTGAGCCAATTTGCCTTTGGGATGAATATCCAATTTGACCAAGTAGGTCACAAAGGAATCAGCCAGATCACTCCTCAAGATGTATCGGTTGCTCAAAGCCTTGGATATGTTATCAAGCTTGTCGGCTCCATCGTTGAAACAGAGTCAGGGATCGCAGCAGAAGTAACACCAACCTTCCTTCCAAAACAACATCCACTCGCAGGAGTGAATGATGTCATGAATGCGGTCTATGTGGAATCCATCGGTATTGGTGAGTCTATGTACTACGGACCAGGTGCTGGTCAAAAACCAACTGCGACAAGTGTCGTAGCCGACCTCGTTCGCATTGTCCGTCGACTAAAAGAAGGAACAATCGGTAAAGCCTTCAATGAATACAGCCGCCCTCTTCAATTGGCTAAGCCAGAAGACGTGAAGAACAATTATTACTTCTCAATCAAGGCACCAGATGCGACTGGTCAAATCTTGCGTCTTGCGGAGATCTTTAATGCAGAAGGAGCTTCCTTCAAGCAAATCCTCCAAGAAGACTCAGATGGTCACTATGCAAGTGTTGTCATCATTACTCACCAAGTTAACCAAACTCAATTCAAGAACTTGGTTGAAAAATTGGATTCAGAGGCGAATTTCGAACTCTTGAATACCTTTAAAGTCTTGGGAGAATAAGCATGAAAATTATTGTTCCAGCAACCAGTGCCAATGTAGGGCCAGGATTTGATTCTGTTGGGATTGCCGTGACTCGCTATTTGACCATTGAAGTCCTTGAACCAGCAGATGCTTGGTTTATTGAGCATGATCTTGGAGCAGGGATTCCGACAGACGAGAAAAACCTCTTACTCTCAACAGCTCTTTCTATCTCAACGGATATGCAACCCCATCGGGTCAAGATGACTAGTGAAGTGCCTTTGGCGCGTGGTCTTGGATCTTCTAGCTCTGTCATTGTAGCAGGGATTGAATTGGCCAACCAATTAGCTAACCTCCAGCTATCAGATGCTGAGAAATTACGCATCGCGACCAAGATTGAAGGTCATCCGGACAATGTAGCCCCAGCTATTTTTGGGAACTTGGTCGTTGCCAGTTACATCGGTGAAGATGTCCAATATGTGACAGCTGACTTCCCAACTTGTGATCTGGTAGCCTTTGTTCCCAGCTACCAATTGAAGACCAGTGATAGCCGCAATGTTTTGCCGACAGAATGGTCTTATAAGGAAGCTGTTGCAGCCAGTAGTGTAGCCAATGTGGCCATCGCAGCTCTCCTCAAGGGAGATTTGGTGACGGCTGGTCGCTCCATTGAGTTAGATCATTTCCACGAGCGCTACCGTCAATCCTTGGTCAAAGAATTCCCTCAGGTAAAAGAAGTTGCGCATCAACACGATGCTTATGCCACCTATCTGTCGGGAGCAGGCCCAACGATCATGAACCTCTTAGCGCCAGAGCATACAGCAGCCTTTGTCGCAGCTCTCGAAGAACTCGGGCTAGATGGTCAGATTTTCCAACTTAAAATCGACACATTTGGCGTTCGTGTTGAGAAATAAACCTCAATGTAACACAAATGAAAGAAGGATGTATACGAATGTATATGTCCTTTTTGCTTCTCCTATGGTAGAATGGGAATTGTATGGGGAAAAGCTCAAGCTTTCCCGAAAGTTTAGGGGGAAACATGAAACCAGAATATTTATATAGTATTGCTACCGATCTTGGGCTGCAATTTGATGGCGAAGCCCGTGTGATGTATGGAGAGCGTGAAGGCTTCTTGTTAGTCATTGAAGGCGCTCAAACCAAGAATGTATTTACCATTTCACTCAGTGTGAAACAAGGTTCCGAAGGAGACTTGATCGAAGATAGTGAAATTCTTTGGAATGAATTAAAAGAACAATCAAAAGCCATTAATGCTATCTCTTCTGATGGTTACTTGACCTCGATCGTTGTCAAAGGTGGAATGACCAAAGGGAAGGCTGTCGAAACCTTATGGACAGCTATCCAAGATATTGTTGATTTCTTACTCAACCACCAATTTGTGCAAGTGAATGCGGAAACGGGTGAGGAAGGACCAATCGGTCTGTATCAAATTGGAGATGCGATCTTTTTAATCGACGATGCAACCTTTAGAGCCTACCAAGCCGAAGTGCAAGATACAGTTGAGGCTTATGAAGCGCGGGAAGAAAACTTCCTTTTAGGGATTGTAGGGGCTGTGATCGGTGTAATCATCGGTGGAGCAGTTGCCCTCTTGGTAGCGCGTCTTGGCTATGTATCTGTTTTAGCAGGGGCTGCCCTCGGTTATTGTACTATCAAAGGTTATGAGATCCTTGGTAAGAAATTGACTAAAAAAGGTGTGGTAGTTTCAGCTATTTTGATGGTCTTGACCGTCTTTTTGGTCAACCAATTAGATTATATTTTGGCGCTCATGAGTAAGCTCGATCTTCCATTTGATTTGTCCTGGACGATTGTCAATGAAGCGACATTCTCAGGGGACGTCCCAGATAAATTTTATTTGAATCTAGGATTGCTGGCTGTCTTCACTCTTGGTGGTGCTTGGATTTCAGTCAAATCAGCTCTGGATGGACAAAAGAATCGTGCCATTGCGCGTAAAATTGCATAATATAGCATAAAAGGAAGGCCTGAATATTATAGGCCTTCTTTTGTTTTTTTAGGGTCGAAAAATAGTCAAAAATTTGGTATAATGGTTTGTATTTTATAGAGAGAGAATAGACAGAATGATGATTGAAAAAATTAATCAAATTCTTGAAGGGATTGATATCCGTTTTCAAGAACCTTTAAAATATTATACCTTCACAAAGGTAGGTGGAAATGCTGAATTTTTAGCCTTTCCTCGCAACCAATACGAATTAAAACGCATCGTTCAATTTGCCAACCAAGAGCAAATTCCATGGATGGTCCTTGGCAATGCGTCCAATATCATTGTCCGCGATGGGGGCATTCCGGGATTTGTCATTATGTTTGATCGCTTGCGTGACATCAGTGTGGATGGTTATGTGATCGAAGCAGAGGCAGGTGCTAAACTCATCGACACCACCCATGTGGCCTTGCACCATAGTTTGAAAGGCTTCGAGTTTGCTAGTGGCATTCCAGGCAGTGTTGGTGGTGCTGTCTTTATGAATGCGGGAGCCTATGGAGGAGAGATTGCGCATGTCCTTGTATCCTGTAAGGTCTTGACCAAAGACGGAGAGATCGAAACTCTGTCAGCGAGTGAACTAGCTTTTGGCTACCGTCATTCTAAGATTCAAGAGACAGGTGCTGTTGTCATCTCTGCCAAATTTGCTTTGTCACCAGGCAATCACGAGGCGATCAAGCAGGAGATGGATCGGTTGACCCATCTTCGTCAGTTGAAACAACCCCTTGAATACCCTTCTTGTGGATCTGTCTTTAAGCGTCCTGTCGGTCATTTTGCAGGTCAATTGATCAGTGAAGCAGGTCTGAAAGGCTATCGAATCGGTGGTGTGGAAGTTTCTGAAAAGCATGCCGGCTTTATGGTCAATGTCGATAATGGAACAGCTAAGGACTACGAAGACCTGATCGCCCATGTCATTGAGGCAGTAGAAGCTCACTCAGGCGTCCGTTTAGAACCAGAAGTTCGCATTATCGGCCAAGCCTAAGAGCTTAAGTATTGAAGAACAATTGATTGTGAACCATCGATAGCATCAGTCGGAGAGGGGGTGAGTGCCTATCGATACCGTAAATAGGTGGGGCAGTCTAGTAAGTCCCCGAGAGGTATTGGTGGTCTGACAGGTTTTCCTGTCAGCCGCTGCATTTTCGTTTGAAAAGCAGTTTGCTAATCGCAGTAAAGAAGGAATTTATGTGAATTGAAAAAACCAATTATTGAGTTTAAAAATGTTTCAAAGGTCTTTGAAGATAGCGGAACCGTTGTCCTAAAGGATATCAATTTTGAATTGGAAGAAGGGAAGTTCTATACCCTGCTCGGTGCATCTGGATCAGGAAAATCGACCATCCTTAATATCATTGCCGGTCTTTTGGATGCGACGACTGGAGATGTCTACCTTGATGGGGAACGGATCAATGATGTCCCTACCAACAAACGGGATGTCCACACCGTCTTTCAGTCCTATGCCCTGTTTCCACATATGACGGTCTTTGAAAATGTGGCTTTTCCCCTTCGTTTGAAAAAGGTGGACAAGGCTGAGATCGAACGTCGGGTTTCAGAAGTCTTGAAAATGGTCCAGTTAGCGGGATTTGAAAAACGTTCGATCCAAAAATTATCCGGTGGTCAACGCCAGCGGGTAGCGATTGCACGGGCTATTATCAATGAACCACGAGTGGTCCTTTTAGATGAGCCCTTGTCTGCACTTGACTTGAAACTTCGGACAGACATGCAGTATGAGTTGCGGGAATTGCAACAACGCTTGGGGATTACCTTTGTCTTTGTTACCCATGACCAAGAAGAAGCCCTTGCCATGAGTGACTGGATCTTTGTCATGAATGAAGGAGAGATCGTCCAATCTGGTACTCCTGTGGATATCTATGATGAACCGATCAACCACTTTGTAGCCACCTTTATCGGGGAGTCCAACATTCTAGATGGTCGCATGATCGAGGACTACTTGGTTGAGTTCAATGGCAAACGCTTTGAAGCCGTCGATGGGGGAATGCGTCCAAACGAACCAGTTGAAGTCGTCATTCGTCCTGAAGACTTGCAAATCACTCTTCCTGAAGAAGGCAAGCTCCAAGTGAAGGTGGACACCCAGCTCTTCCGTGGTGTGCATTACGAGATCATCGCCTATGATGATTTGGGAAATGAGTGGATGATTCACTCCACTCGTAAGGCCATCGTGGGAGAAGTCATCGGGCTAGACTTTGAACCAGAAGATATCCACGTTATGCGTCTCAATGAAACCGAAGAAGAATTCGATGCGCGGATCGAAGAGTACGTTGAAGTGGAAGAGCAAGAAGCTGGTTTGATTAATGCCATTGAGGAGGAAAGAGATGAAGAAAACAACCTCTAATCTATTTATCCTCCCCTATTTCTTGTGGATTTTTCTCTTTGTCTTGGCTCCTGTAGTCATGATCATCTTTCAATCGTTTTTCAACGTTGAAGGGCAGTTTTCACTTGAAAACTACAAAGAGTTCTTTACTTCGCAAAATCTGACCTATTTAAAGATGAGCTTTAATTCGGTCCTTTATGCCGGAATCGTCACCCTGGTGACGCTCTTGATCTCCTACCCGACTGCTTACTTTTTGACGCTGCTCAAACACCGGCAGTTGTGGTTGATGTTGATCGTCTTGCCAACCTGGGTCAATCTCTTGCTCAAGGCCTATGCCTTTATCGGAATCTTTGGTCAAAACGGCTCCATCAATAGCTTTTTAAGCTTTCTCGGAGTCGCTCCCCAGCAGATCCTCTTTACCGATTTCTCCTTTATCTTTGTAGCCAGCTACATCGAGTTGCCTTTTATGATTTTGCCGATCTTTAATGTCTTAGATGACTTAGATCCAAACTTGATCAATGCCAGCTATGATTTGGGAGCCAATCGTTGGGATACCTTCCGTCATGTGGTCTTCCCCTTGTCCATGAATGGAGTCCGCTCAGGTGTGCAGTCTGTCTTTATTCCTACTCTGAGCCTCTTCATGTTGACACGGATGATCGGTGGAAACCGCGTCATTACCTTAGGGACTGCGATTGAACAGCACTTCCTGACAACACAAAACTGGGGAATGGGTTCTACCATCGGAGTTGTTCTGATCCTTGCCATGCTCTTTACCATGTGGGCAACAAGAGAAAGGAGAGAACGATGAAAAAAGTATCTCATTTCTATCTAGGTTTCGTCTTTCTGATCCTCTATCTTCCCATCTTCTATTTGATCTTTTATGCCTTCAATAAAGGGGGAGATATGAATGCCTTCACGGGCTTCACGCTTGAGCATTTCAATGAATTGTTCGCAGATAGTCGCCTGATGCTGATCTTATCAGAGACCTTCCTCTTGGCCTTCTTGTCAGCCTTGATTGCGACAGTGATTGGAACCTTTGGAGCCATTTATATCTACCAATCGAAGAAGAAGTTAGAAGGACCTTTGCTCTCCATCAACAACATTCTCATGGTAGCGCCAGACGTTATGATCGGGGCCAGCTTCTTGATTCTCTTTACGACGGTGAAGTACCAGCTAGGTTTCCTATCTGTTTTGGCTAGCCACGTGGCTTTCTCGATTCCCATTGTGGTCTTGATGGTCTTGCCACGACTCAAGGAAATGAACCGGGATATGGTCAATGCGGCCTATGACTTGGGAGCTACCCAAGTGCAAATGCTCAAAGAGATCATGTTGCCGTATCTGACACCAGCCATTATTGCTGGCTACTTTATGGCCTTTACCTATTCGCTTGATGACTTTGCCGTGACCTTCTTTGTAACCGGAAATGGCTTTACAACCTTGTCTGTAGAGATCTACTCACGTGCGCGTCAAGGGATTTCCCTCAGTATCAATGCCTTGTCCGCCCTTGTCTTTCTCTTTAGTGTGCTCTTGGTCATCGGTTATTACTTTATTACCCGTGAAAAGGAGGAAGCAGCATGAAAAAACTTTATTCATTCCTAACTGGGATTGTCCTTGTCATTCTGGTCCTCTGGGGAATTAGCCACCAGATCGAAGCGAGCATGAATACCAAGAATAGTGACAAGTTGGTCATCTACAACTGGGGAGATTATATCGATCCAGAATTGCTAACGGAATTCACAAAAGAGACAGGAATTCAGGTGCAATATGATACCTTTGATTCCAACGAAGCCATGTACACCAAGATCAAGCAAGGGGGAACCACCTACGATATTGCGATTCCTAGTGAATACATGATTGCTAAGATGATGGATGAGCATCTGGTTGAAAAGTTGGACCAATCCAAGATCAAAGGGATGGAAAATATCGATCCAAAACTCTTGAACCAATCGTTTGATCCGGGCAACCAATATTCAGTGCCTTATTTCTGGGGTACCTTGGGGATCGTCTACAATACCAAGATGGTCAAAAATGCTCCTGAACATTGGTCAGATCTCTGGCGTGAAGAGTACAGAAATGACATCATGATGTACGATGGTGCGCGTGAGGTCATGGGAATTGGTCTCAATACCTTGGGCTATAGCCTCAATGAAAAGGATCCAAAGAAATTGCAAGAGGCAGTAGATAAACTCTACACCTTGACGCCAAACATCAAAGCTTTGGTGGCCGATGAGATGAAGGGCTATATGATCCAAAACAATGCGGCTATTGGGGTTACCTTCTCAGGAGAAGCCAGCCAAATGCTCGAAGCCAATAAGGATCTTCGCTATGTCGTTCCAACTGAAGCCAGCAACCTTTGGTTTGATAACATTGTCATTCCAAAAACCGTGAAAAATAAAGAAGCAGCATATGCCTTCATTAACTTCATGCTTCGTCCTAAAAATGCTTTGAAAAATGCTCTTTATGTCGGCTACTCAACGCCAAATAAAAAAGCCAAAGCCATGTTGCCAAAAGAAATCCAAGATGACCAATCCTTCTATCCAAGCGATGAAACACTGGACCATTTGGAAGTCTATCAACAATTAGGCAAGAAATTGCTTGGAGTCTATAACGATCTTTACCTTCAGGTCAAGATGTATCGGAAATAACACAAAAGGAACCTCAGGGTTCCTTTTTGATTGCTTTTGAAAAGCTCTAACTAGTGAGTTAGATTGAGATTCAAATGAAAGATGCTATAATAGTAAGGAAAGTGACTGGCCCATTCAGTCATGAAAGGAAGGATTGGAGAAGAAGAGATGAAGAGACGACTGGAACTATTTTTGATTATTCTGTTACCGATCCTAGGAATTGTTTTTCTAGGAGGAAAAATCATGACCCTGACCAAAAGACCCGAACAGAAGATAACGGCCTCATCTTCAAAGAAAGTCGTACAAAAATCAGAAGAAGAGATAAAAAAAGAGCAAATCGCTTATCTCAAAGAGCATGAGCAAGAAATCGTCGACTTTGTGAAATCCCAAAATCCAAAAGTCGAATCCGTTCAGGTTAATTGGAGTGATATTCGATGGGGCGAGGCAGGCAACGGAACCCCTCAAGGAGGTGGCGAAATCATCGAGTTGTATGGTGGTTTTAATCATATTGAAAATTCTGGTTGGAATGTCACAATTGAGATTCATAATGAAATGCCTGATCTAAAAACTATGATGTTAAGCAATGGTTTTGGTGTTGGAGGAGAAGTATTTGAGTAATTGGGACAAGGAAAAGCTATGAGATTAGAAACAAGACAAATCATGGTAACAGTTGCTGCCATTGTGGGATTTTTAAGTTTTGGAGGGTGTGTTGGAAAGCCAAAAGAACAGACGAAACCAATAAATCACATCGCTTCTTCATCAACCAAAGAAGACAAAGAAGTCATTAAACAAAAACAGCTCGCCTATCTGAAAGAACACGAGCAAGAAATGACGGCCTATGTGAAAGCACATAATGCCAATATTCATCAGGTGTCTTATGACTGGGACAGTATTAAAACAGTTGTAGGAGGTAATGGAACACCTCAGGGAGGTGACGAAATACTATTAGTTTATGGTTATGCCAATGGAAGTGATCTAACAAATTTTAGCCTGAATTTTACGTTAGACGAAAATAAGATGCCTAAAATAGATTCAATTGGTTCTGATAGTTTGTATCGGGTAGAAAAGAAATGATCCGTCCGTTAGACAATGAGAGATGCAATAGAGGAATCACTTTTAAACGAAATAAAATTATGAGAAAACAAATAAATAATCTGATGATCGCACTTGCTTTCATTTTAACAATTGGATGTCTTCTAGGATGTGTGAAGCAAGAACGTGAAAAGAGCAGACAAGCGCAAACTGTCACCTCTTCAACCACAAAAGAGGACAAAGAAACCATTAAACCAAAGCAGCTAGCCTATTTGAAAGAACATGAAAAAGAAATCGTCGATTTTGTGAAAGCTCAAAGTCCGAAAATCGAATCCGTCCAGATTTATTGGGACGAAACGCAATGGATTGATGGTGGAAATGGGACACCGCAAAGTGGAGATGAGGTCATAGAAATTTTTGGAACCGTCAATCAACTTGAAGATTCAGGATGGAGGGTGGATGTCGTATTTGATTCTGATCAAAAGATGACATTCAGTATGGGCCATCATATTAGTATTAAGGGTGATTATATTGAGTAAGAACTGGAAGATTCAAAGCCTGTAAGGAGGATTTATGAAGAGACAAATGGAACTATTTTTGATCATTTTGTTACCGATCCTAGGACTGGTTTTTCTTGGAGGAAAAATCATGACCCTGA
>ERZ651108.1326-NODE-1326-length-11023-cov-5.507932_pt1 | contig 11023 bp, 10 predicted proteins | sample MGYA00512173_ERZ651108 | MGnify/ENA metagenome assembly ERZ651108 | reverse complement strand
TCTATAGAGGGAGGAAACAATATGACACATTATCAAGAATTGCCACAAGCCCTAATGAAAGAAAAACATCAGGGACAAACCTTAACCAAGGAAGAAGTTAAGGTTCAAACTGCCCATGATCTTGGTGTGGAAAATGTTTCAAAAGAAGAGGCTAAATCCATGTATAAGACTATGTGGGATATTCGAAATTTTGAAGAAAATGCACGACATTTCTTTTCAATCGGTCAAATTCCAGGATTTGTTCACCTTTACTCAGGTGAGGAAGCTATTGCGACTGGGGTATGTGCTAACTTGACTGATAAAGACTACATTACTAGCACACATCGAGGACATGGACACTGTGTGGCTAAAGGTGGAGACCTTAAAAAAATGATGGCTGAAATCTTTGGTAAGTCTACTGGGCTTGGTAAAGGTAAGGGTGGCTCTATGCATATCGCTGACTTGGATAAAGGAATCCTTGGTGCTAATGGTATGGTAGGCGGAGGCTTTGGTCTTGCGACTGGGGCTGCTATGCGCAACAAATATCTAAAGACTGATGATGTTGCTGTATGTTTCTTTGGTGATGGTGCTGCCAATGAAGGTAATTTTCATGAGTGCTTAAACATGGCCTCTATTTGGAATCTACCTGTGGTATTTGTAAATGAAAACAACCTTTTTGCAGAATCAACACCACAATGGTATTCATCAGGTTCTCCAACAATTGCTGAACGTGCACAAGCTTACAATATGCCTGGCGTTCGCGTTAATGGTAAGGACTTATTTGCTGTTTATCAAGTGGCTAAAGAGGCCATTGAACGTGCGCGTCGTGGAGATGGTCCAACGTTAATTGAAGCTATTACTTATCGTAACCATGGCCATTTCGAAGGAGATGAGCAAAAATACAAAGCACCAGATGGAATCGAAAAAGAATGGGCAGATGTGGATGCCTTGGAAGTATTTCGTGACCTGGTAACTGAAAAGGGTATCCTTAGCCAAGATGAATTGGATGAGATTGTTGCCCAATCACAAAAAGATGTTGAAGATGCAATCCACTTTGCTCAAGAGAGCCCAATTCCAAAAGAAGAAGCTCTCTACGAAGACGTATTTGCAGACTGATTGAGGAGGATTCATAATGACTAGAGAAACATTATTTATGAAAGCCATCAATGAAGGGCTCGATCAAGCCATGGAAAGAGACGAGCGAGTTGTTCTCCTAGGAGAGGATATCTCAGGTGGTGTTAATGTTGAACACTTAGAAAATAATAACGAGGATGCCTGGGGCGGTGTCATGGGTATCACACGAGGATTGATGCCGAAATATGGCAGGGAACGTGTTATTGATACTCCGATTTCTGAGCACGGCTATTTATCAGCTTCGGTTGGAATGGCGCTTACGGGACTAAGGCCTGTACCAGAGTTGATGTTTAATGATTTTATTGGATTCTGTTTTGATGCCCTATTAGGACAGGCATCTAAGATGCGTTACATGTTTGGCGGTAAAGCTAAAGTTCCCATGGTTGTTCGTACTATGCACGGGGCAGGAGCTTCAGCTGCGGCGCAACACTCTGGATCCTATTACGGTTTATTTGGATCGATTCCTGGTATTAAGGTGGTCGTTCCTGCTACCCCTTATGATGCCAAAGGATTACTCCTAGCATCAATAGAGGATGATAATGTAGTTATCTTTTCTGAGGACAAGACTTTATATGGATTAAAAGGGGAAGTGCCAGAAGAATACTATACTGTACCAATTGGTAAGGCTGCCGTTCGTAGAGAAGGTAAGGATTTAACAATTGTGACAATTGGTAAGATGTTGTATGTAGCCTATGAGGTCGCCGACCGCTTGGCAAAAGACAACATTTCTGTAGAAGTGATTGATCTTCGTACAGTTGCTCCATGGGATGAAGAAACAGTGTTAAATTCCGTGAAGAAAACTGGTCGTTTAATTATTGTGGATGAGGCCAATCCACATAACAATACTGCAACTGATATTGCATCTGTAGTTTCAGATAAAGCTTTTGATTATCTTGATGGACCAGTGAAATGTGTTTGTGCTCCAAATACTCCTGTTCCATTTGCGACAAACTTAGAACAAGCCTATATCCCTGATGCGGATAAGGTTTTGAAAGTAGCTGATGAATTGATTCAGGACTTGAAAGGATAGGAGGGCGCTTATGGCAACAGAAATTTTAATGCCCAAGCTCGGCCTAACCATGACTGAAGGACTCATTCAAAAGTGGTTGGTCCAAGTTGGTGATACAGTAACAAGTGGTCAGCCTTTATTGGAAATTAGTTCTGAAAAATTGACTAGTGAAGTCGAATCCCCTGCTTCTGGGGTTGTTCTAGACATTGTGCATGGTGAAGGTGTTACAGTTAAATGTAAGGAAGTCGTTGGATGGGTTGGTCAGGAAGGAGAGGATGTAGGAACCCAAGAGGCTCCTGCACAAGAGGAAGCTCCAACTGAAGTCGCTAAAGATTCAACACCGTCTAGTCCTAAATCTACTACAGCACCTATAGCTCGTACTGGTGGGGAACGCATTTTCATTACACCGGTGGCTCGTAAGATGGCTGCTGAGAAAGGCTATGATATCTCTCTTATTAAGGGGACAGGTGGAAATGGTCGTATTACAAGACGTGATGTAGAAGCTTACCAACCAAGTCTTGTTGTTGATAAGGTCGTTGAACCTCTACCACAAGATATGACCTCAGGTCAATACGGTGAGGGACTCCAAGGCATGCGTAAGATTATTGCCGAACGTATGATGAACAGTCTTCATTCTTCTGCTCAAGTGACACTCCATCGTAAGGCTGATTTAACTGAGCTTTTGAAATTCCGTAAAGAACTTAAGGCCAAGGTCCATACTCCACTTGAAAATGGTGAACTAGGTATCACAACTCTATTAACTAAAGCAGTAACCAAAGCTTTGAGAGATTTTCCAGCTTTGAATGCTTGGTATGGTGGCGGCATTCATCAGATTCAAGAACGCATTCATATTGGTATGGCAACAGCTTTGGATGATGGTTTGGTTGTCCCTGTGATTCGAGACGCAGACCGTATGACTTTAGCAGATCTTGGTCAAAGCATTAAGACTCTGGCTAATCAAGCTCGAAAAGGTACACTTCCATCTGACCTATATAGTGGTTCTACTTTCTCAATTACGAACCTAGGGGGGCCAGGTGTAGAATACTTCACACCAATCCTTAACTCCCCAGAGGTGGCAATTCTTGGAGTAGGAGCAACTCAACAAGCTTTGGCGTTTAATGAGGAGGGAGAGGTTGTTCAAAAAGACTATCTTCCATTGAGTCTGAGCTTCGACCATCAAATCATCGATGGCCTTCCAGCAGCTGAATTTTTAGCACAAGTTATATCTTATCTTGAAGACCCGTATCTCCTTATTTTCTAACAGAATTATCCATTTGTAAGATGCAATTGTGGACGAATAGGACTTACTAGAGGTATAAAAGTAAAGTAATTGTTGATGTTCCACAACCTAGTATGAAGAGAAGACTAAGTTAGTCTTCTCTTTTCGTGTTGCTAAGGGGGAGAGCTTTTCTTAAGTCAAGTGGGAATTTGTCTATCAATTTCCTAATGTCTTTTAATAACAATATACAAAACCCATTTGTGATTTTGTCTTTCTTCAATCTTTGAAAAGCCAATACTTGTTAATAACTGACTCAATTCAGAACTTGTTCCATAATCTGTCATATGATACTTAATTTTTTCTTTTTCGGAAGCAATAATCAGAATAGAATGATTGGACATGACTCTATAGATTTCCTGAAAACTCTCTTTTAAATCTTTCCAGAAAATATGTGTTTGAATAGCAAAGACTAAATCAAAATAATGATTTTGGTAGGGGAGGTTTTCGACATTGCCAACCATCAGCTGGACACTATCATTGTCTATTGACTTTAAAAGCATCCGTTTAGCAGTTTGATAAGACTCCTTGGAAATATCAATGCCATGAATGTCAAGATTTTTATCTAAAGCAAGTAGGTTTTTGATAGTGCTACCACCGCCATAACCGACTTCTAAAATACGACTATTGTTAGGGATAGTGGTTTGTTTTATTGCCCAAAGGCTGAGTTCCTTAAAGTAGGACGACCAGATGTTGGTAATCACTCGGCCAACAAGACCACTCGGATTTCTAGATTGCTTTATAAGATATTGAATGAGCATGTTCCCTCCCATTTTTGAAAATAAAGTTTGAAATATAGATGGTTTAAATTCAAATTTTATTATAGAGAAAGCTAGTAAGAATAGCAAGGAAAAATGAAATATATACCCATATATTTCAAACTTATGCTACAATTGGTAATAACAGAGGTATTCACATGAATCAATATCAAAAGACGACTGAGAAAAAGAAGCAAGCGATTGTTCAAGCAGCTTTGCGTTTGTTTAAAGACAAAGGTTTTAAGGAAACGAGTATAAAATCTATTGCAGAGGCAGCAGAAGTATCTCCTGTTTCTATCTACAATTATTTCGGGAGTAAAGATAATTTGGTAGCTCTCTGTGTTAATGACTTGTTTGAAGAAGTCACACAGCAAGCTGAGGACATTTTAAATAGTAATCTAGATTTTAAAACAAAATTAAACCAGGCTTTTTCTCTATGTCAGGAGAAAATGAGTCGGCAAATCTCGGACTATTTTCAAGATAAAATGGTGAAAGAACCTACTTTTTCAACTCTCTTAGCGAAAGCGATCACTGCAAAAAAACGTGATATCTATCGTGCTTATATTGAGCTAGGAAAAGAAGAGGGCCTTATTGCTAAAGACCTATCGACAGAGCTTGTCCTAAATGTCATGGATGCTCTTAATGGTATGGGAAATCAGTTAGACCACAGTGACAATTTAGAGACAGAGGTTGAGCAAATTCATCAGATTTTTTTGTATGGTATTTTTGGAAAAAAATGAGTCTAGCTTTCATGTCTTGTCCATCAATCCCAATCAGTTGTATATTCTCATGCATGGGTGTAAAATCTACTATATAAAGATAAAGAGGAAGTAGTAATGGAATTAAAAGATTTTACAGAACAAGAACAAAAGCAAATCGAAAAAGGTTTGAGTACAGCTGAGATTTCTGACAAGGAAGCGGCTAAGAAGTTGCTCGCTCTCGTACCACAAGAATGGATTAAACGCATTCCTTTCTTTGTCAGAGGGCATGCGACGACCAAGACAGTTGAGCGTGTAGCCAAGCAATACCCTGAACTCTATGCAGTGGCGAAACGTCAAGGCGACCTTCCTGAAAAAGAAGGGGAAGAGCTCCGCAAGATTATGACAGCCATCTTTGAAGAAAAGATGAACAAACATAAGATTAAATAATCTTTTATAATACTTTGTTTTTTAACACACAATTGAATGAGTGATTGCAGTTGAAATGCAGTCACTTTTTTATTTACTAGCCATAGAGACTTTTACACTAGTAAATAAAAATGAACAATATTTCATGATATAATACTAATGAAAGCAGTTCCAGAGGGATGAAAATTTCATTGGAGAGAAACAAGTAAAGGGAGTCATGATGAAAAAGTTTTTGATATTTATTTTTACAATTTTTGGATTATTTGCAGGAATGCTAGCTCTTATAGTAATTGATTATGAAATAAATTATAATAAATGGATAAATTCGCGTTCAGGATCACAGTTGACTAATCCTGAACAAAAATACTCTTCTTCAAGTGATGGAAATAAGGATGATTTTGAATCATCAAAACAAGAATACGCTACTTCAAGTTCTAGTACGCAGAATTATGATTATAAAAAATACTCTTCTTCAAGTGATGGAAATAAGGATGATTTAGAATCATTAATGAATATGTTTATGAAAGGACTATTTCCTCCAACTTTACTATATCCAGAATATACAAGGGCATATGAAGAAGCTAAATCTTGGTCAAAAAAGCATTTATCGCAGCAGCAAATTAAAATATATCTTACTAAGTATGACAGGTATTCAGAGGATGCTACTCAGTACGCTTTAAATAAGCTTAATGTAGACTGGAAAGAGCAAGCACTTTTAAAAGCAAAATCATATCAAGAGTTTCATTATTCGAAAGAAAAATTAGTTGAGCAACTTATAAATATTGAAAAATTTACTCAAGAAGAGGCTGATTATGCCATAGAACAAGGTAATTTCGATTGGAAAGAGGAAGCTGTGAAAAAAGCGGAATTTTATGCAAACGGTGGTAAGATTACGAAAGAAAAGTTATTAGAAAAACTTGTTGTATATAGAAAATTTACTCAAGAAGAAGCTGAGTATGCAATAGAACATGCAAAAATAGATTGGGATAACTAAAATATAAGAGTGATATGTTTTTATCTAAATGTTATTCCATTACAATCAAATTTATCAACAAACACATTTTTAACTTTTAGAACTATACAGAAAAAGAACAAGAACAAATCAATCGAGGTTTGAGCACAGCTGAGATTTCTGATAAGGAAGCGGCGAAGAAGTTGCTCGCTCTTGGCCCGCAAGAATGGATCAAGCGTATTCCTTTCTTTGTCAGAGGGCATGCGACAACAAAGACGATCGAACGTGTGGCTATGCGCTATCCTGAACTCTATGCCGTGGCCAAGCGTCAAAGAGACCTTCCTGAAAAAGAACGGGAGGAATTGCGTGTCATCATGACGGAAGTCTTTGAAGAAAAGATGAACAAACACAAGATTAAAAAATCTTATATAATACTTTGTTAATTTTTTATCACACAATTGAACGAGTGATTGTAGTTGAAATATTGCAGTCGCTTTTTTGTTTACTAGTATGAAGACTTTTACACTAGTAAATAAAAATGAACAATATTTCATGATATAATACTAATTAAAGTAGTTCAAGAGGAATAAAGTGTTTCATTGAAAAAGAGGTTATTATGGATTACAGAGAAATTATAAAAGAATGTGTGATTGAACTTGAGTCAAAATCATTTCTTTATTTAAAAGATACACTGATTGCTGATTATTTTGACTTTAAATTTATCCAAGATGGCTCAATCACAAGAGAGATTTTAGCAGAGAAAATTACTGACTATTTTGAAAAGGTTGAGTTAAAAAATAATAAAAAATTTGAAAAAATACTAGAATTCTATTTTAATCATTTAGAAAATTTCGTTGCAAAAAGAGTACCAGAAAAAACAACCAGAAAGAATAAGGATATAACGTCTGTTATAGTTCCAAGGACTAAAAGATATTTTGAAAAAGCTAAACAATTAAGAGCTTTAAAGTTTAATAATGTGAGACAAATAATAGATTATAATAGAATTTTGATGTGCCTTCTTGTAGAGATTGTAAAACAAAATAATAAAGAGGTTACCAATTTTGATTTTTCAACCAGGTGTCTTGATGAAATGATCATAATTCCATGTATGGAAAGTATATTAGAAGAAGATTTATTTTCAATTTTTAATAAAAAAAGTCAAGGAATCATAAAGGATAAAGGGTTCTATAGTTTCGAAGTTTGTTCATTAATTCTGTCCATTATATTTCTTAACAAGATCAAAGATGCAAGAATTATAGGAGAGTACAGTAATGAATAAAACACTAGTAATTGATTATTTGAAACAATTTAATCAGTTTAAAAACGATAAAGGAATTATTGAAATAGTTGTTAGAGGGCAAAAAAATAGAATCAAAGCATTTCAAAAAGTTGCATTAAGTGATATTGTACAAAAGGGAAATAAAGAGATTAGTGAAAAAGCAATTGGAGTTTTTAATAAAAATTTTTCCAATATGCTTAATGATCAAATGAATATATCTCAAATTACCATGCATAATATCCAACAACTTGCATCGGTAAGTAAATTAGGGATTGTGATGAATGGTTTAAACTTAGCAGCCACGAGTGCTGGATTCGCTATTATGTATGAAAAACTTGATAATATTAGCTCAGAGATGAAGCTTCAATTTGATGAATTAAAAAATGTAGTCAAACAGGAGCATGATGTTCGTGCTATTTATGAATTTGAAAAAGTTCTAGGTGAGTATACCGATATGCTTGATTGCAGACGTCGTCAACAGCCATATTCTGAAGAACAAATGCGTTTTTTAGTTCAAAAACTATACACTGCTTTAAAATTACTAACAGACTTATTTAGAAAAGACATTGCATCAAATAATCATCTACTAATCGTTTCCATCTTTTCACTTCTTTCAATGTTTACTGTTGCTTTAAAATATTTTGATGAGCAATATTATTTTAATAATCATAATATTCTAATAGATACAGATGTTTGGCATTCGTCACATGATAAATGGATGAGCATCTATAATGAATTAACTGAAGAGTGGTTTATAGAGAAATTGCAGGATTACGCTGTATTTGAGACGGATTTAGATACTATTGGCGTCGATATATATTATACTGAACTAATTGATAGAGTTAATGAAGCTTTTCAGGAAGTTGTCGATAATCAGGAATTGATTAAGTGTGTAGGAGAAATTCATGTTTTGGAGGCTATCCGTGAAAACAGTACAAGAGAAATGAAAGAACTGATAGATGAAACTATTAGAGATACCTTTAAAGATCAAGATAGTAAAGAAATATCAGATATCTACAAGAATGTAATAAAACAAGCAGAGCTTCTTTTGGTGTGAGGAAACCTATGAATATTGATATTAAAAATTCCCTTGATAGCTTATTATTCATCTGTAATACAATCAAGACATCTTCAAAAGATATAGAAGATATAGATAGGATGATGATAGAAGATATTTTATCTTTTATTCATTACATTTCTAGTGAGGATTCAGAAGAAAGAATATCTCTTTTTAAAATTACATATCTAAACACTTCATACTCTGACCTTTATCCGAAAGTTCAAGAGATAGAAACACCTAGATTTTTTAAATTACTTTTTAATCTTAGTAAAGAAATAAGTAGTAATAGGGTTTCACATATTGAGTCATTATTTATTTCAACAATCTATGAAATTGGAAAGTACTACTCTTTAAATAAACAAGATGAAAATACTGTTGATAAAGAAAAATTTATGAATTATTTAAAGATGCTTAAAGAGTACACTGAGTTAAATAAAGAATCTCAAAATATTGCTTTTGAAAATTTAGATAATAGTATAATAAAAAATGAAGAAATACATAATAAGACATCAATTGATGGTAATAAAAAAGATGACGATCAAGAAGAATCTTTGGAGGATTTATTAAATGAACTGAATGAATTGATCGGTCTAGCAGGTGTAAAAGAAGAGGTGAGCTCTTTAGTAAATATATTAAAAATTAATAAATTAAGAGAAAGTAGAGGGTTTAAGGTACCCCAAGTTTCTAAGCATTTAGTTTTTTTGGGAAATCCTGGGACAGGCAAAACAACAGTTGCAAGACTACTTTCAAAAATTTATAAAAAATTGGGTGTGTTAGAAAAAGGACAATTAGTTGAAGTTGATAGATCTGGTTTAGTAGCAGGATATGTTGGACAAACTGCAATTAAGACTCAGGAGAAAATTAATGAAGCTATGGGAGGAGTACTATTTATTGATGAAGCCTATACTTTGGCTAAAGGAGAAAATGATTTTGGACAAGAATCTATTGATACACTTTTAAAAGCCATGGAGGACCAGCGTGAAGATTTTGTTGTAATTGTTGCGGGTTATTCAGAGCCCATGAATAGATTTTTAGAATCAAATCCAGGTTTAAAATCTCGATTCAATAAAAGTATTACATTTGAAGATTATTCACCAAATGAACTTCTAGATATTTTTGAGTTGTTCTGTAAATTAAATGATATGAGATTGTCTAGCGACGCAAGGGATTATTTAACACAATACCTTAGCAAATTAAGTAATGAAAAAAGTGAGAACTTTGCAAATGGTAGAGAAATGAGAAATCTTTTTGAGAAGGCTTTTACCAACCAAGCGAATCGATTGTCACAATATAATGATATTTCTGATGAAGAATTAAATATTATAAAGTCTGAAGATATTATTGTTCATTAAGAATGATCTTCATATACTATTGTTTTTATTGAAAAATTAAGCTTGTTTGACATAAAAAAGATAATATTAGTTTTCTGAATTCCAGAATTCTAATATTGTCTTTTTTCTTATTAGAGTAGATCGCCAACTTTTCATCAGTCAATAACACCGCAGCTATTTTAATGCTAGCATTCTCAGTGTAAAAGTAAAATGTTTTTTCTTTCTGTTTCAATCTGTTTCTTGTTATAATGAACTTAAGAAACTTTAAAATAAATGATTCTTACAACAATCATTAGAAGGAACCATTTTATGAAACCATCTAAAAAAATCATGCTCCTTACTAGCTGTGCCTTGGCGATCTTTGCTTTAGCGGCTTGTGGTAGCAACCAAAAGCAATCCAAGGAAAAGCAGGCAAGTTCTACTGTGCAGAAATCTAGTTCGGATAAGGAGCGCTACAAGGGCACCTACAGCAACCTCAATAGCAAGGCAAGTGTCGAAGAAGTGCGGAGTCTTTTGTCTGCTTATTTGGATCAGGACAGTGTAGACAAGTTTTTGGGTCTAGTAACGGATTACGATAGCATTGTTGGCTCGGTCGGCTTGACGGGTGACTTCAGCAAGTTCAAGAAAACAGACTACAATGTTGAGAAGATCAGTGACTTGTGGACCAAGAAAAAGGGCGATTTCGTCGGGACCAACTGCCGGATCAATAGCTATACTCTTCTGAAGAACCGCATTGAGATTCCTAAGATGAAAGCGGATAGTGAACTCTTGTTCGTGGACAATGATGCCATTGACAAAGGGAAGATCTTCGATGAGGCAGACAAGGAAGCCTTTAACATTCTGTATTCACGGGTTCCGACAGAGGCTACAACGGATGTCAAGGTCCATGCCAAGAAGATGGAAGAGTATTTTTCTCATTTCAAGTTCAATGAAAATGCGCGCATGCTTTCCGTTATTGTTCATGATAACCTAGATGGCAATACCCTTTTTGTCGGTCACGTCGGTGTCTTGGTTCCTGCCAAGGACGGCTATCTCTTTGTCGAAAAGCTGACCTTTGAAGAGCCCTATCAAGCCATCAAGTTTGCGACCAAGGAAGATGTCTACAAATACTTGGAGAC
>ERZ651108.1319-NODE-1319-length-11042-cov-4.041504_pt1 | contig 11042 bp, 5 predicted proteins | sample MGYA00512173_ERZ651108 | MGnify/ENA metagenome assembly ERZ651108 | reverse complement strand
TTGAACCCACGGTCATCGCGCTTGAAACCGCGATCGTCACGCTTAAACCCACGGTCTTCACGCTTGAAACCACGATCGTCACGCTTAAACCCACGGTCCTCACGGTCATAGCGGCCCTCTTCGCGACGTGGGCGGTAAGCCGAACGGCCGCCCTCAGAATCGGCGTCGTCGCGCATACCCTTAGCCTTGTGGCGATCATTCGGGCCGCTCCAGCCGTGACCTGGGCCCTCATCCGGGCGAATACGCAGCTCACGGCCAGCGAAGGTGGCCTTACCCATGCGCTGCAAAGTCTGCTCATCTAGCGGCGCATAGATAGTGACCAGCGAGAAAGACTGCAAAATGTCGATCTTGCCAATGTCAGAACCAGAAATACCGCCCTCATTAGCTAGTGCACCCACAATTGCGCCAGGCAGAACCTTGTCGCGGTGACCCACCTCGACGCGGTAAACCGTGCCGCCCTCATCGTCACGACGCGGGGCGCGACGCGGACGCTCAGGCCTGTTCTCGCGGGCAGGACGCTCACGGCCATGCTCAAAGCTGGCAGAAATGAAGGTGCCCTCAGAATCTACCTGCACCTCACGGCGCTCCTTGCGGCCAGATTCTTCACGCTGCCAGCGCGGGCCGTCGTCGCCAACCGCTAAAGCCAGCAAGGTAGCAGCCAAAGTAGCGCTATCCAGGGAAGAAACTTCCTTAGCGATCAGCTCGTGGTAGATGTCCAGACGGCCCTTTTGAGCGCGTTCATCGGCGCGCTTTAGTAGCTTAGCGGCGCGGTGACGCGACACGTCAGCGGGGGAGGGCAGGGTGATTTCCTCCAGGCGAGCCCCGGTCAGACGCTCAATCTGGCGTAGCTTGCCCTTCTCCTTAGGGGTCAGGAAAGTGATAGCTTCACCGGTGCGCCCGGCGCGACCAGTACGACCAATACGGTGCACATAGGCCTCAGCCTCACGCGGCACATCAAAGTTAACTACCAGACCGATACGGTCCACATCCAAACCACGCGCGGCCACATCCGTAGCCACCAGCACATCCAAGCTACCCTGGCGCAGGCGCTCAATCAGACGCTCACGTTCACGCTGGGGTACGTCACCACTGATGGCGGCGGCCTGAATACCACGACCAGACAGCTCAATGGCCACATCCTCAGCAGTTGACTTGGTGCGCACAAAGACAATCGCGGCTTCAGCATCAGTCACGGCCAAGATACGTGAAACCGCACCCACCTTGTGACGGAAAGGCACCACCGCGTAAGACTGCTGTACCGAATCCACAGTGGAGGACTGGCGTGAAACCTCAATACGTACCGGGTCGTTTAGGTGTTCAGCGGCTACTGACTCAATTGCCGGAGGCATGGTGGCGCTAAACAGGGCGGTGCGTCGCTCGGTAGGCAGCGAGGCGGCAATGGTTTCTACATCCTCAGCAAAGCCCATGCGCAGCATTTCATCGGCTTCATCGAGCACAAAGTAACGCACGTGGTCTAGTACCAGCGCACCCTTTTCAATCAGGTCAATTACGCGCCCGGGGGTACCCACAACCACCTGGGCGCCTTCACGTAGCGCCGCAATCTGGGGACCGTAGGGGCTACCACCGTAGACGGCCACAACATCTAGACCACGGCTGCGGTGAGCCATATCGGCAATCGCATCGGCGCTTTGCATGGCCAGCTCACGGGTGGGGGCCAAAACCAGGGCCTGTACTTCACCGTCGCGGCTGTCTACCTCATTTAGTAGGGGCAGGCCGAAAGCGGCGGTCTTGCCGGTACCGGTTTGGGCTACACCGACGACGTCGCGGCCTTCCAGCAGCACCGGGATCGCCTCGCGCTGAATGTCGGTGGGGCTAACAAAACCCATGTCGGTGATGGCGCGTAGCAAGTCGCGCGGTAGGCCCAGGTCAGCGAAAGTGGGGCCGGTGGGGGTCAGCTCGGCGTCGTCGTCATCTTCGCTGTCTGACTCGGGGTCTAGCTCCGGGCGGTCAGTGTCGACGTCGTCGGCCTCGTCCTCGTGGTCAATGTCTACCGGGTCGGCCGGAGAAGTGGATTCGCTAGCGTCAGCGATATCTTCAGGCGTGGCTGCGCTGGCAGCGGAGGTGGATTTTAGCTGGGCCTCAAACAGGTCATCTAGGCTAAGGGGATTAGACATACGTATTTCCAATGCGGATCAGCGGAGCGTGGGGATGAGCCTATTACTCACCGCTCTTAACGCACCTCGCCCAGCCACACTTGTCAGTCGTTAACCGACTAAACGCACGCAATTATTCGCAACTCAATTAGGTATGCGACGATAAAACTTCAAGGGTAGGGAGCGTCTCACTCCTAAAACAACAGCTTTAGTTTACCTGGCGCTGCAGCTTGATAAACCTAGTATTTGTGGTGAATTGGCTTACCCTGGGCGGCCAAACTAGGGCTGCAAATAAACATGACTTAGCGGCGGGGAGTAGACTTTTAGCGGCGCCCGCTCGTCTCGCGGTGCGCTTTTAACCAAACTGGAAGGACCAAAGTGCTGCGTACCCGCTATGCAGGTTCCCTGCGCTCAAGTGACATTGGCACTACCGTAACGCTCACCGGCTGGGTCGATCGTCGTCGTGATCACGGCGGCGTCGCCTTTATTGACCTGCGTGATGCCAGCGGTATTGCCCAGGTAGTCATCCGTGAGGAGGTGGCCCACGATCTGCGCGCAGAATACGTACTTAAAGTTACTGGCCAGGTCACGGCCCGCCCTGAGGGTAACGCCAACCCGAACCTGCCTACCGGTGAAATTGAGGTAGTCGTCAGCGAGGTAGAGATCCTCAACCCGGCCGCGCCTTTGCCGTTCCAGGTTTCCGACCACGCTGAAGACGCTGGTCAGGTAGGTGAAGAAGCTCGCCTAAAGTACCGCTACCTGGATCTGCGTCGCTCCTCTATGCAGCACGCTATCCGTCTGCGCTCCAAGGTGTCTCAGGCTGCCCGTAAGGTGCTTGACGCTCACGACTTCGTTGAGATTGAGACCCCCACCCTGACTCGCTCCACCCCTGAAGGTGCTCGCGACTTCCTGGTGCCCGCGCGTCTAGCCCCCGGCTGCTGGTACGCCCTGCCCCAGTCCCCGCAGCTGTTTAAGCAGCTACTGATGGTGGCCGGTATGGAGCGCTACTACCAGATTGCCCGCTGCTACCGTGACGAGGACTTCCGCGCCGACCGCCAGCCTGAGTTCACTCAGCTGGATGTGGAAATGAGCTTCGTGGAGCAGGACGACGTCATGGCAGTAGCCGAGGACATCCTGCGTGAAGTTTGGGCCCTGATCGGCTACGAGCTCAAGACCCCCATTGCCCGTATGCCTTACCGCGAGGCCATGGAAAAGTACGGTTCGGACAAGCCTGACCTGCGTTTTGGTCTAGAGCTAACCGACCTAACCGAGTTCTTCAAGGACACCACCTTCCGCGTATTTAAGGCCCCCTATGTGGGCGCCGTGGTTATGCCCGGTGGCGCCAGCCAGTCTCGCCGTACTTTCGACGCTTGGCAGGAATGGGCCAAGCAGCGCGGCGCTAAGGGCCTGGCCTACGTAACTGTTGGCGAAGACGGCACCCTGGGTGGCCCGGTTGCTAAGAACATTACCGACGCCGAGCGTGCCGGTTTGGCTGAGGCTGCCGGCGCTAAGCCTGGCGACTGCATTTTCTTCGCCGCTGGTGGCGTAGATGCTTCCCGTGCCCTGCTAGGTGCAGCCCGCCTGGAGATCGGTAAGCGCTGCGGCTTGATCGACGAAAACGAATGGTCTTTCGTGTGGGTAGTGGATGCCCCCCTGTTCAAGCCCTCCGCTGAGGCTAAGGCTGAAGGCGACGTCGCTCTGGGCTCTAGCGCCTGGACTGCAGTACACCACGCCTTCACCTCACCCAAGCCCGAGTGGCTCGACAACTTCGACCAGGACCCGGGCAACGCTCTGGCCTACGCCTACGACATCGTTTGCAACGGCAACGAAATCGGTGGCGGCTCCATCCGTATCCACCGCCGCGACGTGCAAGAGCGCGTATTCAAGGTGATGGGTATTAGCCAGGAGCAGGCCCAGGAGAAGTTTGGCTTCCTGCTTGATGCCTTCAAGTTCGGCGCCCCGCCGCACGGTGGTATCGCCTTTGGTTGGGACCGTATCGTCTCGCTGCTAACTCACGCCGACTCTATCCGCGACGTGATCGCCTTCCCCAAGTCCGGTGGTGGCTACGACCCGCTAACTGCAGCCCCTGCTCCCATTACCGAGCAGCAGCGTAAGGAAGCTGGCGTAGACGCTAAGCCTGAACAGGCCTAGGATTTTCTAACGATTAGGGTGGGTCCCATTAATTTGGGACCCACCCTAATTGCAGCTAATACGGGTAGTATGAAAGCTATGTCACAGTATATTGATATCCACCCTGAAAACCCGCAGGCGCGTTTAATCAACAAGGTAGTTGACCGTCTACGTGACGGTGGACTGATCGCTTACCCCACTGACTCTGGCTACGCGCTGGCCTGCATGGTGGGCAATAAGGAAGGCATGGATCGTATCCGTGCTATCCGTCAGCTTAACGACAAGCATAACTTCACCTTGATGTGCTCCAATTTTTCGCAGGTTGGGCCGGTGGCGATTGTTGGCAACACTGCCTTCCGCCTGATTAAGCGACTAACCCCGGGGCCCTACACCTTCATTTTGAAGGGCACCAAAGAGGTGCCGCGTATGACCCTTAACCCCAAGAAGCACACGCTGGGTATCCGTATCCCTGATTACCCTATTGCCCAGAGCCTGGTAGAGGCCCTAGGTGAGCCGTTGCTTTCCTCCACTTTCATCCGCCCGGGTGAAGAAGAGCCTGAAACCAGCGGCTGGGAAATTCACGACGAGCTAGGTCACTTGATCGACATTGTGATTGAAGGGCCGGTGGCTAGCACTGAGCCCACCACGGTTATTGACCTAACTGAGGATGTGCCCGAGGTCTTGCGCCAAGGTGCAGGTGACACCTCAACTATCTAGCCTTAACCAGGCTTGCCAAGGGGGCTAGCGCCGTTAGGCGCTAGCCCCCTTATTTTGCCCTAGTCCAGGTAACTAACTTGGGCTGGCAAATCCTAGTGCTGTAGCGAGTAACGCTCATAGATAGCCCGAATAGGGGCCGGTGACCACCAGTTCCAACGCCCTAGCAAGGTCATAGTGGCGGGCACCAACGCCATACGCACCAGCGTGGCGTCAACTAACACGATCAGCGCCAAAGTAAGCCCGATTTCTTTAATCACCAGCATCTGGCCACCTACGAAACCTAGGAATACTACGGTCATAATGGCAGCCGCTGAGGTAATAATGCGCCCAGAACGCTGCAAACCTCGCTCAACAGCTAGATCATTATCGCCGCTAGCATCCCAAAATTCCTTGATGCGTCCCAACAGGAACACTTCATAGTCCATCGCCAGGCCAAAGCCAAACACAATGGCTACTACCATCACATAGCTTTCCATGCCCCCAATGGGGGTAAATCCCAATAGGGAAGCGCCGTGACCGCCCTGGAAAATCCAGGTGGCCAGGCCCAGTGAAGCAGCTAAAGAGAGCGAGTTAATCAGCACGGCCTTAATGGGTACAAGCAGCGAACCGGTCATTAAGAACAGCAAAATAAAGATTGCCCCTAGTACTAGTGGTACTAGCCAGGGCAGCGAGGAGATAACCGAAGAGCCGAAATCTACCTGGGTAGCTGCCTGACCGGTGATCCACAGCTGGCTGGGGGAGTTTAGCGAGCGAATATCCACTACCGCCCGCTCGGCGCTACGCGAACCAGGGCTACCTTTAAGCTCTAGATAGGCCACGGTGTAATCACCGGCAGTGGTCACGCCTTGTACCCTCTGTACGTCGGCAACCTGGGATACTTCAGATTTAATGAAGTTAGCCTGCTTGGCGCTGTTGCCGTACATGATTAAAGTGGCGTCGTTACTTAAAGAATCAGGATACTGCTGCTTTAGCGTTTGCAGGTAGGCATATTGGGAGCCATTGCGCGGTAAAAGATCAGTGCCAGAGTTAAGCAGATGCAAGTTACCTAGTGGCACACACATAGCTCCTAACGCCGCTACGCAGGCAACTAGTACATACCAGGGGTAGCGGTGCACCCACCGAGCCAGACGTGAAAAGATGCCCTCAGTGGAGGAAACATCAGCGATACGGGCCTGTAGCTTACCTAGCAGCGGCACCCGCTGTAGCCAGGAGGGAATAAGTGCGCGCGTGCCCAAATAGAGCAGTAGCGCGGGCACCAAAGTCAGCGCCGCCGCTACCGCAATGAGGGTTACAAACAGCCCACCTACACCAATAGAGCTGAGCAGGGTAGGCGGCATTAGGGCTAGACCTAGCAAACCAATAGCTACCGTTACTGCAGAGAACAAAATGGTTCTACCGGCACTAACCATAGTTAGACGCACTGCCTGGGCAGGTAGGGAAGCATTGCGGGCGCGGCGCTGCTGGAAGGCTGCCTGAATAGATACGCCTGCAGCGGGAGTTTCATCATTAGCTAGCTTTTCAGCTAGTCGGCCTAGTTCTTCACGGTAGCGGGAGGTAAATAGCAGCCCGTAGTCGATGGATAGGCCCAGGCCGATTACCGTAACAATGTTGAGCACACTGGATTCAATATCGACCAGGTAGCTAAGGCCCCATAGGCTACCTAACGCGGCGCAGATAGATACTAATGCGCCTGCTAGCGGCATACCGGCCAGCATAAAACCGCCAAAAACCAGCGCCATGATCAGCAAAGTCAGCGGCAATACCAGCAGCTCTCCGGCGCGCATATCACGCGAAACCTGATCAACTAGCTCCTGGTTAATAATGGCTTGGTCGGAGACTGTGCCGGCAGCATTGGGGGACACTGCACGTAGTTCCTGGGGTACTCGCGCTAGGCGGCGTTCCACATCTTTACGTGAAGTATCAAAGGAGGCTTTCGCATCAGCATTTTTAGTGATGTCTTTACCCGGTTCAGGCGAGATAGTTACGGAAAGCAAAAATCCCTGCTTGTTGCGGGCCATCAGTTTGGTAGCAGCCGGGTTAGCTAGCTTGCCGGGCAGTACAAAGGGGTCTACCACGGCGCCGTCGCCAACGCGGGCAATTAGTTCTTTGTGAACTGGAGCCAAGGCATTATCAACCTTGGTGGCAGTGGCTGAATCGGCCAGGTTAACCCCGGTTACTAGCAGGGTAATTTCTACTGATTGGCCAGTTAGAGTGTTTAGTACCTGTTGGCCTTCATCGGAAGATGAGCCAGGAATAGAGCCCTGGGAAGTTTTTAATCGATCAAAGATTGACTGGCCGCCTAAGCCTGAAAGTGAAGTAAGTAGTAACAGCGCTGCCAGCGCGGCCCAAATCACGAGAGTTAGACGCGGACGACGGATAACCTTGGTTGCTAGGGCGTCAAACATGGCGTAATTATCGCAGATATACTGCTTATATGGACCTTTTCGAGGCAGCGAACAGTGATGAATCCGGTCTAAGTGTTGACCCCCATGCCCCGTTAGCGGTCCGTATGCGTCCGCGTAGCTTGGATGAGTTGGTGGGGCAAAGTCACCTGCTGACGCCGGGATCTCCGTTGCGGCGTCTGATTGGTGGTGGGCGAGGGGCGACTAGCTCAGTTATTTTGTTCGGCCCGCCTGGAACCGGTAAAACCACCTTGGCTTATTTGGTGGCGCGTGCCCATAATCGTCGTTTTGTGGAGCTGTCGGCGGTAAGCGCTGGGGTTAAGGAGGTGCGCGCCGTCGTCGATCAAGCTCGCCACGCCCTATCCGTAAGCGGCCAGGAGACGGTGCTTTTTATTGACGAGGTGCACCGTTTTTCGCGTTCGCAGCAAGACTCGCTGCTACCGGCGGTGGAAAATCGTTGGGTTACGTTGATTGCGGCTACCACTGAAAACCCGTCCTTCTCAGTAGTGGCTCCTTTGCTTTCGCGTTCACTGCTGCTAACTTTGCAGCCTTTGGATGGGCAAGATATTGCAGCTTTGGTGCGTCGGGCACTTAGTGATCCGCGCGGTTACGCCTGCAGGGTAGCTATCGACGACGACGCCCTGGCCCAGTTGGTACGTTTGGCCGGTAATGATGCGCGTAAGGCCCTAACCGTGTTGGAGGCAGCGGCACAGAGCCTGCTTGACGGTGATGCCTTGGTTGACGTGGGGGCCTTTGGTGACAGCGGGGCCGTTTTGGATGCTGAAACCACACCCAAGGCTGGCGGCGCAACAGAGAAGCAAAAGTCGCAAGCAAAACAACCCCTAGACGCTGTCAAGCAATCTAAAGTGCTCAAACCAGAGGTTCCAGTAATTACGGTCAGCACTATTGAGCAAGCCGTAGATATTGCCGCTGTGCGCTATGACCGCAGCGGTGACCAGCACTATGACGTGGCCAGCGCCTTCATTAAATCCATGCGCGGCTCAGATGTAGATGCTGCCATCCACTACCTGGCTCGCATGATTGCAGCGGGGGAGGACCCGCGCTTTATCGCCCGGCGCGTGGTGATAGCCGCCAGCGAAGATGTGGGTATGGCTGACCCTAGCGTGCTAGCCACGGCCAGCGCCGCCATGAGCGCGGTAGCCCAAATTGGTATGCCCGAAGCCCGCATTATTTTGGCCCAAGCGGTTATTGCGGTGGCTAGCGCACCTAAATCAAATGCCGCCTACCTGGCGATTGATAGGGCCTTGGCAGACGTGCGGGCAGGAAATATTGGGCAGGTGCCCGCGCATTTGCGCGACGCCCACTATGCCGGAGCTCAAAAACTAGGCCACGGCACAGACTATAAATACGCCCACGATTACCCCCACTCCGTAGCTGCCCAGGAGTATTTACCTGAAGAACTGCGCGGCAAACGCTACTACCAACCTACCCGCAATGGTTTTGAGGATCTGCTCACAACCAGACTGGAAAAGGTGCGCGATTTACTAGGAAGAAGCTAATCTTTAACGGTTGTCTGCTTTTGTGTAGGCAATTCCTGGGGTCATAGCCGCAAGGTCGACCCCGCGCCGCTAGAGCAACCCTTTGCATGCGGCGTGCCTAGTAAAAACGGGCCTATTGGCCCCCCTAACAGGAAGAGGAAACATGTCTGTTTCTCGCTCTCGCCGTCAGGTGCGCCTGTCTCGCGCCCTGGGTATTCCGCTAACCCCCAAGGCCGTACGTTACTTCGAGAAGCGCCCTTACGGCCCCGGTGAGCACGGCCGCACCCGCCGCCGCCAGGACTCCGACTACGCCGTTCGTCTGAAGGAAAAGCAGCGTCTGCGCGCTCAGTACGGCATCCGTGAGTCGCAGCTGCGCCGCGCCTTCGAAGAGGCCCGTCGCACCGCCGGCCTGACCGGTGAGAACCTGGTCGAGCTGCTCGAGATGCGTCTGGACGCCCTCGTCCTGCGCGCTGGCTTCGCCCGCACTATCCAGCAGGCCCGCCAGTTCGTCGTGCACCGTCACATTCTCGTTGACGGCAAGATCGTCGACCGTCCGTCCTTCCGCGTGAAGCCCGGCCAGACCCTGCAGGTCAAGCCGAAGTCCCAGACCACGGTTCCCTTCGAGATCGCCGCTGAGGGTATTCACCGCGACGTGCTGCCCGCCGTCCCCGAGTACCTGGATGTCGATCTGTCCCGCCTCAAGGCGACCCTGGTGCGTCGCCCCAAGCGCGCTGAGGTCCCCGTGACCGTCGACGTCCAGATGGTCGTCGAGCACTACTCGCGCTGACACTAGTCAACTCCGCGCCCCCGAGCGTTGCTCGGGGGCGCGGTTTTTTCTTTCATCCCACTGTCCGCTTGCGCGTGCCGATGTGCCGCAAGGGGCACCAACCGTCTAACATGGGGAACTATGCGTACGTCTGAAATCCGCACCCGCTGGCTCGACTACTTCGAGAAGCAGGGTCATGAGATTCGTCCTTCCGTTTCTCTCGTCTCTCCGGAGCCCTCGATTCTGTTTACGATCGCGGGCATGGTTCCGTTCATCCCCTACATCACGGGTGTTGAGCCCGCGCCGTGGCCGCGCGCCGCGTCGGTGCAGAAGTGCATTCGCACGAACGACATCGACAACGTCGGCAAGACGACCCGTCACGGCACGTTCTTCCAGATGAACGGCAACTTCTCCTTCGGCGATTACTTCAAGGAAGGCGCGATCAACTATGCGTGGGACCTGCTGACGGGTTCGCGCGACGAGGGTAAGTACGGCCTGGATGGCGATCGCTTCTGGGTGACGATCTGGGACCAGGACGAGGAAGCTTTTAGCGTGCTGACCAAGCAGGTCGGCATGGACCCGAAGCACATCGTGCGCCTGTCTCGCGAGGAGAACTTCTGGGATACCGGCCAGCCGGGCCCTGCGGGTCCCTGCGCCGAGTGGCACTACGACCGCGGTCCCGAGTACGGCCCCGAGGCCGTGGGTGGCACCGTCGACCCGGGTGGCGACCGCTACCTTGAGGTGTGGAACCTGGTCTTCGACCAGTACATGCGAGGTGAGGGCTCCGGCAAGGACTATCCGCTGCTGGGCGAGCTGGACAAGAAGGCGATCGATACGGGCGCTGGCCTGGAGCGTTTGGCCTTCGTCATGCAGGACAAGCCCAACATGTACGAGATCGACGAGGTCTTCCCCGTCATCGAGGCCGCCATGCAGATGAGCGGTAAGCGTTACGGTCTTGGCGCAGCCGGTCCCGAGGCCGGAGCTGCCTACGACGATGATGTTCGTCTTCGAGTGGTTGCTGATCACGTACGCTCTTCGCTGATGTTGATTGGTGATGGCGTTCGTCCTGGAAATGACGGCCGCGGTTATGTGCTTCGCCGTCTCATTCGACGCGCGGTTCGTTCGATGCGTTTGCTGGGTGTTGATACGGCTACGATGCCGACGCTGTTGACCGCTTCGAAGGAGGCGATGAAGGCTTCCTACCCTGAACTCGAAGAGAATTGGGGAACGATTTCTGAAGTGGCATATGCGGAAGAAGACGCCTTCCGTCGTACTCTTACTGCGGGCACCACTATTCTTGATGCCGCAGTTGAGAAGGCAAAGGCTGCTCCGGGTGCTCCGATGATTTCTGGCGAAGCAGCATTTTCACTCCACGATACCTATGGCTTCCCGATCGACCTGACTTTGGAGATGG
>ERZ651108.1318-NODE-1318-length-11049-cov-3.323449_pt1 | contig 11049 bp, 4 predicted proteins | sample MGYA00512173_ERZ651108 | MGnify/ENA metagenome assembly ERZ651108 | reverse complement strand
TCCGGGGAGAAAAGGCATGACTTCATCTATCCTTTATAAACAGGCAGGGAATAGTATTGTGGTGAATGTGTTGGAGGGGATTGTAAGTGTTGCTTTGCATGGGTGAGTATGATATGAATGTATCATAAATAAGTAAGTTACAAGAAAGGGGTAATCATATCTACTATGAATACAGAGACACTAGGCAATGATAACTCACGGGAAGACAATCCTGCGGAAAGTTCTGTGAATTTAGAAGTGGTGAAAGATAAACTGGAGAAAATATCGAAAAAAGCCCAAAATATAGAGAACCAGATCTCAGAAGTTCTAAGAACCAGTGAGAAAATGAAAGATAATGTTCATGCGATATATGGTGAAATTAAAAACACAAAGAAAATGTTTGAGGAACTAAGTAATAATCAGCATCAAAAAAATAATTTTTGGGATAGATTCTTAAAAAAACTAAGGAAGATATTGGTAAAAACAAAGGGGACAGTACAAGAAGCTTCTACTTTTATAAGTCCAGAAGATATTTATGATAAATTTAGAAAGCAATACTCCCAACGCTTTACAACTCCATGGTTATTTATACTACTTGTAGATTTTTTAATCTTTCTTTTACTTATTTTTGTTTTAAAGTTTAATATAGAGCAGAATAACTTGACAAATTGGTCTCTATTATTAAAAAACATCTTGATAATGCTGATACCATTTATATGTTTTGGTTTTTCCTTCGTTCGCATTCGAGATGATAAAAAAACATATATTATTGCATTTATTTCATGGTTTTTAATAATAGTCAAGATGTTGTTTAATGGAATACCAAGAAAGATAGTATTGTTGTTGGATTTATTTTTCCTTTTATTATTCATGATTAGTTATATTGATTATGAGTCTGTAAGTTATACTGAAGATGATAAAGACAGAGGTAAACACTTACTGAAAAAAATATTGCAAAAAGAAAGACTGGATAGTGAAAATCCATACCTATACGATTTACTTGTAAATTATAGTGTTTATATAGAAAATTCCTTTGTGTTATTTATAAGGAAATATAAGGATTGGGCTGGGCTATTCATAGGAATTTTTTTTAGTGAAAATATTGATGTGATAAAAGGTTTATTTAAATCAATAGATGATACTACCTTGAAGCTCTCTATTAAAGTTGCCTTTTATCAAATATTTATAGTTGATTTTTTAATTGCTATTGCATTATTATTTTTTGCAATATATAAACAGTCAAACTGGAGGTCTAATTTATATAAAACAATTTTGAAAGAAATACAATTTACTTTTGTAATAAAAAAAGAACTTAAGCAACAAGAAGGGCGATAATCTATCGCCTTTTTTTATTACAACAAAAAGGAGGTCAAATGAGGACAAACGATTTTTACGCTCTGATTGAGCTTGTAAAAAGAGAAGTTTTAGATTCTGAGACAGAATATCTAAAGCTTCTAAAAGTTATAGGGAATAATCAGAGATATGATTTTTTAAGTCAGTTAAGTATTTATGATAAAAACCCTAAAGCAGTGGCTTGTGCAAGCTTTGATATGTGGAGGGATAGGTTTCATCGAACGGTTATGCGTGGGGAAAAAGGCATTCCGATTCTGTATGACAGCGAGGGAAAGCAAAAAATAGCCTATGTTTTTGATATTGCTCAAACTGTCTCTATAGACCGTAATGTCAACGAAGTAGTACTCTGGTCTTTTGATAAAGAGAAAGATACGGATACATTGAAAGAAATGATTCGGCTTGAGGGCTATACACCTCAGGATAGTTTATTAGAAAATCTTTACTTTCTTAGCAGAATATATGCAGATCAGGATATCTACGAGCTTGCCAATAATTTGCGAGTTCCGGCTGAGGATAGGAATTCTTTTGTGCATTTTATGAGAGAGTCTATTAGCTACGCCTTATCCGGTAGATTTCATGTGGACTATCCGATAGATCTGGAAAAGGGCAAAGAAAACTTTCTTTACTTAGATAGTGTGTCCTTAATGTTTGTAGGAAATTGTATTTCCAATGCATGTAATAGGATTTTAGAGGCAACTATTGAACGCACAAAGAAATTATCCCTAAGTCAAGGGCTGACAAAAAATAGAAGTGCAGAATATAATAAGAGCAATCCTGAAGAAGTAAGATTAGAAACTGAAAGAAATGATGAAACAGAACAAGGAGGTATGGAAGATGCCGTTCAATCAAATGACGAAAGAGATGATGATAGAGGAGAACGAGTTTTCTCAGATGGAGAATTCGGACGAAATAGTGAAGATAATCAAGCAGAAAACTTTAGACAGTCTGGAAAAGGAGACGAGTTTTATGGAGGAATTTCCGAATCCGACTTACGCCGTAATGAGACTGGAGTACCTGGCAGAGAGCCAGAACGAGATGAATTATCAAATGCTGCTCGAGCTATACAAGGAGAAGAAGCTGGTCAATCACTTAATGGAAGTACAGAAGAGAGCAATCCAATTTATGAGGGAAGTGAAGCCTCAAATGATGAAGGAGTTGAATATAGCGGGCGAGGAAGATCCGAAGTACCAGACGATGATTTCAGCGTTGAAAGAGATGGTGATAAAGGAAGTAGTCGAAGTTTAGCACCGGCTTCCAATTTCAAAATACGGCAAGGGATTTTCCCTGAGAAACTCACCCCAAGTGAAAGACTAAACTATAACCTGGAAGCCATTTCTATGCTAAACAGAGTAGAAAAGGGGGAAAGAGTACTTGATGAATCAGCCCAAGAAGTACTGGCAAGATATGTCGGCTGGGGAGGGCTTTCCGAAGTATTTGATGAAGAACGGACCGGGCAATGGTCGGAAGCCAGAAATTTCCTAAAGAAAAACCTAAGTTTAGAAGAATATGAAGCAGCTAAGGAATCTACCTTAACTGCTTTTTTTACGCCTAAAACAGTGATTGACAGCGTATATAAGACAGTTCTGGATATGGGATTTAAACAGGGAAATATCTTAGAGCCAAGCATGGGTATTGGGCACTTTATTGGAAGCCTTCCGGAGCAAATGAATCAGTTCAAGTTTTACGGAGTTGAGCTTGATAGGGTAAGTGGCCGTATTGGAAGGCTACTTTATCCTAATAGTGATATTCAGATAAAGGGTTTTGAGGAAACAGGCTTTTCCAACAATTTCTTTGATCTTGTCATTGGAAATGTGCCTTTTGGGGATTTTAAGGTAAATGACAGAGCGTATAACCAAAACAACTTTTTGATTCATGATTATTTCTTTGCCAAGTCTATAGATAAGGTTAGAAATGGTGGTGTGATTGCCTTTATCACCTCTTCCGGCACAATGGATAAGAAAGATGAAAGTATCAGAAAGTATATCAATGCCAGGGCTGAGTTTTTGGGAGCGATAAGGCTTCCCAATGATACTTTTAAGGGTGTTGCCGGTACAGAGGTAACAAGTGATATTATTTTCTTAAAGAAGAGGGACAGCGTTCTGGAGCGAGATGACAGCTGGGTACATTTGGAAGAAGATGAAAACGGACTTACTTACAACAAATACTTTGTGGAACACCCTGAAATGATACTTGGCAAGATGGAAGAAGTCTCAGGGCGATTTGGAAATACTCTGGCTTGTCTACCGAAGGATAATGCAGATTTAAAAGAAATGTTGGAAAATGCCGGGAAGCATATTTCTGCAAGTACAAGATACGAAGAGATAGAACTTTTTGATGATGAGATTAGCGTTATTCCGGCAACAGATGATGTGAAGAACTTTTCTTATACAATCATTAACAATGAGGTGTATTACAGAGAAAACTCCCTTTTCATCAAGAAAGAAATTCCGGATAAGAATAAGGAAAAGATTAGGGACTATCTCAAATTAAAGGAAGCTTTAAAAGATGTTATTTACAAACAAAAGGAAGATTTTAGCTATGCAGAAATCAAGGCTTCTCAAGAAGTTTTAAATGAAGTCTATGACGGATTCTCTAAAAAACATGGCTTTGTCAATAATCTTTCAAATACAAGAGCGTTAAGGGAAGACAGTAACTTCCCATTGGTATCCTCTATCGAAGTTCTTGATGAAGAGGAAAATTTTAAAGCGAAGGGAGATATTTTTTCAAAACGCACAATCAGTAAAGCAAAGGTGATAAATCATGTAAATACTTCTCTGGAAGCCTTGGTACTTTCCATTTCCCAAAAAGGTTATGTGGATTTTGACTATATGCAGGGGCTTACAGATAAGGATAGAAGCACCATTATTACGGAGCTAAAAGGAGAGATATTCCTAAATATCCGTGAAGAAAACGTAAAGACCAATCAAAAGCTTTCTTTTAATCTTGAAGACGGAGACTTGCCCTTTAGTTGTAGTGATGATAGGAGCACCTTTAAGTATACCTATGTAACAAAGGACGAATATCTGAGTGGAAATATTCGGGAAAAGATAGGGGCAATCGATAGCTATATCTTTCGAATCAGCCAGGCTAAAAGAATCTTGTCTGATGATAAGGGAACAGAAAAAGAACTATTGGATACGGAACTAAATCGCTTGGAATATCAAAAGGCAGAGCTTCAAAAAGTGATGCCTAAAGAGCTTGAAGCCAGTGAAATCAATATTCGACTAGGAGCAACATGGATTCCTGTAAAGGATATAGAACGCTTTATCTTTGAAACTTTAAAGACACCGGGCTATGCCAGGTGGAATATCCATGTGAAATTCTCCGGTCTTACCAGTGAATGGAATATTGAAGGAAAGAGTCAAGACAGAGGGAATGATTTAGCGGAAATGACCTACGGTACTTCCAGAGTAAGTGCTTATAAGCTTATTGAAGATGCCCTCAATCTAAAAGAAACCAAGGTATTTGACCAAATAGAAAATGCAGATGGCTCTAAAACTTCTGTACTGAATAAGAAAGAAACCATGCTTGCCGGACAGAAACAGGAACTTCTTAAAGAAGAGTTTCAGAACTGGATTTTTGCCGATCAGGAACGGAGAAACAGATTGGTAAAGACCTATAATGAGAGATTCAATTCTATTCGGAATCGTGAATATGATGGTAGTAACCTAAGTTTTGAGGGCATGGGAGAAGGAATTGCGCTTTATGAACACCAGAAAAATGCCATTGCAAGAATTCTCTATGGAGGAAATTCGCTTCTTGCTCATGTTGTCGGTGCAGGGAAGACTTTTGAAATGGTAGCAAGCTCTATGGAAGCAAAAAGGCTTGGAATGTGCACAAAATCCCTTTTTGTTGTACCGAACCATTTGACCGGGCAAATCGGGAGAGAGTTTATGCAGCTCTATCCTTCATCAAACATTATGGTGGCAGACAAAAAAGATTTTGAGCCCAAAAACAGAAAACGCTTTATCGGAAAGATTGCAACGGGTGAGTACGATGCAGTCATTATCGGTCATAGTCAGTTTGAGAAAATCCCAATGAGTAAAGAGTATCAAGAGAAGCATATAAAAGACCAGATTGACGAGATTATCAATTATGTGGAGGAATACAAGCATGACAGAAATCAGAACTTTACCGTGAAGGAGTTGCAAAAGACAAGAAAAAAACTGGAAACAAGGCTGGAAAAACTAAATGATGATTTCAAGAAAGATGATGTTATTACCTTTGAAGAACTTGGCGTGGATAAACTGATTGTAGACGAAGCTCATAATTACAAAAATCTTTATCTTTACACAAAGATGAGGAATGTAGCAGGCATTGGACAGACGGAAGCATTTAAGTCTTCAGATATGTTCATGAAGTGTCGCTATATGGACGAAATGACCAATGGAAAGGGTATTGTCTTTGCCACGGGAACACCAGTAAGCAATTCCATGACGGAACTTTATACCATGCAGAGATACTTACAGTATCAAGAATTAAAGAAAAATGGTTTGGAGCATTTTGATTCCTGGGCTTCCACTTTTGGAGAGACTCAATCCGCTTTTGAATTATCACCTGAAGGAACAGGCTATAGAGTAAAGACGAGATTTTCTAAATTTTATAATCTTCCTGAACTTATGAGCCTGTTTAAAGAAGTAGCAGATATTCAGACAGCTGATATGTTAAATCTTCCAGTCCCGGAAGCTCACTTTGAAGTGATTAAGACCATGCCCAGTGATGAGCAGAAAGAAATTTTAAAAGGCTTATCGGAGCGGGCAGATAAGGTGAGGAACAGAGCAGTAGAGCCTGACGAAGACAATATGCTAAAAATCACCAATGACGGAAAAAAGCTTGCATTAGATCAGCGTTTAATCAATCCTTTATTGCCTGATAATCCGGACAGTAAGGTAAATGTATGTGTAAAGAATGTATTTTCCATCTGGGATAAAACAAAAGAAGATAAGTCTACGCAACTAATCTTCTCCGATATGTCAACACCAAAGGGAGATGACAGCTTTAATATCTATGATGATATACGGGAAAAGCTTGTGGAAATGGGAATCCCTAAAGAAGAGATTGCCTTTATACATGAAGCCAATTCCGATAAGCAAAAGGACGAGATGTTTGCTAAGGTGAGAAACGGAGAAATCCGAATCTTAATGGGATCCACACAAAAAATGGGAGCAGGTACAAATGTGCAAAAGAAACTGATTGCCCTACATGACTTAGATGTTCCCTGGAGACCTGCAGACCTGGAGCAAAGGGCAGGGAGAATTATCCGACAGGGAAATGAGAATAAGGACAAAGGCGGTGTATATATCTACCGTTATATTACGGAAAATACCTTTGATGCCTACCTTTGGCAAACCATTGAAAATAAGCAAAAGTTTATTTCTCAGATAATGACCAGTAAGACTCCGGTCAGAGTTGCGGAAGATGTAGACGAAAGTTCTTTGAACTATGCGGAAATTAAGGCACTTGCTACAGGAGACCCCAAAATCAAAGAGAAAATGGACTTGGATAATGAGGTTACTAAGCTAAAAATGTTAGAAGCAAACTATAAGTCCAATCGTTACAGGTTAGAAGATAAAGTGGCGAACACTTATCCTGAAGAAATTGCCAGGATAGAAAAGCTTATTGAAGCAGTTAAGAAGGACATTTCCCTAATAGAACCGCAAGGAGAAGGAGAGAACAGATTTACCTCATTAACCATACATGGCGAAAAAATCATGGATAAAAAAGAAGCAGGAGAGAGACTGCTGGAAGCAATAAAGAATGTCAAAGTAAATGAAAGTAAAGTGATTGGCCAGTATCGAAATTTAGACTTGGAGGTAAGTTACAATATCTTTACGAATGAGCACGCTTTCAGTCTGAATGGGGCATCTAAAACCGTTGGGGAGCTAGGTGTGAGTGCAGATGGCAATATCACAAGATTAGATAATGCTATCGATAAATTACCCGAAAAGTTAAGTTACCTTGAGGAAAAGCTTGTAAGCACCAAAGAACAGCTACAAAATGCTTTGGAAGAACTTGAAAAGCCTTTTGAGAAGGCAGAAGAGTTAAAGACGAAAGTACTAAGACTTGCTGAACTGAATAAGCTTTTAGATATGGGAGAGGTTGAGGAACAAGAAAACACCAATCCTTTACTGGAAGATGTGAAAAAAGTAATTATTGACTTTTTGAATAGGGAATATGGTGAAGAACATGAATACGAGGAATTTGCTTCTTTGTACCCGGATTTAAAGCACGTTGGAATTGCCTATACAGAAACACCGGACGAAAGGCATGCAATACAATTTGAGCTTAATCTGGAAGATTATTCATCGTCTCTCCTTGTGGACGGAAAAGAAGTAAGTCATAACGATTATCTGCAAGAAATGGGAAGTGAAGAAAAGGCTCTACAGGTATTGAAGCTGGAGATGGAAAATGCTGATTTTGAGAACTTTGTTTCTGTTTCCGAAGAAGATTTAAAAAGAGTGATGGGACTGGAAATTGATGATGAGGGGAATTTTTATGATCCTTCTTTAAAAGATCTGGATAATGATGGAGTGCTTGATAAGTACGACTATGATATTACAGATAGCGACTATCAGGAATCCACTTATGATGTAGAGGATAATCTGCAAGCAAAGGAAGAAAAAAACTCCATTTTAGAGCAGATTAAATCCTTTCAGTCTGAACAGAGAGAGGATGCAAGAGATAGGCAATCTAAAGAACACGAAGGAAGATAGGGGCTTGATAAAAGCTCCTTTTTTCTTCGTACAAATGGAAGAAGATGTATGAATCAGGACAATTGGAATAACTTTTAAAACAGCAATACTGGAGGTATGTGTATGAACTATCAGGAAATCAGAAGTATGATTGAGGAAATGGCAAAGGAAAACCATGAGGACTTTGTAAAGGCATTAATTAGCATCGAGAAAGGGATTCATGATAAAGAAGCCCTTGATACGCTTTATGAGCGGTACATGGAGAATGACTCCATGAGCCTACTGCATGAAGAATTTGACTATATGATTGATGAACTTCGTGAGAGTGGGCAAATCCGGGACAATGTAAGTTTTGAGAAAGAAGAGAATGATCTGGTGAATATAGTCGGAAATGTTGTCGGCAAAATGGAAGTTAACGAAAGGGTAAGTAAGACAGGAGAAGCCTTTGAGGTTGTCAACTTTTCTGTTGTATCAAAGGATACAGAGGGGAATAAACACTATACCAATTGCTCAGCTTATGGAGAAAAAGCGGATATTCCGAAAGGCTTTAAGCCCGGTGATTTTGTAAAGCTATTCGGGCAGGAGAGGAAATCCATTGATGAGAATGGTAAAGAGTATAGAAATGTGAGAATACTGTCCTCTAAGCTCCTAAAGGAAAAAGAAAAAACAAAAGAAGCATTTAAGAAAATTAAAGGTTTCGTAAAAAGTGAAGTTGCTAAGAAAATTAAAATTAGAAAATTTCCGGAACTTATTTTCCAATATGACACTACAGCTGAATATGCGTTACACATTGAAAGCTTAATAGCTAGTGTTAGTAAAAAGGAAAAAGACGAAGAATAATTAAATTAGAGGAGCGACTCGTTAAATATAGTTTATAAGAATTGTATTTACTGGGTCGCCCCAGTATAGTTGATTGGTTATGAATATGAGGATTTATAAGTTTCAACTATATTAAGTGAGCAAACTTTGAATCATTTACTTGTATTCAAGGTATTTAGTAAAATAGTATTTAAAGGAGAAAAGAATGTTACAAGTAACGAATTTAGGTTTACGTTTTGCAGATAGAAAATTATTTGAAGATGTAAATATAAAATTTACAAATGGTAACTGCTATGGGTTAATCGGAGCAAATGGAGCAGGTAAAACAACATTTTTAAAATTATTATCTGGTGAAATTGATTCACAACAAGGGCACGTTTCTTTAGGAAAAGGTGAGCGTCTTGCTGTACTTCGTCAAAACCACTTCGCATATGAAGAGAATAGAGTTATCGATGTTGTAATGATGGGACATGAGCGTCTTTGGGATGTAATGAACCGTAAAAATGAAATTTACATGAAAGATCCATTTACTGAAGAAGATGGAATCATTGCAGCTGAACTTGAAGGTGAGTTTGCTGAAATGGATGGATGGACTGCAGAAAGTGATGCGGCTCAACTTCTTGAAGGTTTAGGAATTTCTGTAGAGTTTCACGATATGTTAATGGGAGAGTTAGATAATGCTATCAAGGTTAAAGTTCTTTTAGCACAAGCATTATTCGGTAACCCAGATGTACTTCTTCTGGATGAGCCTACCAACGGTCTTGATATTAGTGCAATCAAGTGGTTAGAAGAGTTCTTAATTAACTTTGAGAACACAGTTATCGTAGTCAGCCACGACCGTCACTTCTTAAATAACATTTGTACTCACATTTGTGATTTAGACTTTGGTAAAATCCAACTTTACGTTGGTAACTATGACTTCTGGTATCAATCTAGTCAACTTGCTAGAAGAATGGCAGAAGATAATAACAAGAAAAAAGAAGAAAAAATTAAAGAATTACAAGAATTTATCGCACGATTCTCTGCGAATGCTTCAAAATCTAAACAAGCAACAAGTAGAAAGAAAATGCTTGATAAAATTACTCTTGATGATATTAAACCAAGTAGCCGTCGTTATCCATACGTTCGTTTCACACCAGATCGTGAAATCGGAAATGACTTACTTATCGTTGAAGGTGTAAGCAAAACTGTAGAAGGTAAAGAAGTATTAAGTAATGTAAGCTTTACAGTAAATCCTAATGATAAAGTTATTTTATTAGGAGATGAAGTTGCTAAAACTACATTACTAAAAATTCTTGCTGGTGAAATGGAACCTGATAGTGGAACAGTTAAATGGGGTATTACAACTTCTAGAAGTTATATGCCAAAAGATAACTCTGAATACTTTGAAGGATTAAAACTTTCATTAGTTGAATGGCTTCGTCAATACGCTTCTCCTGAAGAAGAAAGTGAAGCGTACTTACGTTCATTCTTAGGAAGAATGTTATTCTCTGGTGAAGAAGCGCTTAAACGTGCTCACGTATTATCAGGGGGAGAAAAAATGCGTTGTATGTTATCTAAGATGATGTTATCAAAAGCTAACGTAATTCTATTAGATGAACCTACAAACCACCTTGACTTAGAATCTATTACAGCAGTCAATGAAGGTATTATTGCTTTCAAAGGTTCTGTATTCTTTACATCTCATGACTATGAGTTTATTCAAACAATAGCTAATAGAGTTATTGAATTAACTCCGGAAGGTGCAATAAATAAAGAGATGGATTATGAAAACTATCTTAAATTTAAAGGAATTATAGACTAAAAAAAGAGGTAAGTTAAATGCTTACCTCTTAATTCATTACTAAAATATTATTTTATTAAAAATACATTTTGTTACTTCACTAAAAGCATTTACTTCGTCATTAGTAAATCTGTCAAATTCAATAGAATCAATATCTAAAAGTGCAACGACTTTAGAGTCTTGGATAATTGGAATAACAAGTTCGCTATTTGTTGCACTATCACAAGCTATATGGCCGGGAAATTTATGAACATCTTCTACGTAAGTTGTTTGTGCTGTAGTGTAACAATGACCGCAGACACCTTTATTGAATGGTATTCGAGTGCAAGCAACTTTACCTTGAAATGGACCAAGTACAAGGTTATTGTTTTTATTATCTACTAGATAAAATCCAACCCAGTTTGTATTCGGTAAATACTCTTT
>ERZ651108.1313-NODE-1313-length-11065-cov-9.866757_pt1 | contig 11065 bp, 9 predicted proteins | sample MGYA00512173_ERZ651108 | MGnify/ENA metagenome assembly ERZ651108 | reverse complement strand
ATGATTTAGATATGGAAGTTGGTAAGATTCGTTTACGCGCAAAAGGTTCAGCAGGTGGTCATAATGGGATTAAATCGATTATTAAACATATAGGTACTCAAGATTTTAAACGAGTTAAAATAGGTATTGGTCGTCCCAAAGAAGGTATAACAGTGGTTCATCATGTTTTAGGAAAATTCGATAGAGATGATTATATAACTATTTTGAACACTCTTGATAAGGTTGACAATGCTGTAAATTATTATTTACAATCAGGCAATTTTGAACAAGCAATGCAGAAGTATAATGGATAATAAAATGAACTTGATTGATTTATTTTGTCAAAACCAGCAAATTTTAGATTGGAAAAAAAATCTAAATCAAAAGACTAGACAGTTACTAATGGGGTTGTCTGGTTCCACTAAGGCACTTGCAATAGCCTCTGCTCTTGATGAACATCAAAAAATTCTCGTTATGACATCAGGTTATAGTGAAGCAGAAAAGTTATCTAGTGACTTGATTTCTTTGTTAGGTGAGGAAAAAGTATATAATTTTTTAGCTGACGATGCACCTATGGCTGAATTTATCTTCTCGTCTCAAGAGAAAATATATACTCGGATTGGAGCATTAAATTTTTTATTAGATGACAATGAGTCAGGTATTCTAGTCACAAATCTTTCAGCTAGTCGCCTTTTTTTGCCAAATCCAAATGAATTAAAATCTTCAATTATAGAACTAAAAGTTGGTCAAGAATATAACCTTGATACCCTTGTAAACTTTTTGATTAAGATTGGTTATAGGAAAGAATCACAAGTTTTTAATCAGGGTGAGTTCAGTTTAAGAGGTGATATCCTAGATATTTTTGATAAAGATAGTATTTCTCCTTACCGCTTAGAATTTTTCGGAGATGAGATTGATGGAATACGTATTTTTGATTCAGAAAGCCAAACTTCTATTGAAAATTTAAATCAAGTTTTAATTCATCCTGCAAACGATATATTGTTATCGGATGAAGATTATCTAAGAGCTCAGAAAAAAATAGAAGAGGCAGTAAAAGCAAGTCAAGATAACCATCTAAAATCTTATCTTGAAGAGATCTTACAGGATGTTAAAAAACGTCAACTTCATCCAGATTCTCGAAAATTTTTATCCTATTTTTATGAGAAAGAATGGACTATTCTAGATTATCTTCCAAAACATACTCCTATTTTCTTTGATGATTTTCAAAAAATCATGGAGCGAAATGCACAATTTGAAATGGAAGCTGCAACTATTTTGACAGAAGGTTTACAATCTAGTAAAGCTGTTTCAAATCAGAAATATTTTGTTAATGCTTATCCAGATTTTAGAAATTACAAACCTTCTACTTTTCTTTCAAATTTTCACAAAGGCTTAGGTAACTTAAAATTTGATTTTCTTTATCAATTTAATCAATACCCTATGCAGGAATTTTTTAGTCAATTTCTTTTATTGAAAGATGAAATTGACCGCTATAAAAAGGCAGGTTCTACAGTAATCCTGCAAGCATCTTCATTATCTTCTTTACAATCTTTACATAAAACTTTACAAGAATACGATATTCAAGTAGAGTATATAAATGATAAAGAAATCCATAAAAATTCAGTGCAACTTATACAAGGAAATTTAAACCAGGGATTTAATTTTGTTGATCAAAAGCTTGTATTAATTACAGAATATGAAATTTTCCAAAAGAAAGTTAAAAGACGTGTAAGACGGCAAAATATATCTAATGCAGAGCGATTAAAGGATTATAATGAGTTAGAAAAAGGAGATTATGTTGTCCATAACATACATGGTATTGGGCGATATCTAGGAATTGAAACCATTGAAATTTCTGGTATTCATCGAGATTACGTAACCATTCAATACCAAAATGCTGATCGAGTATCGATTCCAGTTGACCAAATCCAACTCTTATCAAAATATGTAGCAAGTGACGGAAAGACACCAAAAGTCAATAAGTTAAATGACGGTCGTTTTCAAAAGACAAAACAAAAAGTTCAGCATCAAGTGGAAGATATTGCAGATGATTTAATTAAATTGTATGCAGAGAGGAGCCAGCTAGAAGGTTTTTCCTTTTCTAGTGATGACGAAAATCAGATTGAATTTGATAATGATTTTCCTTATGTTGAAACAGAGGATCAATTACGAAGTATTCAAGAAATAAAAAAGGACATGGAAAGCAAGCAACCAATGGATCGCCTATTGGTAGGAGATGTTGGTTTTGGTAAAACTGAAGTAGCAATGCGGGCGGCTTTTAAAGCTGTTAATGATCATAAGCAGGTTGCAATTTTGGTACCAACAACTGTACTTGCTCAGCAACATTATACAAATTTTAAAGAACGTTTTAATGACTTTGCTGTTAATGTTGATGTTCTAAGTCGCTTTAGGACAAAGGCAGAGCAGAATGAGACTTTAGAAGGTTTGAAAAAAGGTCAAGTGGATATCATTATTGGGACTCACAGGCTCTTATCACAGGATGTTGAATTTGCAGATTTAGGTCTGATAGTTATTGATGAGGAACAGCGTTTTGGAGTTAAGCATAAGGAGAAACTAAAAGAATTAAAAACAAAAGTTGATGTCTTAACTTTAACTGCTACTCCTATTCCTCGTACCTTACACATGTCAATGTTAGGTATTCGAGACTTATCAGTCATTGAAACTCCTCCGACCAATCGTTATCCAGTTCAAACTTATGTTTTAGAAACTAATCCAACTATTATTCGAGATGCAATTGTAAGAGAAATAGATCGTGGAGGACAAGTTTACTATCTTTACAATAAAGTTGACACAATTGAGCAAAAAGTAGCTGAATTAAAAGAGTTAGTCCCAGAAGCAAGCATTGGTTTTGTTCATGGTCAAATGAGTGAAATTAGATTGGAGAATACTCTAATTGACTTTATAAATGGAGAATATGATGTCTTGGTTACAACTACCATTATTGAAACAGGGGTTGATATTCCAAATGCAAATACTTTATTTATAGAAAATGCTGATCATATGGGTCTGTCAACCTTGTATCAACTTAGGGGACGAGTAGGTCGGAGTAATCGTATCGCCTATGCTTATTTTATGTATCGTCCAGATAAAACTTTGACTGAGGTGGCTGAAAAACGTTTAGAAGCAATTAAAGGTTTTACAGAGCTAGGTTCAGGATTTAAAATTGCAATGCGAGATTTATCAATTAGAGGAGCAGGAAACATTCTTGGAGCTTCTCAATCAGGATTTATTGATTCAGTAGGGTTTGAAATGTATTCTCAACTTTTAGAAGAGGCAATTGCCAAGAAACAAGGTAAGGAGCAAAAAAGACAAAAAAGTAATGCAGAAATTAATCTCCAAATTGATGCCTATTTACCAAGTGACTATATATCAGATGAACGTCAAAAAATTGAGATTTACAAACGTATTCGTGAAATTGACAACAGTGTAAATTATGAAGATTTACAGGAAGAATTGATAGATCGTTTTGGAGAGTATCCAGATGTTGTCGCCTATTTATTAGAAATTGGTCTGTTGAAATCATATTTGGATAAATCCTTTGTTTCTTTAGTCGAACGCAGACAGCAGACCGTAGTTGTTAGATTTGAAAAGATGTCACAGCAAATATTCTTGACCCAGGATTATTTTGAAGCTTTGGCTGCAACAACTTTAAAAGCTCGTATAGGAGAAAGCGACAAACTAATTGAAGTTATTTTTGATGTTCGTCAGAAAAAGGATTATGAAATCTTAGAAAATTTAATTCAGTTTGGTCAAAAGTTAGTGGAGATAAAACAAAGAAAAGAGGATTGAGGGGATTTTGTTTTTTCATTTTCTTTAAAACATGATAGAATATTAAGAGAATTGAGGTAAGGAATATGAGATTAGACAAGTATTTAAAAGTATCAAGAATTATTAAGAGGCGAACTGTTGCAAAAGAAGTTGCTGACAAAGGGCGAATAAAAGTAAATGGAATTCTAGCCAAGAGTTCAACAGACTTAAAAACAGATGATATTGTTGAGATTCGTTTTGGTAATAAACTACTTACTGTGAAAGTATTAGAAATGAAAGATAGTACCAAAAAAGAAGATGCAGCAAGTATGTATGAAATTGTTAGTGAAACAAGGGTAGAAGAAGATGTCTAAAAATATTGTTCAATTAAATAATCAGTACATTCAGGATGAAAATCAGCGTCGACGCTACTTAGAAGAAGAACGTCGCAAAAAAAATCGTTTTATGGGCTGGGTTTTAATTTTAGTTATGCTTTTGTTCATTTTACCAACTTATAATTTAGTACAATCCTATCAAACCCTTTTAGAACGCCGGCAAAAGCTTGTTGAGTTAGAAGAAAAATATGATGAGTTGAGTAGGGAAAAAGAATATCAGGAAAACTTATCTAAGCGTTTAAAGGATGATGACTATGCCGCTAAATACGCTCGAGCAAAATATTTCTATGCTAAAGAAGGAGAGACAATCTATAATATACCAGATTTGTTACCACAGTAATCATGGATAATATTGTTAAAACAGTGGAGAAATTTTTAACTTTCTCAGAGGAAAAATTAGAAGAGCTTTCACAAAAGAATCAAGAATTGAGAGAAGAAAAAAATACAGAAAGGAAGGATTGATGAGGAAATACTTAGCTTTATTGTTGTTACCGGCTTTCTTTTGCAGTAATATAGTCATTAGCACAGAAAAAGATATTCCATTGACAACAAGTCAACAGTATGAATTGACCAATACAAGCTACAGCAATTATTATCAAACACTTCCTACCAATCCAAATGTTTATGAAGAAGTTTTAACTTTTTCTTCTGCAGAACTAGATAAGATTTCTGGGAAGCTATCTCCAAATCAGCCTTTCAAGTTGACTGAATTAGTAGTCAATTCTCAAGGGTTACCTCTCTTTAAGTTATCCAATGGTCAGTTTGTAGTTGCTGATAAACGTTCTATTTATGATGATACTGTCTTGGCTTTGGAAGATACAAATCAAACAGTGTGGCTGAAACCAGGTTTTACAGTTTATGAAAAAGCTTATGTAAATGGTGTCAAAAAAATTAATAGTAATAAATCAGCCTATACTTCTGTAAAAATCACTCAACTAGCTACAACACCAACAGCCCAATATGCAAAAATTGAAAATAGTGGTTGGGTAAGAGCGGATTATCTTTCAGATACAGATAATCGCATCGAAAAAGTTCAAGAAATCTTAACTAGTCGATATAATCAGGCGGACTTTTCTATTTATGTCAAACAGTTGAATACAGGAAAAACGGCAGGAATTAATCAAGATACAGAGATGTATTCTGCCAGTGTAACTAAATTGCCAATTCTTTATTATGCTCAAGAAGAATTAAATAAAGGGAAATTTACACTTGCACAAGGACTAAAATATATTCAGGATGTTAATGATTATTCTGGAGCTTATGATACGGAAGGAAGTGGGAGTTTACCCAAAGAAGCGGATAATAAAGAATACAGTGTACAGGATCTCATTAATCATATTGCCAAAGAATCTGATAACGCCGCAACCAATATTTTAGGTTACTATGTTACAGATAAATCAAGCTCGACCTACCGTTCCACTATTGAAAACATTGCAGGTAGAAAATGGGATGTGGAAGAAAGAAATGCCTCTGCTAAAATGGCAGGAAATGTAATGGAAGCTATTTATTATCAAAATGGTTCTATTATTGACACTCTTTCGCAGACCAACTTTGATAATCAGAGGATTTCTAAGGATATTCCAGTGAAGGTTGCTCATAAGATTGGTGACGCTTATGATTTCAAACATGACGTTGCCATTGTTTACAGTGAATCACCTTTTATCATATCGGTTTTCACTAATCATTCAAACTATGACACTATTTCAAAAATAGCCAATGATGTCTATGAGGTGCTGAAATGATTGAGCAGCAATTTTTGAAACAGTGTAAAGAAAAAGCTTATTTTATTGAGCATCAAAGAGTTTTGTTGGCCATTTCTGGTGGCCTTGATTCTATGACCTTATTGAACCTTTTATATAAGTATCAAAAAGAGTTGGATATAGAACTTATCTTGGCTCATATCAACCATAAACAACGAATTGAAGCTGATCAAGAAGAAAAACAATTAAAAGAAATTGCTCAAAAACTTGGTGTAAAGATTCTTACATCAAGTTTTTCTGGAGTTTTTTCAGAAAAATCAGCTAGAGATTTTCGTTATAATTTTTTCAAAAAAGTCATGCAAGAAGAAGATTGTACTGCCTTGGTGACAGCCCATCATGCAGACGATCAAGCAGAAACGATTTTTATGCGGATTCTACGTGGAAGTCGCTTACGTTATTTGTCTGGTATGAAAGATAGGCAGCCTTTTGGTGGTGGCGAGTTAATTAGACCCTTGTTGGAATTTTCTAAAACTGATTTTCCGACGGTTTTTCATTTTGAAGATGCCTCAAATTTTGAAAATACTTATTTTAGAAATCGTGTAAGAAACCAATATTTCCCGCTTTTAGAAACAGAAAACCCCAGAATCAAACAAGCTATTATAGGTTTAGGTTTAGAAATTGCTCAATTACAAAAAGCTCTTTCCGGCTTAACAAAAGACTTAAATCTGACGGATTTACAGACGTTTAGGAAGCAAAAAAGAGAAGTTCAAGTTTTTTTATTGCAGGAATATCTTGAAAAATTTCCTGATTTACAACTAAGTAAAGCACAGTTTGATGATATTTTACATATTGTAAATACTAAAACCAACTATCACCATTATCTTAAAAATCAATATGAGCTCATCCAAGACTATCAAACCTTTAAAATTAAGAAAATCGGTCCTAAGTCTGATTCAAAAAAGGGAGCTATTTTGCTACAATTTGAAGATATTATTGAACTAGGTGGTTATTGTTTCTCTTTTGGGAAAGAATTAATTGGTGGAGAGGTTCAGATGATTCCTGTTTCACGTAAAACTTCTATTGTGCTCCGTCACCGACAGTCTGGAGATAGAATTTTATTAAATGGTCACCATAAAAAACTAGCTCGCTATTTTATAGATGAAAAATACTCTCTTAAAGAAAGAGATGAAGCTGTCATTGTGGAACAATTTAATGAAATTTTAGGGATTGCTGGAATCGTAACAAGTGATTTGAGTAAGAACTCGAAACGTGATATAATGAAAGATGTTCTTTATATTAAAAAAATAGATAGGTAAGATTATGTTAGAAAAAGACATTAAAAAAGTACTGATTTCGCACGATGAGATAGTTGCTGCTGCTAAAAAACTAGGTGCTCAATTAACAGAAGATTATCATGGGAAGAATCCTATTCTAGTTGGTGTTTTAAAAGGTTCGGTTCCTTTTATGGCTGAGTTGATCAAGCATATTGATACTCATATTGAATTGGATTTCATGATTGTATCTAGCTACCATGGTGGAACTTCTAGCAGTGGTGTAATTAACATTAAAAAAGATGTTGACCAAGATGTTTCTGGTCGCGATATTCTTTTTATTGAAGATATCATTGATACTGGAAAGACCTTAAAAAGCCTTTGTGAAATGTTCAAAGATAGAAATGCGGCATCAGTTAAAATTGCTACACTCTTGGATAAGCCAGAAGGACGCCTCGTTGAAATTGAGGCAGATTATACCTGTTTCACAATTCCAAATGAATTTGTAGTTGGCTATGGATTGGACTATGTTGAAAACTATCGCAATTTACCTTATGTAGGTATCTTGAAGGAAGAAGTATATACAAAATAAAAGGTTTACTATATATAAATGAAAAATAAGCAAAATAATGGATTAGTAAAAAATCCACTTCTGTACATTCTAGTTGTGATTGCCTTAGTAACAGGGTTTCAGTATTTGATGGCTGGAAATTCTGTCAATCGCAGTCAACAGATTAATTACACAGAATTAGTTAAAGAAATTGAAAAAGGTAACGTAAAAGATATTAGTTACCAGCCAAATGGAAGTGTTGTTGAGATTTCCGGAACGTATAAAAAATCTAAGGAAGTGAAAGATACAACAGGCATTCAATTTTTCCCATCCCCTTCATTATCAGTTAAAAAATTCACCAGCATCATATTGCCGGCAGATTCAACTATTTCTGAATTACAAAAGTTAGCAGCTAAAAACAAGACAGAGATTAGCATCAAACGTGAAAGCTCAAGTGGAATGTGGCTTAATATCTTAATTTCTGTCTTTCCACTTGTTATTGTTGGATTCTTCTTCTTTTCAATGATGAATCAAAGTGGTGGCGGTGGTGCCCGTGGTGCGATGAATTTTGGCCGCAACAAAGCGCGTGCTGCTAGCAAAGAATCAATCAAGGTACGTTTTTCTGATGTTGCTGGTGCTGAAGAAGAAAAGCAAGAATTGGTTGAAGTAGTTGAGTTTCTTAAAGATCCTAAACGTTATACCAAGCTTGGAGCTCGTATCCCTGCTGGAGTTCTCCTCGAAGGCCCTCCAGGAACAGGGAAAACTCTTCTTGCTAAAGCAGTAGCTGGAGAAGCTGGTGTTCCTTTCTTCAGTATTTCTGGTTCAGATTTTGTCGAAATGTTTGTTGGTGTTGGTGCTAGTCGTGTTCGCTCATTATTTGAAGATGCTAAAAAAGCAGCTCCAGCAATCATCTTCATTGATGAAATTGATGCAGTCGGTCGTCAGCGTGGTGTTGGCCTTGGTGGTGGTAATGATGAGAGAGAACAAACTTTAAACCAACTTCTTATTGAGATGGATGGTTTTGAAGGAAACGAAGGTATTATCGTTATCGCCGCAACAAACCGTTCAGATGTACTGGATCCTGCGCTTCTTCGTCCTGGTCGTTTTGACAGAAAAGTTTTAGTCGGTCGTCCAGATGTCAAAGGTCGTGAAGCTATCTTACGTGTTCATGCTAAAAACAAACCTTTGGCTACAGATGTTGATTTGAAATTAGTTGCTCAGCAGACCCCAGGATTTGTTGGTGCAGATCTTGAGAATGTCCTAAATGAAGCAGCCTTGGTAGCAGCTCGCCGCAATAAGAAAGTAATCGACGCTTCCGATATCGATGAAGCTGAAGATAGAGTTATCGCTGGACCGTCTAAAAAAGATAAGACAGTTTCAGAACGTGACCGCCAAATTGTTGCGTATCATGAAGCGGGTCATACAATTGTTGGTTTGGTTCTTTCAAATGCTCGTGTTGTGCATAAGGTAACCATCGTACCTCGTGGTCGTGCGGGAGGATACATGATTGCCTTACCTAAGGAAGATCAAATGCTTCTATCTAAAGAAGATATGAAAGAGCAATTAGCAGGATTGATGGGTGGTCGTGTTGCTGAGGAAATTATCTTTAATGTCCAAACGACAGGAGCTTCAAATGACTTTGAACAGGCTACTCAGATGGCGCGTGCAATGGTCACTGAATACGGTATGAGTGAAAAACTAGGCCCAGTTCAGTATGAGGGTAATCATGCTATGTTTGGTGCACAAAGTCCTCAAAAATCAATTTCAGAACAAACAGCTTATGAGATTGATGAGGAAGTTCGTTCATTATTAAATGAAGCACGGAATAAAGCAGCTGAAATTATTCAATCAAATCGTGAAACTCATAAGTTGATTGCAGAAGCATTGTTGAAATACGAAACATTGGATAGTACTCAAATTAAATCTCTTTACGAAACAGGAAAAATGCCTGAGACTGTAGAAGAGGAATCTCACGCCCTATCTTATGATGAAGTAAAATCAAAGATGAGTGAAGAAAAATAAATTTAGGCTCTTTGTCAACTGTAGTGGGTTGATAAAAAGTTACAACCTGAAACTGGGACAATAGTCCCTTATCTCCAAAAAAAGCAACGGATTGTACTGGCCCCAAAAAGTTGGACAAATAATTATTGAAAGGATTTAGTTCTGTACTGCACAGGACTAAGTCCTTTTAGTTTTACCTTAATTCGTTTGTTGTTGTAATAATCAATATAGTCTACAATGGCTTGTTCCAATTGCTTAAGCGACTGAAACGACTCCTCATAACTGTAAAACATCTCCGACTTCAAAATACCAAAGAACGACTCCATCATGCCGTTGTCTGGGCTGTTGCCCTTGCGTGACATGGAGGCTTGAATTCCCTTACTCTCTAGGAACCGATGATAAGAATCATGTTGGTATTGCCAGCCCTGGTCGCTGTGTAAAATGGTATTTTCATAGTATTTCTCTGTGAATGCCTGTTCTAACATACTCTTCACTTGTTCTAAGTTGGGCGAAGTAGAAAGATGATAAGCAATAATTTCACTGTTAAAGCCATCTAAAACAGGGGATAAATAGAGTTTCTGTGTGCTATTTGGAATGGCAAACTCCGTTACATCTGTATAGCACTTTTCCATTGGTTTGGTTGCTTCAAATTTGCGTTGAATGAGATTATCTGCTTTCTTGCCAATCTCTCCTCGGTAGGAAGAATACTTCCGTTTACGACGAATTCGAGCCGTTAGACCAAGGACCGTCATCAGACGTTGAACTTTCTTATGATTCACTACAAAACCACGATTTCTGAGTTCGAGAGTAACTCGGCGATAGCCATAATTTCCTTTATGGTCATTATAAATAGTCTGAATTTCGGTTTTAAGCTCTTTATCTTTATCAACCCCATCCAGTTGTTTCAACTGATAATAGTAAGTTGGGCGAGCTAAACGTGCTGTTTCAAGAAGTAAATCTAGTCGAAATCCTCCTGAAGCCATTTCTCTAACTGTTTCTGCCTTTCTCGCTCTAGGGCTTCGTCCCTTTCCTCTAACTCTTTTAACTTTTTTAGGTAGGCCACCTCAGTCCGTAAGCGTTCATTCTCCTCCTGGAGTCGTTCTAATTCTGTCATTTCTTCCCAAGTTTTCTTTCGTTTACGTCCCATTTTAGCTGGTCTCCCTCTTATTTTCTCAACAATAGTATACCCGTTTTTCTTGTATTGCGCCAGCCAATTTGGAAGCATACCACGATTTGGGAGAGCATATTTGAGAGAAACTCTATCTTGAGACCAGTTTTCATGTAAAACTTTATCAATCATTTCTTGTTTTAATTCTGGGGAATAGTATCGATTCTTCCCCTTTTTAACGAACTCTATTCCGTAACGATCAATCAATTTAATCATGTACCTAAGATTAGAAT
>ERZ651108.1307-NODE-1307-length-11077-cov-16.287244_pt1 | contig 11077 bp, 16 predicted proteins | sample MGYA00512173_ERZ651108 | MGnify/ENA metagenome assembly ERZ651108 | reverse complement strand
AAGTTGTGGTGATTCCATAGCGAGGAAGGGTTTCTTTCAAGAGGTTAAAGGTACCACCGTAAATAGTTGAAGCTGCAACTACATGGTCTCCTGCGTGAGCCAGTCCTAAAATTGTGTAGGTAAGAGCTGCCATCCCAGAAGCAGTTGCAAGTGCACCAACACCGCCTTCCAGTGCTGCTATACGCTCTTCAAAAGCTGATGTTGTTGGATTGGTAATACGAGTATAGATATTTCCAGCTTTTTGAAGGGCAAAAAGTTCTGCACCTTCTTGTGTATCATCAAATACAAAGGACGTTGTTTGGTAAATTGGAACAGCACGAGACTTGGTAGTAGCATCTACCACTTGACCTGCATGCAATTGCAGAGTTTCAAATTTAAATTCACGAGTCATATTTAGACCTCCAAAGATTTCATTAGGTTCATTGTATCACCTAATCTCTCAGGTTACAAATACAACTTTGTTATATCTTGGCATAAGAAATAGCTATGTCTACTTCTAATTACTTTGTCTTAAATTAGAATTGTAGAATTTTTTTCAGATAGTTTAAAAAGTTTGTATTCACTTCCTCTTTACTTTATAATGGACAGGAAGGAGAAAACTATGTCAGAAATTACACATGAAATTGATGCAAACTTTGCTGGCCGTTTAAATATCTTGCGCGCTGGCGTACTGGGAGCTAATGATGGAATCATCTCTATTGCTGGAGTTGTTATTGGGGTTGCCAGTGCGACTAACAATATCTGGATTATCTTCCTCTCAGGATTAGCCGCAATTCTTGCTGGTGCCTTTTCTATGGCTGGTGGCGAGTATGTATCCGTATCTACTCAAAAAGACACGGAGGAAGCCGCTGTAGCCCGCGAACAATTACTTTTGGATAAAGATATAGAAGCTGCTAAAAAATCACTCTACGCAGCCTATCTTCAAAATGGTGAGTGTGAAACTTCAGCTCAACTATTAGTTAACAAAGCTTTTTTGAAAAATCCACTAAAAGCCTTAGTCGAGGAAAAATACGGTATCGAGTATGAAGAATTCACCAATCCTTGGCATGCTGCAGCATCTAGCTTCATTGCCTTTGTCCTCGGAAGTCTCCCGCCAATGCTTTCAATAACCATCTTCCCAAGTGACTATCGAATCCCTGCTACTGTTATTATTGTAGCAATTTCACTTCTAGTCACTGGATATACAAGTGCCAAACTTGGAAAAGCCCCAACAAAAACAGCCATGATTCGTAACCTCTGTATTGGTTTGTTGACCATGGGAGTTACCTATCTATTTGGACAGTTGTTTAGTATTTAAGTTAAAAATTGATGCTGGGTAAAAACTAGCTTTAAAATAAAACCACACAGTGATTTCAAGCTTGAATAGCATCAAGCCGAAAGAAATACTGTGTGGTTTTTGAATAGTTAACCTTTTAGAGTCTAAACTATTGGCCAATTTTGCTAGAATTATAGTCATGAAGGTGAATCCTAACTCTGTTTGAATGGCTTGTTTGCCTCTAATATGAACTCTTCGCAGGAAAAAAACAATCTTTACTCTACATTATCACAGTTAATTAGAACGAATTTACTTACAGATAACACTTGAAGAGCATAAGTCAACAGTGCATCTTCATAAACATAGTTGGATGAAATCCAGGGCAACCAGTATGAGAATTTTCCTATAGAAACATTTGACTTGGGATACTGTCAACAAATAAACTAATCATTTAATATTCATGAGTTGTTAGAATATAACAGAACAGAATTACTTCCAAACTCAACTTATTTATGTTAGAACCTCTAAACATTTTCATGATTGCCTAAGTGTTTTTTGTTACTGTAATTATAAACCATGGCATGAGAAAGGTATTCTGTAAGAAAAAACTGCACTGGTCCTCTGAAAAATCAAATGATGCAACAACTGCTCAATTATTGATAAACATAAATTGATGATGCGATGGACCTAACTTTGTATGCACATGATACATATAAGTAAACTGAATGTCATTGTTTTCTTCAGGACTATTTGTAAGTTTTATCAACTAAAAAGCGCGAGTATTAAGATAAAATACTAGGATTATAAATTGACTTTTTTTCTATCAAAACAGGCAAATAAATCGCAATCACTTACTTTTTTCTTTAAAAGATTCATATATTTTTTTATATACCACTTTTATATCTTTTTTCTGAGAATTCAACTCTTCATTACCGTAGTCAAAATTTGCTTCTACAAATCCCTCGTCAGCATTAGAAAAAGTAAAAAATTCTATTCCAATGAGTTTATTATGCTTAGAGTCCTCAATAGTGTCTCCTAAATTATTATTAAATTGCTTCACTTCTTCTTCACGAACTCCGAACCCCGCAGCAGCTCCATTTGCAATGATGTTTGAAAATACTTCTTCTGAAGACGCTACTTCTTTCACAGTTATGATATATGTAGCTTCTTCCGTTTCTACTTGTCTCACTTTATTCCATTTTTCTGTATCACTAGAAGAAAGCGTATAGACTATTAACTCCAGTGTTGGTTTATTGGTATTTTCTTTTGTGATCATTTGTTTTCCAAAGAAGAAAATGGCAAGCATTCCAGCTACAAAGATCAAAGCAATATAAATTATCTTTTTCATACATTATCCCCTATATCTTTCATATCAATGATCACATCAACTTTATTATAGACAGCTGGATCATGCGTCGCTATAATAACATATTTGTCTTCATCTCTTTCATTTAATAATAAACGAATAATTTCTTTTCCAATCTCACCATCTAAAGCTCCTGTGGGTTCATCTGCTAAGATAATTTTACGTGGTTTCATTAACATTCTGGCAATAGCTACACGTTGAGCCTGCCCTCCAGACAATTCATATATTTTTTGATGTAAATAGTCACTTGACAGTCCTACTTTTTCAAGTACATCAGTTATTGTTTTTTTGTCTTTAGTGATAAGTTTCAAATTATCATATACTGTTTTGTTATCTATTAAAGAATAATTCTGAAATACATATCCAACAGTATTTTTAAAAAAAGTTCTTTCTTTTATCTTCCAAATATCTTGTTTATCAACTAAAACATTCCCACTGTCAATTTTTTCTAATCTTCCTATAATATTAAGAAGGGTACTTTTACCAGAGCCAGAACCTCCAATCAATGCATAACTTTTTCCAGATTCAAATATCAAATTTAAGTCTGTAAAGATCTTTTTTGAGCCGAAACTTTTTGAAACGTTCAAAAGGTCAATTGTCATGTTTCATCTCCTTTTAAAATTTTAGTGTAGCTTTCAGATAATTTTCTAAAACTCATGATTATTGACAACATCAAAACGAGCAGAGAAGCAAGACCAATATATAGCAACTCTATTTGACCTGTCATAAGAAATGTAAATAGGATAACGATTGTAATAGTCATCATAAAATACTTGAGACTTGAAATTGCTATATATGTTTTTGACAGACCCAAAATGATTTTTTTCACATATTCATTCTGTTTTAGGGCAATATAAAGTTGGACATATTGATAAATGAGTATAAAGACAATACTGTAAATTATCTTCTGCAAAATTTGTGAAAGTAGAATTTGGTGCTCTAAGGACTGGATCTTTAATTTCACAATTTGGTAAACATCTACTGGATTCATTGAAACATTCAACTGGCTAGCCATCTCATTTATTTTCTTTACCGCTTCAGGACTAAAAAGAGACTTATGTGTTATATTACTAGCTAAAGAAAACTGGTTGTTTTCAATCATTTTGTCCGTATCTAACACAACAACAATGTTATCTGTGCTATCTGCTACACTTGCCATTGGTAAAAGCTCTTTCATTTTATGATTATCATCAGCATCCTCATTGAAATAAAAAATTTTTTCCCCATCAGGAATTATTTGTACTGCAAGCTCTTCTTTTGTATAGTTTGTTCCAATAAATTGTTCTGCTACAACTGTATTCTCAATAGATTTCTGATTTTCTTTCCATTTCTCAGGAATATAAATGGTTGCTATCTTATTATCTAAAAGATGATAGTTTGTTCCATTCACTTTATTTTGTAGGTTAGCACCTGTTTGATTGATATAAATCAACTCTTTATTTATTTCTGGATTCGTTATTCCGTCATTTTCTAATTGTTTAGAAAAATTTTCCATAACATGTGAAGTTTTCATGAAATCTGGAACATATGCTGAGGATCGATCTATATATAAATAATCTAAGTTTTTTAAGGAAGCAGCTATCTGTAGATACTGACCATCCGAATCATTAACTTCTCCATTTTTAGTAGAGTTACTTTCAATTCCAAGGAACTCAATCCTTCTCCAGTCTTTTACTGTGTCCCATGGTACTAAATTCTGTATCTGAATGTTAATACTGGATTGACTACTCTTTGTTTCTTGTAAAAAAACTCCTGAGATAAGGATAATAATCGAAATAATGGCAAGCCATACGACAAAAATAAGTTTATTTTTTGCCTTGTTTTTAATAATTTCAATAGGCTTTTCAACCTGAATCGTCAACCAAAATAAAACAAAGGTGATGAGATCAATGATTTGAAATAGTATAAAATTCGTTAAAAGCAGAGAGAAAAATAACTTAGAACTATAGGTGAAGAAACCATTTCCCAAAAAAGAACTGTAAGAAATCATCAATAAAGCCATCATAATCAGTTCAAAAATAAGAGAAATGCCATACTCTCTTCTTAGATCGTATACAGGCAAGCCCAAAGAACGTCGTATCACTCCTTCTTTAATCTGCTTCGTTCTAACAACAAATAACACAACTAATAAAGTTAAGTAAATGGAGCTCATTAACAGTATTCTTAAAGTTCCAGTAAATTGTAAGATTCCTCCTATATACCAAGGATAAGCCATATATACTGTTTGCAATCCCGTCATCGTAAGTGGTTTCAAACTATCTATATCCATTTTCCCAAGGGTGTAATACATCCCTATTATTGGTGCGGACTTTAATTGTTCATTATTTACATCATCAAAATTTACATACTTCAACTGACCCGAACTCTGAACGATTGGCTTGTAAATGGTAACCTTTTCCCTTTTTGATACGTCACGAACCATTTCGTATACTTCATTATTAGAAAGATTGCTTTTTCCTTGAATAGAAAAAGCACCATCAATTGGTAAAGGTATGGGCATTTCGGTATCGCTAATAGTGACCCAACCAATTGCAGCAATCAAACAGAAGAAGAATCCAATGGTACATAATTTTAATTTCATAAGCAATTACCATATTACAAGAGACCCTATTTTATAATTGGGTCTCTTGTTTTCATAAATTATTTTTAAAATCTATAATAATCCCAATATGCATTTAATCGAACATCGCTCCAAGATTTTGTAGCACTTGAATATGCCCATCCATAATCTTGTTTATCCTGAGCTTTAACTGTTCCCCAAAAATTCGTTACTGAAGATTTTGAACCAATATTATCTGGAGATTTAACATAGTAATTCGAATAACCAGAGTTATCATTTACACCATATTCCCATATATCAATAATGGGACTTGGAGCAGGGTGTGCTGTAGTTGCACTAACAACACTAGCTACAGTAGCAAAGCCAAAACTTAAAACACTTGAAACTAGAAAAACAGATGCTTTCTTATTAATTCTTTTTTCATTTTACTTTTCCTTGAAGTTAAATATTTGATGAAGATCAAATAATAGTCCCTTTTTAGTCCCTCCATATTACTTTAATATGAATTGATTATATTTAGGTTTTTAATCACCGTTACGGTATCTAGAGTCCTTAAAATATCTCATAACTACCCCTCCTTTTAAAATTGAACATATCTAGATGTATCCGCTTACATTTGTAATTGTAGTACTTATTTTTTAGTTTGTCAAGTATTTATAGTATATATTTTTTGATAAAATGGGATTATCTATAAAGGCGATTTTCGAATCAACAAAATAATTATCCAACTTAACCAGTAAGCAAAATCGGCAGTTACAGTTTTTGTTACCTTATCTTTAAAAATTGGTTGACAATTATTCCTCTGCGAGTATAATAGTTACTATACATCAGAAAAGAGGTTAACTATTTTGAAAAAAGCTCACGTTTATGCTATCCCTGCTATTGGGGCTGCTCTCATTGCTGTATTGGCACAAATCAGTCTCCCAATTGGACCTGTCCCCTTCACTCTGCAAAATTTTGCAATCGGCTTAATTGCTACTGTCTTTAGACCGAGAGAGGCTGTACTTTCTGTTGGACTCTATCTTCTTCTAGGCGCTATCGGTCTTCCTGTCTTTGCAGGAGGTGGAGCAGGATTTCAGGCTTTAGTTGGCCCTACTGCAGGTTATCTTTGGTTCTATCTTGCATACTCTGGACTAACTTCTTCTCTTACCAACAGCAAGAGTGGGATTGTGACTATTTTTCTTGCTAACCTCTTGGGTGATGCCCTTGTCTTTGTTGGAGGGATTCTCAGCTTGCATTTCCTAGCTGGAATGGCATTTGAAAAAGCTCTTGTTGTGGGGGTCATTCCCTTTATCCTTCCAGATCTTGGTAAAATTCTAGCTATTAGTTTGATTAGTCGTCCTCTACTTCAACGCCTTAAAAATCAGGCTTACTTTACTAACTAAAAAAGGATATCGAGTTATCATGACTCAGTATCCTTTTCTTTTATTTTGAAAACTTAATTGCCTTTAAAGGCATCCACCATCGTTTGAAATTCTTCCTTGGAAAGAGTAATTCCTTTGCCCATCTTCGTATGGTCTGGGCTCCAAGCACGAATATCAAACTTTGCAGGGGCACCATTAAAGCTCACACGGTTGATTTCCTTGGTCCAACCTTTTTCGTTTTCAGAAAGAGTCAACAAGTGCTCTTCGATTTCAAATGTAAATTCTGCCATTTTCTTCTCCTTTTTTAGCTTTCATTTGATTATTCGTAAAATCTTGTAGATTTTACGAAAATTTTATATAATATTGATATAAAAGAAGGGAGGCCAATATGAGACATAAATTCCAGCAAGTTCTAGATAAAATACATGACTTTTTAAATGGACATGACCAACCTGACCAGACTGAAACCAACTCCCTAACTGCTACTATTGAAGAGGCTATCCAGAAACAAACTGCTGTTCACCTTATCTTGTCTGAGACAAGTTTTACAGGTGACATCATCAAATACGATCAGCAACGCCAGCAAATTATCGTGAAAAATTTTGCCAAAAATGTGACCCGTATTATCCGCATAAGCGATATTCAACGCCTACGATTTGTCCCTTCAACTGTCCAAACAGCCCAAAAAAATAGATTTAAGAAAGAGTGAGATGTAGTTGCTTCATCCCACTCTTTTTTCTTAGCGAATTTGTTCAAAATGTAAATGAACCGCGATATGATCTCCATAACCACTTCTTTCCAAGTCACGTTGTAGACGATAGGAAATGTAGTGTTCTGCTATGGTAATGTAACCTGCACCCAGTAAACGATGTTCAACCATAGACTGAATCATGCTGATGGTAGCACGTTCCACCTTGGCCTCTTCCAAATCCAAAACCACTTTCTTAGTGACTTGTGCAAGGTTTTGACGCAAATCATCTGTCAATACATAGACAGTCTGGGCTGCCTTTAAGATAGCTTGGTAAATCTTATCTGGATTAAATTCAGCAATTTCACCATCACGTTTGATTACTTGCATAGGTATCTCCTTTATTCTTTGTTTTCTTTAATTTCTGCCAGCATTTTTTCTTCTTCTGCTGTCAGTTGATAATGTTCAAGCAAATCCGGTCTGCGCTCGTAGGTTTTCTTTAAACTCTCATACAGGCGCCACTGACGAATCTTTTCATGGTGTCCACTCATCAGTACATCTGGCACGACCATCCCTCGATAATCGTAGGGGCGTGTGTACTGAGGGTATTCGAGAAGGCCTGAAGAAAAACTATCATCTTGGTGGCTAGACTCCTTGCCAATCACTTCTGGAATCAGGCGAACCGTCGCATCAATCATGGTCATGGCTGCCAACTCTCCACCAGTCAAGACATAGTCCCCCAGGGAAATCTCATCTGTCACCAAGGTCTTAATACGCTCATCATAACCCTCATAGTGCCCACAGATAAAGATTAACTCTTCCTCTTGAGCCAAATCCTCAGCATAGGCCTGATCAAACTGCTTTCCAGCTGGATCGAGGAGAATAACGCGCGGATTTTTCTTTTCAATAGCATCAAAGGCATCGAAAATGGGTTGCGCTCGGAGCAACATCCCCTGTCCGCCTCCGTATGGCTCATCGTCTACATGGCGGGCCTTTTCAGCATATTCTCGAAAATTATGATACTGGATATCCAAGATCCCTTTTTCACGAGCCTTTCCAACGATTGAGTGCTCTAGCGGAGAAAACATTTCTGGAAAGAGGGTTAAAATATCAATCTTCATCGTCTAACCCTTCTAAGATTTCCACATCGACCCGTTTATTTGGAATATCAACATTGAGAACCACTGGTGGGATATAAGGCAATAATAAATCACGCTTGCCTTTTCGCTTGACCACCCAGACATCGTTAGCACCTGGTTGCAGGATTTCCTTGATGGTTCCAATCAGGTTCAATCCCTCATAGACTTCCAAACCAATAATCTCGTGATAGTAGAACTCACCATCGTCTAGGTCATTCAAATCTTCCTCAGCAACCTTGAGACTGTATCCCTTGTACTTTTCGATAGCATTGATATGGTACATATCTTTGAATTTAATAATGTCAAAGTTCTTCTGTTTACGGTGGCTAGCAATAGTTATTGTTTGAACAAACTGATCTTTTTCATCAAACAAGGCCAGCTCAGCCCCTTTTTTAAACCGTTCTTCTGCAAAATCCGTCACAGACAAGACTCGCATCTCACCCTGCAACCCCTGCGTATTGACGATTTTCCCAACATTAAAGTAGTTCATCTTGTCTCCTGTACTCTCCTTCTTTCCATCTTATTCTGACAACTTTTGAATAATAGTCGCAATTTTCTCTGATTCTGACCATTGTAAATAATGGTGATTCCCTCCTGAAATGAGTTTAGCATTGGAAGTCCAATATTCTGATTCTCTGTACTCTTTTTCTCTATAAGGCTGACAAAAAATAAATACAGGGACATGAGATTCTATCGACAAATTCTCAAAATCTTCCTCAGTAATCTCTCCAGATATCTGAAATCCTGGATCTTGATTTTCCAACTCTAAGCCTTTTTCTTGCATTAATTCCCAGATTTCTTTATTAGTTTCAGGGCTAAATGTGGCTTGAGTTAAGTTCTTAAAATAAAGTTCAGGACCACACTCCTCAATCAGCCTCATCTGCTCTTCCATTTCTGGATAAGGATTTTCTGAAAAATCAGCAAACATGACTTTTTGAGTTGTCGGTTCAATTGCTACTAAAGCCTGACACTTAATTGGTTTGTTGAGCAATTTGCAAGCTAAAATTCCACTCAAACTATGTGCACAAAGTATATATTCAGAAATCGCCAATTCTTCAAGTATTTCATAAACCGCATCTGCAAGATTATCCAGATTTTTACCAGATTGGTCATGAATCGGACTTCTACCTGCGTTTGGAAAATCAATTGTCAAATAACCAATTGTGGGAGGAAGTTTTTCGAGCATAAGTGAAAAATTTTCATAACTTGGTAGCAAACCTGCGCCACTTAAACAAACTAGCATTTTCTTTTGCTTTTGATAAGTAACAGAGAGACTACCAATTTCTGTAGATACTTCAAACCTCTTCATAAAGAAATCCACTCGTTCTATATAATGAATTATTAAAAATCCTTATCCTTTATTTTAACACGTTCCAAGGATTTTCTCAAGTTGGAGGAAGATACATAGAGGGGTCGCTATAGTCCAAAAAGTGCTAATAGTTTCCTCTTTAATGTTAATTTATATTTGAAAGATGAGATATTCACATTCCCATTATACATATTACTATAAAATGTATACTCGCCAATTTCACCCTGACTTGTTTTCCATTTCATTCTTAAACTAGGCATATTCTCTGGTAAATTTGTATGAATCAATAAGCATGTATAATTCTTTAAATTTTTAACTGTATGCAGTTTATCATTATCAACTAAACGATTACTTTTTGAATCATAGATTAAAGAATAAAATTCTATAATTTCAATATCAACTTCCTTTGGATAAAAAATCAAATGGTTAAAAGGTTTGCTACTTATATTATGCGTAAATTCATGAATATAGTGAAAATTTGTATGTAAAGATTCAAACTCGAATGGTTTAATTTCCTTGATTTCAATATTATTGATATAAACCTTATTTTGGAACGTTATCTTTATAATCACAGCAATAAATGTCGCAATTTGTAAAATTCGTAATAGCCAATCAATATACATTGACCAATCTATGTTAAAAACACAATCAATATTCATTCTTTTTTCAGTTTTCTTTCAAAAATCCTTCCAAATCACGTTCATGCTGATATTTGATAGCCGCCTTTTTGTCTTTTTCAAAAATAGTCTTGGTTAGATCTATGTCGTTGATGACCGCAATTGCGACAGTGTAGTGAATGATATCAGCCAGTTCTTTTGCTAGTTCATCGTTAGAATCTTGAACCCCATCTTTTCGACCAGAGCGACCATTCAAAACTTCATCTACTTCTCCGACTTCCTCCACTAGCTTGATAAAAAGACCTTACTCAGTCCGAGACTGCTGGTAATGTTCGAGTAACTAGTCTTGTAATTGTTTAAACGTTAAATCCTTCATATCCTGCTCCTTGCAAAAAAAGCGAGACATTCGTCCCGCTCTTCTTATTTTTCGTCAATAACGATTCTTACTTTTTTATCTTCAGTTGGGACAGAGTAGACAATCGTTCTTATCGCAGAAATGGTGCGACCTTTTCGACCGATTACACGACCAACATCGCTAGGATCAAGGTCAAGATGGTACTCCAAGAATTCAGGAGTATCTTCGATCTTGATGGTTAAAGCATCCGGTTGTGAAATCAAGGGTTTCACAATTGCAATAATGAGATTTTCAATCGTATCCATACATCAACCTACTTAAAAAATTATTTTGAGAATTTAGAATCGTGGAATTTCTTCATCACACCAGCTTTTGAAAGGATGTTGCGAACTGTATCTGAAGGTTGAGCTCCATCAGCCAACCA
>ERZ651108.1302-NODE-1302-length-11127-cov-16.566564_pt1 | contig 11127 bp, 7 predicted proteins | sample MGYA00512173_ERZ651108 | MGnify/ENA metagenome assembly ERZ651108 | reverse complement strand
AAATTATGCGAAAAGATAGTAACGTAATAGTTGCTCCGAATCAGAGAAATGTTGTTTATGAGATTTTGAAAAAGGAAGCTCAAGATAAAAATTGTAATATTTTTTTGGCGGATGAAAATATAAAAGTTTACGAATTGATGAATGCAGAAGAAAAAATTGTTGAAAATAGTGGAAAGAAAATTACTGGAAATGAAAATTCTGATTTTGCAGATTATACAGAAGTAGAAGCTGAAATAATTGGAAATTGTAATTTTGAGAAAAATTTAAAAAATAAATATTTTTTTAGATTTGGTTTAAGAGGCGAACAGCAACTGGAAAATTTGGCTACAGTTTTGACTTGGTATTTTAGATTTTTTGAGAATTTGGAAAATAGGAAATCTGAAGAAATATTGGACAAGGCTTTAGGAACGTTGAAAATACCAGGACGAATGGAAAAAGTTGGAAAAATTAAGAATGTTTATTTGGATGTGGCACATAATGAGGACAGTGTTGAGGCTTTTGTGAATTATGTTGGGGAAAATTTTCAGAATAGGAAAAAAATTTTTGTGGTGGGATTTTTGAAGGATAAGGAAGTGGAAAAATGTGCTAATCTTTTGAAAAAAGCTGGAGATAATTTTATATTGACAGAACCTAAAAATGAAGAGAGAAAACTGGACTCACAAATTTTGAAAAAATATTTTGAATATAAAAATATTTTTTTGTTTTAACTAAGTCTAGGGAAGACAAACATTCCATAAACAGGTCCTGCATGTGCTCCAATTACCGCACCAATTTCTCTATTTAAAATAAGTGTACTTATTTTAGGATTTCCTTCAACTTCCGAATAAACTTTCATAACACTATCTAGTTCAGTTTGAGTTCCACCCCAACCGCTCATAACTATTATGCTTTGTTTTTTACTTTCTCTTTCTATATATTTTTCAATATATTTTTGTGCATTTCTTTCTCCCAGAACTTTTTTCTCAACTGCAATTTCTCCTTGGCTAATCGTTAAAATTGGTTTCATGTTAAGTGCTCCAGCTATTGTAGAACTTGCCTTTCCAATTCTTCCACCTTTTTCCAAATATTTTAAATCAGGAATTACCATAAGCAATTTCCCTTTATTTTTAAAGTTATTTACCCAATTTAAAACAGTTACAAAACTTTCTCCTCTTATAATTTTCCCAGCAGCTCCTAATACTAAAAATCCTTCTAACAGAGAAACACCCAAACTGTCTATTAATTCTATGTCATTTTCCCTATTTGTAAGACTTCTCGCAACTTTAGCCGCTTGAATTGTTCCACTCAATTTTGAAGAGGCATGAATCGAAATTATTTTTTTATAACCTTTTTCAAAAAGTCTGTTATAAGCGTTTAAAAATTCTTGTGGAGATGGCTGTGAAGTTTTTATATTCGCATTTTTCCCCATCATTTCGTGCCAAAATTCCGAAGTTGTAATTTCAACTCCATCTTTTAAAAGATTACCATTAATGTCAATTTTTAATGGAACTATTTTTATTGGCAACTCTTCTATATCTTCTTTTGTCAAATCTGAAATTGAATCAGTCAAAATTGCTATTTCAGGCATATTTGGATCTTTGTTTTCTAAATAAATATAATAAAAATAATTATTTTGATTTCCTTCAATAGTAACCGTTTTCACATTTTTTAATTTAGTGTCAATGCTCTTTTTAGAAGCTTCATCTTTTTGGTTTCCAACTACAACTGTCGCCGTAATCGTATTTTCGGTAACTAATTCGTCAAGCATTTGAGTTACAAGCTCATCAAGTGTTTTTTTAGAATATTTTATTTTCCCATTTACAAGTCCAATAAAATCGTCTTTTGCAATCATTAAATTTTCAATTTTCGTATCTCTCACAGCTTTTGTAATTTCTATTGAATAATTTCTGGAAGCTGATTCTTTTACCTCGTCAATGTCGTTTTCCTTATTTTTCAAGAAATAGTATCCGTCAAGCATTGTTTTAGTGCTTAATACGATAACAGTTTTTTTAGCTTTTTCAGCTTCAGTTTTAACAGCGTTAGCGTCAGCAGCTTCTTTTTTCACTGCTTCTAGTTTAGCAGCTGCCTCATCAGCTGCAGTAGTTGTTGTATCTACTTTTGCTTGAGCTTCAGTAACTTTAGCTTCAACAGCTTTAGCGTCAGCTTCAGCTTTTTTAATTTCTGGACTTGTAACTTCTGATTTAGAAGTGTCAGTAGCTCCAGTTTCGGCAGGCTGAGTCGCTGCTGGTTGTTCTGTAGTCTCAGCATTTTCAGCAGGTTTAGTTGTGCTATCTGAATTTGTTGCTGACGTATCAGGTGTTCCAGCTGGTTGCGCTGTATTAGTAGCTGTGTTAGTAGCAGTATTAGTATCATCAGCTTTCACGACTGACGGCTGAGATGCAGCTAAAGCCGCTCCCTAAACAGCAACACTAGCTAAGCTAGTTAAAATCATTTTCTTTTTATCCATTTTAAAAGCCCCTTTTTTTGGAATTATATACAGTTCTATTATATCCTTTCCTAGCAGTATAAGCAAGCAATATGAATAGAAAATATCTTTTTTACGAGAAAAAGAGAAGGCGATAAATCCTTCTCTTTTATATGTTAGACTAATTAGTTTTTGCGTTTCACAAATGGAAGAGCACCAAGGAGTAATCCAAGGAATCCTAGTGCAGCAACTGCAGGATTATCTTTACCACCAGTGTTTGGAAGTTCTTGTTTATCTTCAGCTTTCGCAGCTGGTGCTTGGTAAGTATTGTCTTGGCTAGTTCCTGCTACAGTTGGTGCAACTGCAGGAGTTGCTGGTGTTTCAGCTGTTGGTGCAGATGGAGCATCTGTTCCAGGAGCTGGTGTAGATGGGGCAGCAGGGGTAGCTGGTGTTGCAGGAGTTGCAGGAGTTGCAGGAGCTGGCGTAGATGGGGCAGATGGTCTATTAATAATATAACGATCACCTGGATATTCTCCACCATTTGCCTGATGACCTGAGTTGCTGTTTCCTGAATTAGAAGCAGTTGCCTTATAGGTATGTCTTAAAATACCATCTTTCGTATATGAAATTCCAGTATAAGTGTATCCAGGGATATCTTTAGGTGCATGTGTACCTAATTCACCTTCTGCAATTGGGTTTTCTCCTGTTTCGTCAAAGAAACCAGTTACTGGACCTTCGTATGGGTTAACTTCATTTACCAATGGTTTTACACCATTTAAAGCAATATCAAGTTCTTCTTCTAATGCTTTAGTATCTTTTCCAGCAGCTTTATCTGTTGCAATTTGACGACGTAGTACACGAATTTCTTCAGCTTCACGGTCTGCTACATATGAATAATAATCTTCATCTGCTTGTTCTAATGCAGCTTTAGCTTCTTCTGCTTCTTTTTCTGCTTGTTTTAATGTTTCTTCTGCTTCTTTTAATGCTGCTTCAGCTTTTTCTAAATCAGCTCTTGCTGCTTCTCTATATTGATCAGCTTGTTCGCCATCAGCATCTGCATAGCTTGCTAATTCTTTTTCAAATTTTGCTTTAGCTTCTTTTGCAGCAGCTAATTCGTCTTGAGCTGCTTTTACATTTTCTTTAGCTGATTCAACAGCTGCTTTAGCTTCTTCTCTGTTGTTTTCTGCTTCTTTTTCATCATGTTTAGCTGCAGCTAATCTTTCTTCTGCATCTTTAACATCTGTTTTTTCTTCGTCTAAACGTTTGTTGATTTTATCTTGAGCATCAGCGTCAATTCCACCGTTTAATGGTTTAACTTCTGTAACTTCACCAGATTCGTTAAGTTTTAATTCAGCACCTGGAGCTGCTGTTTTTTCAACATCTTGAGGGGCATATTTTTTCCCATATTTTTCAGCTTCTGCTTCATCTGATTCTGTTTTGCTTGCTTCTGCTAAATCTTTCAATACATCTTCAGGTGTGATTTGTTTTTCATCAATAGCTTTTAATAAATCTTCTTTACCAATAGCTGCTTTAGCTTCTAAAATCGCTGCTTCTTTATCAGTAATTTTATCATTTTTATTAATAGCTTCTTCAGCCTGTTTTTCTAAATCTGTGAAGTACTCAGCTACATCTTCTTTAGTTACAGCAGTTGCAGTTGCATCCGCTTCTGTAGCTGGTTGAGTTGAAGTAGCAGCTGCATTAGCATCTTCTGCAGCTTTCACAACTGATGGGTTTGAAGCAAGGAAACCTGCTCCCAAAACGGCAACACTAGCCAAGCTAGCAGTGAGAAGTTTTTTCTTATCCATAAAGTATTTACCACCTTTAATATCTTTTTAGTGTAATTTTATCATTTTCTTTCGGAAAAATCAAACGTTAACCTATTTTCTAATAAAAAATAAGAGGAAATTCCTCTTATTTCTTCATAATTCGTATTAAACCCATTCACCATTAGCATTGACAGTATAACCATTGATAGTTGTACTTACTGCCAAAGCTCCTGATGAGTATGAATAATACCATTTGCCGCCTACTTGATACCAACCAGTCTTCATGGCACCAGAAGCATCAAGATAATACCATGTACCGTCTTGGTTTAGCCAACCTGTTTTCATAGCGCCTGAACTATTGAGGTAATACCAAGTTCCACCTTGGTTCAACCAACCTGTTTGCATAGCACCTGAGCCGTCTAGATAATACCACACTCCATCAACTTTTTTCCAACCTGTTTGCATGACACCAGACGCATCTAGATAGTACCAAGAACCATCTTTGACCCAACCAGTCTTCATGTTATCTTCCGCATCATAATAGTACCAATTTCCATCGATTTTGTTCCAGCCTGGCTTGCTACTAGTATGATCCGCTAAACGATAAGTCACACCATCAATCGTGATAGAACCTGTTTTACGTTCACCTTCTGGAGTAAGGTAATGATAAGCACCATCACTATCTTTTACGAGACCAACTTTTCGTTCGCCATCATTTGTAATATAGTACCATTTCTTATTTGCATCTTGAACGAGACCTGTTTTACGGCTACCGTCTGCCAATAAATAATACCACTTCTTATCAATCTGTTGAAGACCTGTTTGTTGAATCCCCTCTTTAACGTAGTAAATCTTCTCACCTTTTGCAATGATAGTAGTTGGTTTAGAACCATCATCGGTAATATAGTAATCCTTACCACCTTCATTGACCCAACCAGACTTCATCGCACCATTTTCTTCAAAATAGTAGCGTTTATCTTTGAGTTCGAGGATGCCTGTTTTCATGACTCCTTTGTCATCAAAATAATAGATTTTCCCATCAACTTTTTGCCAGCCTGTAGCTAAATTATTATTAATATAAAGTTGAGGTTTACCATTAACAGTCAACCATTTATACTCATTTTTCTGATTATTTGAATTAGTATCAGAAAAATCTACATGATCTGTATTATTTCTACCAGTACTATTTGTATTAACATATGTGTTATCGTTTGAAGCTGGAGGAGTTGCACCTGCCTTTAATGCAAATTCATGAACCCAAATACCTCCATCTGAATAACTTTTTACATAAGTAAATTCTGGAAATTCTCCTGGTTCACCTGAATATTTTTCAGCATATTTGAAGGTTAATGGGAGATTAGATTTATCTCTATATCTCCATTGTGTACTACGAAAGTTTTCTGGATTAGGATTTTCTGTCGTATTTTGACTAGCGTAAACTGTTAGTTCATCTGAAATTGAAGCTAATAAAGTACTAGCTCCAAGTAATGTTACCCCTGCAGCACCTACCGCTAAAATATGTTTTACTTTCATCTTTTTTACCTCTTTATCACTTATTCCGTGTATAATGTCACACCCACTCACCATTAGCATTTACAGTATAGCCATTAATGGTTGTATTTACCGCAAGAGCTCCTGAGTTATAGGCATAATACCACTTACCACCTGTCTGAAACCAACCAGTCACCATTGCTCCAGAGCTATTTAGATAGTACCATTTACCATCTACTTTTGCCCATCCTGTAGCCATAGCGCCATCAGAGTAGAGGTAGTACCACTTACCACCTTGGTTCAACCAACCAGTCTGCATAGAACCAGCACTATTGAGATAATACCATTTACCAGAGACCAATTTCCAGCCAGTTTGCATACTACCATCTTCTGATAGGTAATACCAGCTGCCATCATTGACCCAGCCAGTTTTCTTCATACCTTCTTGATCAAAGAAATACCACTTATCAGAGATGTGTTGCCAACCTGTACGTTTCTCTTCCACTTTCACAACATCAGTAACGCTATCGTCTTTTACAAACCAATGTTTTCGAACATCTTGATCAATCTTTGTTTCTACAAAACGATAGCCTTTAAAAGATCCGTGTTCAACTTCTTCAGCCTTTTTTACAGCAGTAGCAGGAAGAAATGCTTTTAATTCTCTACTAGTACCATCTGATTCCATGACCAACCAAGAAGTACCCTTAACTGTATCTTTAAATGGTTTTACAATATCAGGCTTTACAGAAATTCCATCAACTTTATCACCCGAAATCGTCACTGTTGGCTTAAAGTAATGTTTTAGAACAGTTCCTTCAATTTTAGACCCATCCCATTTATAACCTGAAATACTTCCAGGAGATGATGTCTCAGGTTTTGATGAATCATAAGTTTGAGCATCTTTTAAAATCTTCTCTTTACCATCTTCCTGTTTTGTAACCCAGACAACTGTCTTATAAATACCTGTTTCCGAAGCTTTTACTTCAGTGGTTCTTGCACTAACAAGAGTAGCACCTGCCAAGGTCACACCTAATAAAACTTTCAACATTTTTGATTTCATTGGAAACCTCCTATTATTTTTATTCATTATAATACTTATACAACATTAATGCAAGAAAAAACAGGGAAAAATCTCCCTGTTTTATATTTTACTTATTAAGATTATACCCATTCACCGTTTGCGTTTACATTGTAACCGTCAACAGTTGTGTTTACTGAAAGAGCACCTGAAGCATCAACATGGTACCATTTACCAGCAACTTCAAACCATTGGCTAGCTTTCATAGCACCTGAGTTTTCAAGGTAGTACCATTTACCACCGTCTTGCAACCAACCAGTTTGCATTTGACCTGAACCGTTTAGGTAGTACCAAGTGTTGCCATCTTTAACCCACCATTTTTGCATTACGCCTTCAGCGTTAAAGAAGTACCATTTACCGTCAACTTGTTTCCAACCTTTAACAGCTGCAGCATTTTCGAAGTATTTCCATCCTTCTTTTGTTTCAGCCCAGCCATATTGAGCAGCTGTAGTTGCGTTACCAATTTGTGCTGCACGATCATCAAGTTTGTATGGCAATACAATACGACCGTTTGTGTACAATGAACCAGCATATTCGTTACCAGCTTCAACAGTAAATTCACCAACAAGTTCTACCGCTTCTTTAAAGTCAGTAGCTGTTTTAGCAACACGATACTGAATCACTTCACCAGCTTTGAAAACTGTTGGAAGTTCTGCGTCACCTGATTGGTCAGTTGTAGCAGTGAAGTATTCCGGTTTTTTCTCACCTGAAGCAGGTTTCAAGAAGAAGTCAACTTCTACGTTTGGAACTGGACGTCCACCACCATCAACAACAGTTACACGAACATGACGGTCAAATCCATGTGCTTTATCGCGGTCGTAACGGATATATTTAGATCCGATAGCAAATCCGTAACCAAAACGGTCATGAGCTGTACCTTGGAAGTATACATCTCCACCTTTTTGAGTTGAACCATATCTTACTGAACCATCTGGATTATAATTTCCAAATGAATCTCCTGAAGTAGCTGAAACAGCTTGTACAGCACCAAATGCTGCAAGAGCGACTGCGCTTGTCAATAAAACTTTTTTCATCGTTTTATCTCCTTTGTTTTTCTTTAAAATATTTTTTCGTAAGACTATCTTACTACCATACAGTATATAAATATTTGCAGGATTTGTCAAGGGTTTTCTTTAAGTTTTTAAAGTTTTTACAATTTTTCAACAAAAAAGATGAAAAAATCTCTTTGTGAGATTGAATACGCTTCAAATATTCTATTTTTAAGTGAAAATCTCACAAATTTACCATCCTTGAGTCAAATCATTCATATCTAAGTAATATAGACAGTTGGATAGAACTCACTTCTGTAGTATTATCCTATAACCCCTTCCAAATGTCAAGTAAAAATGACAAGTTTTTTGATAAGAACTTGCCATTACACCAACTTTCTACTATTTAAAATGTGACCTCATAGCAAGGACTCAAACTCAGCGACAGTCATGCCTAATTGCTCACTCGCAACCTCGGAAGTCAGAAGTCCTTGACGGACTAGATTTAATAGCATAGACAAACTTCCTTCAACTTTCCCACGCTCCAAGCCTTTTTCTTCAGCTTGCTCCAAGGCATAGTCCTGTGCTAATAAGGCTTGTTCTTCGCGCATACGTAGTTGGCTAAACATTTTCCTGTCCTCCTCGGACCAGCTCTTGTAGTCTAGCAGTTGGTCTGCTTGGCTGATGGCTCGCTCGGGTTGCTGGGTAAAGGGCTTATTGCCAAAAAACTCCAACCATGGCTTGCGAACCTCATCTTTGCTGGTTTCTCTGTATTTTTTTAGTTCTAAGAACGCCATCTTGACCAGATGATTTTCTTGTCCGTTATTGGTGATGGTTAATACTTCACCTGTCATGTCCTCACGCATACTAAAACTATGAAAAGCCAAATCATCTTGGAAGTAATTGCTGTCCACAATAGCGATAGCATATACCGGTGCGATGTGCTTGTAACTCTGATGAGTATTACCCTCTTGCTGACGAATTTTTTCGAGATTTTGATTGACCTGACTGCACAGGTAAGCCCACAGGCGATTGATGAAAAAATTCTGATGATGCACTTGAATCTCAATGATAACTTGGGTACCATTGTCCAACTCCGCCAAAACATCTATACTTGTATAGAAATCCTGCGCCGAATACGGCATGGAAGGTAAGACGTGAATATTGCTTCCCTCCAAAATCGTCACATTTTTTGCTGGTAAGTCCAGCATATCGCGGATAAATTGACAAGTGATTTCCGGATTACTAAAAATCTTCTTAGCAACTAAGTCATTGGTCGGGCTAATGCCCGGATGACGTACAGTCATACTTTTCCTCCTTTTATTATACCACAGTTTTAAATCTAAGCTCACTAGATGCACTGCTACTATCTATTTATTCGAAAAAGAAAGGATAAATGAAGTAGAAAATAAGAAAATAGGACAGCGAATAACCACTAAATTTTAAACCAAATTTTAAACTTATCTGTCTTCCTCGCTTACCTGTTTCCATGCTCGGGGTAAAAAGGTGGGGCAAAAAGTTTTTAAAATCAAAAAACGCATAATATCAGGTGTTGAAAACCTTGATACTATGCGTTTTAGTGTGGGAAGATTTACTTCATTTTTTCCTGAAATTGAGTTTTTGCCCATCCTCATTCTTGCTCTCAAGTTTCAAGGCTCAAGCTAAAAAGGTCCACCGGACCTTCCTCGTTCTTCTGTTTCTAGACTCGGTGTAAAAAGACTAAACTCAGTAACAGATAGAAAACGAGTTTTTCTTCTAATTCCTTGACGCAGTCGCTGTCTGGTTTGAAATACGCTTTACCAAGCTTTTTCAAACCTAGTCATCGTTGCGGGGGTGAGACAACGAAATCGAACTCTTCGAGTTACCGAATCTGCCTCGTTTTCTTATTTTTAGACTCGGGGTAAAAAGGTCCCCCGGACCTTCCTCGCTTACCTGTTTCCATGCTCGGGGTAAAAACCTCCACTGGAGGTTCCTCGTTTTCCCGTTTCTAGACTCGGGCTAAAAAGGTCCCCCGGACCTTTTTACTCCCAAAAGTCATCAAATACGGTGATTGGTAAGTGGCGTTTGTGTTGGCCTTTATACCACCAGTTTTCTATAGTTGCTTGGGCTTCTGGGCTGATTGTTTTGCCTTCTAGGTAGTCATCAATTTCTGCATAAGTGACTCCAAGAGCGACTTCGTCAGCCAAGCCCGGCTTATCTTCTTCAAGGTCAGCGATAGGAACCTTTTCATAAAGTGCTGGATCTGCGCCAAGCTCTTTCAAAAGTTGTTTCCCTTGACGTTTATTGAGGCGGTAAAGAGGAAGAATATCCGCACCACCATCACCAAACTTGGTAAAGAAACCTGTGATATTTTCAGCAGCATGATCTGTCCCAATGACCGCTCCGCTATGGGCTCCAGCAAGCGCATATTGAGCGATCATACGGCTACGAGCCTTGATATTTCCTTTGTTAAAATCCATCATTGGACTGCCTGTAGCTTCTACCGCTAAGGCCATAGCATCAACAGAGTCCTTGATATTGACTACCACACTGACATCTGGTTGGATGAAAGCAAGAGCTTTTTGAGCATCCTCTTCATCAGCTTGGACTCCATAAGGCAGACGCACTGCGATAAATTTGTAGCTGTCATCTCCTGTCTCTGCTCGCATTTCTTCCATAGCTAATTGCGCCAAGCGCCCTGCCAAGGTTGAGTCTTGTCCTCCAGAAATCCCTAGTACAAAGGTTTTAAGGAAGGGGTGTTTTTTCAAGTATCTCTTTAAGAAATCAATCGAACGACGGATTTCTTCCTGAGCGTCAATCACTGGCTTGACACCCAGTTGCTGGATAATGGTCTCTTGCAAACTCATTCTTCTTCTCCTTCACCAAGGGCTTCTTTGCGCATCTTATCAATCAAATCCATCTTATCTTGCCAAATATCACGCGCCAAGTCTACTGGATAGTGCTGTGGATTCAATACGCGCTTGTATTCATCCCATAGCTTGTCGAATTCCTTACGGGCATAATCCTGAATGTCAGTCAAACTAGGCAAGCTGTAAACTAATGTTCCTTCTTTAAAAATATCCACCAAGAGAGGGACAGCATCAAAATTTCGAACGGTCTTTTTGATGTAGGTATAAGTTGGATGGAACATCTTGATTTCAGTCATGCCGCTCACATCAACACCATCATAGGTGATGTAGTCACCTTCTGACTTACCTTTTTCACGACTAGTAATGCGCCATACCTGCTTCTTACCTGGCGTTGACACTTTTTCAGCATTATTAGATAGTTTGATGGTATTGCGCATACGACCATTCTCATCTTCGATAGCTACAATCTTATAAACTGCCCCAAGAGCTGGCTGATCATAGGCTGTAATCAGCTTGGTACCCACCCCCCAAACGTCAATCTTAGCGTGTT
>ERZ651108.1301-NODE-1301-length-11132-cov-4.011104_pt1 | contig 11132 bp, 7 predicted proteins | sample MGYA00512173_ERZ651108 | MGnify/ENA metagenome assembly ERZ651108 | reverse complement strand
CGAGAATAACAGATGGCAAGACGTATGAACGCCAGTCACCTGCACCCAAGATAGGGAAAGAATCTGGAAGACCAATCTCAGAACCAATCAAACGAATGATATAAACCAAGGCGATGGTTGGTAGTGAAAGCAAGAAAGTCAAGATACCAGTTGACACACTATCAAAGAGTGTGTTTTTAAAGCGTGCCATGTATGATCCCAATGGAATTGCCAAAGCATAAGACAAGACCAAACCAATCAAACCAGCAATGGCAGAACTTGTCACCATTGATGGGTACTGGTAGCGACTCTTAGTAGCTGTGTAAGGGTCGTCACCATAGTAAGAACGATCCCTAGCATCAGCCTGACTTGGTGATTTATAAGTACGAGAGTAGATATCTACTGAAGATACTTTCTTACCAGTAGGGAAGTTGACCTCAGAGCTTTGTGTTTGCCCTTGTCCTTGTGTAATAACATCAAGAACACCCTGCTCAGCATAGGTTGGGTAAGATGTACCAAGGTTCATCTTCACAAAGTTTTGGTGAACAAATGGGAACTGACTGTTAAAGTAAAGCAAGTATTTATGCTTAGTCCCTGATCCGACAACTGACCAACCGATAGCTGGGTCATTTTCAATACGGATGTAACGCTTCAAGTTTGGATTTGTTTTATCTTTAACCCATCCAGTATTGTCAAATTCAAAGAGGTGCGTATAGAAGCCAAATACACGTTCAAGCACTGGAACATCACGTGTTGCATAGAATTGTTTACTTTGCTTGAATTGATGCAAATGCCAGCCATGTCCTAAACTATCCACATATTTTTGGTAAATAGCTTTATTTTCTTTTGTTGGCTTAGTGGTTACTGACTTATCAAGGGAGCTAGCTTTCTCCTGCAACTCCTTGGTGTCATAGTAATCAATGTAACCCATACGTTCATAGATTGTATTTTCATAGTTAGCCTTAGAATCAGCTGTCTTAGCAATCTTGTTGTAGTTTGGGTCCTGTCTGAAAATCAGACGCCTCGGCACCATGGTATAGATAATCGTGTAGGTCAAGGCCGTCACGACAAATATTGACAATAGAGAACGGAGGGTTCTCAATAAAATGTATTTTTTCATGTCTCTTCCTTTAATTCCAAAAGAACTTTCCCAATCTAATGAGAAAGTTCCATCGTCCTTTTATTTAACGTGTTTCTCAAGGTCTTTTTGAGCTTTTTCGTTGGACTTAGACTTTTCTTTAAGCCAGCTTTCACGGGCTTTATCATAGTTTTTCTTAGTGACAACATCTTTTTGAGGCTCAAGGTACTTGAAGTATCTGTCAGAACCCTTAGGTCCTACTTGAGAGTAAGCACCTGAGAATGGTGTCAAACGAGCTACCATTGGAGCAGCACCCTTGTTAACCATAAGTGGCATGAAGAGTGAGCTATCTTCCAACCAAGCTTGTGCCTCTGCATAACGTTCATAACGTACGTTGAGGTCGCTTGTTTCTTTAGCTGCATTATCAACCAAAGCATCAAAATCTTTAAGACCTACTTGAGCTGCTGCTGCATTGTTAGGATCGTCAAATCCCATGTAAGTTTTTGTGTTCTCACTAGCTGTTGTCTTGAAGATATCAAGGAATGTTGATGGGTCTTCGTAGTCAGGTGCCCAAGCAACTGAAATATTGATATCCCAGTCTTCTGCTGCTGCATTAGCTGCATACAAAGTACTGTTAAGAAGATCATCTTGAGACATTTGATGAACGTCTACAACCACATTTTCTTTACCGAGTGTCTTTTCAACAGATTGTTTCAAAGATTGTGCACGTGCTACAGTTGGTTTTGCAGCTTGGTCAACTGGAAGGTCCAAGTGAATTGGGAATTGAACACCTTGTGCTTGGAGAGCTTCCTTAGCCTTATTAAATTCAGTCTTAGCCTTATCAGCGTTGAAGAGACCATCTTGACTGTCTTTAAGGTTAACACCTGACCACTCGTCACCATATGAAGGCATCTTTTCAGTTACCAAATCACCGAATGACTTGTCACCAGCATAAACAAAATCAGGTTTCACAAGAAGGTTACGAACAGCAAGTGCTGCACCCTTTTCACCATTAAGTTGTGCTGAATAAGCTGTACGGTCAATAGCAAAGTTAACTGATTGACGGAAATCTTTGTTAAGAAGAGCTTTCTTAGTTGAATCTTTCTCAGCATCAGTCTTCTTAGATGTATGATTGTAAGACTGACGGTCAATATTAACACCAACCCCACCAATATCTGCAGATGGTTGTGTATAGAAGATATTATCTTTATATTGTTTTTCTACAGAATTAAAGTTTGAGCTTGTTGGATATAGACGTGCTTGACTATAAGCCCCATCAGTGAAATTACGGACAAGTGATTCTTGGTCAGATGCATCGTAGAAAGAAAGTTTGATGCCATCAAAGTGAACATTCTTCTTATCCCAATAGTTTTCATTTTTAGCCAACTCAATAGATGATTTAGCTGTCAATGACTTAAGGATGTATGGACCATTATAAAGGATAGATGATGGATCTGTTGATTTACCAAAGCTATCCCCTTTTGACTTAAGGAACTCTTCGTTAACAGGCCAGAAGAGAGAATAAGTCATCTTAGAATTCCAGTAAGGTTCTGGTTGTTTAAGAGTGTACTGAAGAGTGTAGTCATCAAGAGCTTTAACACCAACTTTAGAGAAGTCTTTATCAGTACCGTTGAAATAATCAGCAAGACCTACTACAGAATCTTTTGCTAAATAGATTGACTCTGTCTTCTTGTCAGCAGCATGTTTAAGACCTGTTACGAAGTCTTTAGCTGTTACTTCCGCATACTCTTCACCATCTGAAGTATACCATTTAACTCCCTTACGAAGTTTGTAAGTATAAGTCAAACCATCAGCTGAAACAGTCCAATCCTTGGCAATAGCAGGCACCAAGTTACCATATTTATCATTTTCCAAAAGGCCATCGACACCATTTGTCACAGCATCAGTTGTTGAACCTTTATTGGAAATAAGGTAATCCAATGTCTCAGGGTCAGCAGTATAAACATAGTTGTATGTATTGCTTGAAGTGTTTGATTTTGATGAGCAAGCCACTAAAACCCCAACACTAAGGAGGGAAACACCCGCAAGGGCCAACCATTTACTTTTTTTCATAAGCATTCTCCAAAAATTCTTTTTTAATATGCCTACATTATACCATAAAAAATAAGATGAGTACAATTTTCAGAATATTTCGTCTTATGCTGGCTTTCTCACAATTATACCCCTCATGAACACTAGGAATTAGCCCTTTTTTGACAAAAGAAAAAGGCAAACTGCCTTTTCCTCAAGATTATTATTTAACGTGTTTCTCAAGATCTTTTTGAGCTTTTTCGTTAGATGCTTTCTTTTCTTTAAGCCATTTTTCACGACTTTGTTCATATTCTTTCTTAGTAACTACTTTTTCTTGTGGTTTCACGTATTTGAAGTAGTCTGATGAGTTCTTATCACCCACTTGCATGCTAGCACCCGTAAATGGTGTCAAACGTGAGATAACTGGTGCTGCACCGTTACCAACAGTCAATGGAATGACAAGAGAGCTATCTTCCAACCAAGCTTGAGCTTGAGCATAACGGTCGTAACGAGCGTTGAGGTCTGTTGTTTCTGAAGCTGCTGAATCAAGCAAGGCGTCATAATCTTTAAGACCTACTTGAGCTGCGGCAGCATTGTTTGGATCATCATACCCCATGAAAGTCTTGGTATTTTCACTTGAAGTTGTCTTAAAGATATCAAGGTAAGTTGATGGGTCTTGATAGTCTGGACCCCAAATGACACCGTTAGAAATATCCCAGTCTTCTGCCGCTGCATTAGCCGCGTTAAGGGTTGCATTTTGTATGTCATCAGATGATAATTGGTTAACATCGATAACCACATTATCGCTACCCAATGATTGCTCAATGGTTTGTTTCAAAGATTGGGCCTGAGCAACATTGATTTTAGAACTTTGGTCAACAGGAAGGTCCAAGTGAATTGGGAATTGAACACCATCTGCTTGGAGAGCTTCCTTAGCTTTGGCAAACTCAGTCTTAGCTTTTTCAGCATTGTAGAGGCCATCTTGACCATCAGTAAAGTTTACACCTGACCATTCATCACCATAAGAGGATATTTTCTCTGTTACAAGATCTCCAAAGGTCTTATCACCTGCACTGACAAAATCAGAAGGAACAAAAAGATTACGAAGAGCTAGAGCTGCACCATCTTTACCATTCATTTGTGATTGATAAGCCGTACGATCAATTGCGAAGTTGATTGATTGACGGAAGTCTTTGTTTAGAAGAGCCTTCTTAGTTGATGTCTTTTCAGCATCCGTCTTCTTGGCTGAGAATTTATAGCTTTGGCGGTCGATATTAACACCAATGGCTGATGTAGACGCACCTGCTGCAGTGTAATAAATGTTATCTTTATATTTCTTCTCTACAGAAGAATAGTTAGAACTCGTTGGGTAGACACGAGCCAAACTATAGGCACCATCCGTGAAACCACGTTCTAGAGCCTCTTGATCCGAACCGTCATAATATGACAATTTGATGGCATCAAAGTGTACATTCTTCTTGTCCCAATAATTTTCATTCTTAGTCAACTCAATAGAGGATTTAGCTGTCAAAGATTTGAGAATGAAAGGACCATTATAGAGGATAGATGTTGGGTCTGTTGACTTACCAAAATCTTTTCCTTTGTTCTTAAGAAAGTCTTCGTTAACTGGGAAGAGCAAGCCATAAGTTGTTTTAGAGTTCCAGTATGGCTCAGGTTTTTTAAGGGTGTATTGCAATGTATAATCGTCGATTGCTTTAACGCCAACATTTGAGAAATCTTTATTGGCACCAGAGAGGTAGTCAGACAAGCCAGCAATAGAATCTTGTACCAAATAGAGGGCTCCAGACTTGCCATCAGCCGCATGCTTAAGACCAGTCACAAAGTCCTTAGCAGTCACATCAGCATACTCTTCACCATCAGAAGTATACCATTTAACTCCCTTACGGATTTTATAAGTATAAGTTAGACCATCTTGAGAGACAGACCAATCTTCAGCTACTGAAGGGACAAGATTTCCATATTTATCTGCTTCCATAAGACCATCTACACCGTTTGTCACAGCTGTCTTAGTAGGTCCTGTATTTGAAGTGATGTAATCCAATGATTCTGGGTCTGAATTATAAACATAACCATAAGTCGTTCCACTAGTACTTGACTTAGAAGAACAAGCCGCTAAGGCACCTACACTGAGGAGTGCCACACCCGCGAGGGCTAACCATTTGCTTTTTTTCATAAGATTTCTCCAAAAAATAAAATTTTACTCTTTCATTATAGCATAAATAATCAAGAAAAGCAGTCACTCTCAGAATATTTTACACAAGCAAAGTACATAATGAAACACGGCAAACTCAACAGTCCTTTGTATTTCCTGGATTTTTAGCTACTTTAATCGATTTATTTTTAATCACCAGTCATGCATAAAACAAAAAGGCCTAACACCTTGGTTAAACCTCTGTTTCTAAGTTAAAATTAGCCATTAAGAGCTTGAGCAGCTGTGATAATCGCCAAATTGTAAATATCTTCAGCACTAGCACCACGAGAAAGATCGTTTACTGGTTTATTAAGACCTTGTAAGATTGGTCCGATAGCTTCGAACATTCCCAAACGTTGGGCAATCTTATATCCAATGTTACCTGCTTGCAAACCAGGGAAGACAAAGACATTAGCATGTCCTGCTACGTCACTATCTGGAGCCTTAATAGCTGCTGTTGCTGGAACAAATGCTGCATCAAACTGCAACTCCCCATCAATAGCCAAGTCAGGACGCATTTCTTTAGCAATATTTGTTGCTTGAACAACCCTGTCAACTTTTGGCGATTTAGCAGAACCTTTTGTTGAGAAGCTAAGCATGGCCACTTTAGGATCAATACCAAAAACTTTAGCTGTTTCAGCAGTATTAATTGCAATTTCTGCCAATTCTTGAGCATTTGGTTCAATATTGATAGCACAGTCAGCAAACATCAAGCGATGATCGGTATTTTCACGGTTCATAAGGAAGACACCTGATGTACGAGAAATACCAGGTTTTGTTTTGATAATTTGAAGGGCCGGACGTACCGTATCCGCTGTTGAGTGAATAGCACCTGAAACCATCCCATCAGCAAGACCAAGTTTAACTAGCATAACACCGAAATAGTTGACATCATGAAGCAACTTTTCCGCATCTTCCATTGTCGCTTTCCCTTTACGGATTTCAACAAATTTTTCCTTCATTTCCTCGAAATCTTCATAGGTTTCAGGATTAATAATTGTATAGTTAAAGTCTGCAAAACCAAGATCGTTCAAGATTTTGTGAACCTCTGCTGGGTCTCCCAAAATAATAGGATCAACCAATCCTTCAAATTTCAAACGGGCTGCTGCACGAACCACACGGTCGTCGTTACCCTCAGGGAAAACAATCTTAACACCTTTCCCTAAAATATGTTCACGAAGTTCACCAAATAGACTACGCATAAAAAAATTCCTCAATCAATCTTTTTTAGTTTGTAAGTTCATGATAACGGTTTCAAAATCATCTGTCAAGGAAGATGCATGGACCATCTCTTTTTTGGTAAAAGGATCAACAAATGCAAGACGGTGACAATGCAAGGCCTGGCGCTCAATACCATAGTCTAGAGAACCACCATAAAGATCATCTCCCAAAAGGGGAAGGCCTAAGTGGGCAAAGTGGACGCGAATCTGGTGAGTACGCCCAGTATGCAAATTGATATCAACCAGTTTAACCCTACCATAATCACCTACCAAACGATAACTAGTGTGGGCATATTTCCCCGACTTATGGACTCGACGTGTGATAATGGAATCCACATCACGCGCAATCGGTGCAATGATTTCACCCTGCTTCTCAAGTTTGGTGTCACCTTCAACCAAGGCATAGTAATGTTTCTTGATAGACTTCTGTTGTAACTGTTTATCCATACGAGCATGGGCGTAACCATGCTTAGCAAACAGCATAAGACCAGACGTGTCCTTATCCAGACGTGTCACAATATGCACACGCTGATTAGGATAATTATTGCTAACGAAGTGATGCTTGACGAAATTAGCCATAGTATTGTCATGGTTAACACTTGGAATACTAGCATAGCCATAGGGTTTATTAATCACCAAGAAGTTATCATCCTCATAGACGATATCCAAGTCAAAAGGAATTGGCTTCAAGGTTTCATGCGGTGCCTCGTCCGGGATTTCAATGGCAACCACATCTCCTTCATGGACAGGATAAGTCGCAAACTGCTCCTCGCCATTGACCCAAATATGACCACCTTCAAACTTAATCTTGGCTAGAAGTCCTTTTGAAATATCATGCTCCTTCAAAAAGGTCTTAACTCGACAGGAACGCCCTACGGTAAATTCATATCTCATTCTTCCATGTCTCCGATAAAGGAATCACGTACGCGTTCCCAGAAACTTGTGTGACTGGCACTAGCCACAAAGGAAATCTTACGTTGGTCGATTGAAAATTCTACCTTTTTCACATTACGGTTGGTATAGGTTTTATTATCAACGGATAGAGTGTAGCTTCCCATTCGGGTAGGATAAACGGTAATCTTCTCATGCTTGGGCACAATAAGGGGACTTCCTAGAGTCCTGTACACACGATTATTAAGACTGGCAATCTCTGTCAGTTGCAAGGCTTCAATGGTAGGATGAAGGACCGCACCACCCAAGGATTTATTGTAGGCCGTTGATCCTGTAGGCGTCGACACTGACAACCCATCTCCACGGAAGCTCTCAAACAAGACATCATTAAGGCAAACATCTGCTGCCATGGTTTTCTCATTACGCTTGATGGCTGCTTCATTGAGGGCAATCGACGTAAAAGAACGACCATCAGCCAGGGTCAATTTGACATTCAAAAGAGGGTAAGAAATCTTTGCACCACTATCTTTTCGAAGCGTCTCGATTAATTGATCCACTTCACTGTCCAAATAATCCGTATAAAAGCCTAGATGACCCGTGTGAATCCCTACAAAACGCACACGCGCAAGCTCTTTTTCATACATATGAAAGGCCGATAGCAACATGCCATCACCACCAATTGAGATGACCACATCTGGATTTTTCTTGGTCAAATAAAAATCAGGATCATCTCGAAAGGCATTAAAAAGTTTCGAGGCAACACGCCTACTTTGGGGTTTGCCATTGGCAATAATAGCTACCTTCATCTCATCCGAAGAGGTCTTCATCTGTGTCATCACTATTTCCTACACTATCCTTCAAAGTTCTATTAATTGGATCAAAGAGCAACTGGGCTTCTCTAATATCATCACGTATCTTCCGCATTTCTTCGTCAAGCTCATAAGCCATGCGGGCCGTAGTTTCCAAGCGAAGTTTAATCTCCTCAGGAAAATTCCCCTGATACTTGTAATTAAGGGAATGTTCAATGGTGGCCCAAAAGTTCATGGCCAAAGTCCTAATCTGAATCTCTGCAAGAATCTCCTTACGACCATCTATGGTATCAACGGGATAAGATATAATAACATGATAAGAGCGATAACCCGAATTTTTACGGTTTCTGATATAGTCTCGCTCTGAAACAATAGTCATATCACTACGATGACGAAGCAAAGCCAAAACCTCATCCACATCATCGACAAATTGGACCATGACTCGGAGACCAGCGATATCCTGCATATCTTGAGCCAAATTTTCAATCGAAAGGCCACGAAGGGCGATTTTCTCCTCAATGGAAGCCACTGACTTCACACGTCCCGTCACAAATTCAATAGGCGAGTGACGATTTTGCTTACGAAATTGTTTACGAATGCCTCGGAGCTTGATTTTGAGCTCACCTACGGCCTGAATATAGGGGTCTAGAAATTCTTCCCAATCCATGGTCAAGATAGGACTCCTCCTTGTCAAAAGCTTTAGTTTTTTATAAAATAAATACAATCTGTTATATTATACCACATTTGAAAGCACAAGGGAGGACACACATGAACCATTTAGAGATAGAGTACAAGACTCTACTCACCAAAGACGAATACAATCGTTTAGCGATGCTTTTCTCCCATGTGACACCTGTTACGCAAACAAACTACTACATCGATACTCCTCAGAGTGACATGAGAAATAAAAAGTTGTCTTTGCGTATTAGGACACTTCCCACTCATGGTGAGCTGACCTTGAAAATCCCTGAAAAAGTCGGGAACATGGAGTACAACGTTACCATGGATTGTGCGGATGCTAAGGCTTTGACCAAATCGCTGGACTTTCCTGATTGTCAAATCAAATCCATTCTTTTAGAACGCGGGGTTAAACTAGAGGACCTAACCATCCTCGGACATTTGACCACAACTCGTCGCGAGTACCAGACCAACATCGGCCTCATGGCTCTTGATGTCAATGTCTATGCTGACAAGAAAGATTACGAGCTTGAACTAGAAGTTTCGGATGCTGAGAAAGGTAAAGACGACTTTGATGCCTTTCTTAAAGAAAATAATATTGACTTTAAGTATGCCAAGAGTAAGGTTGCACGCTTTGTAGCTACCCTCAAACGAGACAAAGACTAAAATTTAGACAAGGAGTTGGCTCCTTGTTTTTTTATTTTAAACACAAGCAGCTTCAAATGCCACAAGTATTTAGAACTTCAGAGGGTAATAGATTTCTCTAAAAACGCATACAAAGGCGTTTTATCTAGCAAAGGTTCGGTATTTTTCACTAATATCACACTTTGAAGGCTGAAATTTCTGCTTCTTTTTGCTAAAATAGAACTATCTTTAGTTTTATTACAATAGCCCTAACTGGGCTTAGCATCTTATTTTTTTAAAGGAGTCACCATCGTCATGGTACATCAAAAAGCAAACCCACAATTGAAATTGTTCTCGCTCAGCTCAAACCCAGAAATTGCTGAAAAAATTGCTGAGGCTACTGGATTGCCACTTGGTAAAGTATCTTCACGTCAATTTTCTGACGGTGAAATCATGATCAACATTGAAGAGTCTGTTCGTGGGGACGATATCTATATCATCCAATCTACTAGCAACCCTGTTAACGACCACCTTTGGGAATTGCTCATCATGATTGATGCCTGCAAACGTGCCAGTGCTAACTCTGTCAACGTTGTTATGCCTTACTTTGGTTATGCACGTCAAGACCGTATCGCTGCGTCACGTGAACCAATCACTGCTAAATTGATTGCCAATATGCTAGTTAAAGCTGGTGTCAATCGTCTCTTGACGCTTGACCTTCACGCTGTCCAAGTTCAAGGATTCTTCGATATCCCAGTAGATAACCTCTTCACAATGCCTTTGTTTGCTGAATACTACAACAAAAAAGGATTCACAGGAAGTGATGTTGTCGTTGTTAGCCCTAAAAACTCAGGTGTTAAACGTGCTCGTAGCTTGGCGGACTACCTTGATGCACCAATCGCTATCATTGACTACGCCCAAGATGATTCAGAACGTGAAGAAGGCTACATCATCGGTGAGGTTGAAGGAAAAACAGCAATCTTGGTTGATGATATCCTTAATACTGGTAAAACGTTTGCTGAAGCTGCTAAAATCCTTGAACGTGGTGGCGTTAAAGACATCTATGTACGTATCATGTCGCCCACGGGCAGCCTGCTCAACGGCGCGGGTTCGTTTAGTTATGAAAACCGAACGCTGCAATATTCGATGAAACGCAGCGTTGAATATAATGGCGAAGAAACACCTGTGACGCTCTTCTGGAACGTGTCGCAAGCGCTTGTTGCAGGCACTTATCAGGTGAGCATCTTTGCCGACGGAAACATGATTGGGTCGCGTAGTTTCGCTTTTAAATAGCGAACGGCGCGCCCAAGCCTTCAACAAGCGGCGCGCAAGCAAGCACCCAAGCACTCATCCCTTAACTTAACCATGCAAAAAAAACTGCGATTAAGATTTAAACTGCTCATTGGCGGAACGGTACTCATCGTTCTTGCGGCTGCGGCCGCCATTGCCGCCAATATGCTAAAGACCCCCAAACCCAGGCAAATAGATGGGCAGGTGGAGGTCTTGCAGTACTCTGTGCAGGTGCAACAAAGGGGAAAAGTGTTAGAGATTAGGGTGAAAGAGGGCGACTATGTGGAGGTGGGCGACACCCTAGCCCTATACAGAACCGA
>ERZ651108.1294-NODE-1294-length-11183-cov-4.571531_pt1 | contig 11183 bp, 9 predicted proteins | sample MGYA00512173_ERZ651108 | MGnify/ENA metagenome assembly ERZ651108 | reverse complement strand
CCTTGGATATACATGTATGACGCCGACGTTGTATGGGACCAACCAGACGAGGAATTACTGTTAAAGTTCTCCATCCCTTTTAATTCAAAAGAGCTTGAGGAACAAGGCAAAATCACCATCAATCCAGAATACGGATATGAATTTAGCCATACCTTAGAAACTCAGATTAGAGGACAATTGAAAAACGGTCTCGCGATGATCGATTTTTATGAATCGTGCGACAAAAGACATCGATTATCACGTTATGGCAACGACTATATCGCTACACTCTGCATGAAACTATAATGTGATGGAACATCATCGTGCAAATCGCGGACGACGCACATTAATACAAACAAAAAAGAGCATTGGATCTGGAAGATCCAATGCTCTTTCTGGTTTTAGTAGAGTATTTGCTGAACTCTAGCAAGAAAAAATAGTTGTCTAAGCACCAGAACGTTAGACTCTATCTAACGAAAAAAGAGAATTGAATCTCACACTGCCAATGCCCTTTCTGGCTTTAGTGTTGTGAAATATTCACACCTACACTATAGCATACTTATTTTTATTATCAAGGAAATAGATTAGAAAAGATACCTAGGCTCTTGCCGGTACAGTTATTTCCTTTACTATGAAGATATTAAAAAGGCGAAAGGAAACCTTCGGCTTATTTTTGTTATGGTTGTACGGACACAACTTCGAGCTCGCCCTTTTCGTTCTGAAGGACGCGGAACACAATCTCGTCCCCTTCTTTTGGCCCGTCTGGGTGCTTCGAGTCCATCAACAGCGTGCCGAAGCATTGGTTGCCTTCCACGCGTGAGATGCGGACCCATAAGCGTTCAGGATCCTTCGTCTTGTCTTCGTAGTACACCGCTACACCAAAGTCATCGGGATGCTCGCGGCGGCGGAATTGGTCGAGTCCTTGGAAGGTACGTGTCTCTTCTTTTTCCTTGCTCTTTGTGTCATACACTTCCGCAATGACGCGTCTTGCACGGTCTACAATATACGGATCCACTTCAATCCATCTCATTGAACAGAACTCGCAGTCATCGAGGTTCGCTAGACGAATGAGATACATCGTCTCTTCTGGAATGAGGCGCATGTCTAGCGTTGATTCGCCTTCTTTTGCAATCCATAGCGGTTGGAACGATACTCCTGCCTCCTCGTCGATATATCCGTAGAGAACAAGCCCCGTGTCGCCAGCCTTGGCCACTTCTGGCATCACGTCTTCGATTAACGCCGCACAGCGAACGTAGACGAGTTGATGGTAGAAGTTGCGGAAAGAGGCGTCTTTGACTTTTTGCATTTGGCTTGCGATTGGGATTTCATTTGGGAAGAGTTCGCCTTTGATGTCGAGTCCTGGCGCAAAACCGCATCGGTCAAGCCACTCCGGACTTGTCACCTCTGGAATCGGTTCGGCGTGGGCCTTGGAGGCGAAACGCTCTCTGCTATCGGCCACGATGTCCACCGGCAGATCCAGATTCACATGCTCCATCCATTTCCAACGATAATCGTCCGGCAAATGCAAGAGGAGAATCTGCGTCTTCCCTTCATGCTCGTAAATGTCCAGCACCTTGAAGTGGCTGTCGCGGTTAGCCACGTGTAGCCCCCAATTGGTGCCGTTCTCCGCCTTCGTCAAATCAAAGAGGTGGTTGGATAAAATGCTGAAACGGTGCGTGGTTACCATGCCCCCAACGCGACACGTCGCATCGGTAAAGGCAGCGTTACGCACAATCTGCCCCACCTTAAACTTCGCAGCTTCTTCCGGCGTTAGGTTGATATCTCTAGCAAAGAGCTGCAATCCCGGCAGCATCTCATTCATTAGTTGTTCGAGTTGTTGTATTTCTGTCATTCTACTTCTCCTGTCTTACCACAATGCACGTTCTAGTGTGTCGTTCTCGTACGGTTGGAGGTTCACTACGGCCGACTTGATCGTTCCATCCGCTTTCTTAGTCGTCTGTGGCTCTGATTCGCCGATTAACAGCACATTGATTCCTTCTTTTTTGGCAAATACGATGACCGATGTTCCCGATTCAGACACATAACACTCCACGATTTCGTAAGAGTCGCCTCCAGATTGGAAGGTCATCCCTGCCCAATTGAAGTTCGCCTTCTCGCCATCGACTGTAGCATATTTGAAGAGCTGGTCTGGAACGGCTAAATCATAGTACTCACGCTGAGTCGCTGGACTCGTGCGCTCATAGATTTCGCCTCTTTTACGCGCGTAAATCGCCATCGCATCCGCAACCGATTGATTCGCAGAAGCCTCAGAGGTTGCTTTCCACGTCGCATTGTCGGTAAAGCCTTTAAGTAAATCAGCGTCCTTCACGACTTGAAACGCTGCTTTTGCAAGTGTCTCACGCGTCACATTGGTCGCATGAAGAACGATTGGCTCGCCGTCTTCGTATCCAAAGAGGAATGCCTCTTTCTTGGTAGCGTCCAGATACGCTTCCACCACCATCACTTCGTAGTCGTTTGAAGCCACAACGCCCATCATATTCCATTTGATTTTTTCGCCATCAAGCGTCGCAGCATCCATGTGAATCGCTTCGTGCAAGGCCTCGAAATGCTGCCCAGTCGACGCATTCCGACGCTTCATGAAGTCGCTAAATCCAGTCGCATTAAAACGAACCAAAAGCTCCAAGTCCGAATAGGCATCGTCGATGTCATCCTTGTCGCTTTTAAACTGCTCAAACATCTCGTCACGCACCTTCTTGGCCGCGGCTAACCCTTCCGTAATATCGGCATCCTTGGCCGCCACATTATACGATAAGAGCAACATCTCAAAATACGTCGCGTGCTCTGTCTGGGCTACCGTTGTTTGTGCCACCGTCGTCGCTTGAACCGTCGTAGGTGCCTGGGTCGTCACCGCCTCTTCTGGCTTCTTGTTACATGCCGCAAGTGCCAACACACAAAGCGCTGATGCTAGGATTTGTCTTCTCTTCATACTCTCTCCTCCAATCATGAAAACCTTCTCTATTCAAGATTATTATAGCATAGGTGGGAAAGAAAAAGCAGGTGGTGGCGGAGATAAAAAAAGGAATTAAGCAGTGGGTGTCTGCTTAATTCCTTCCAAAGCATTCGACAGTTGTTAAACTCTCGCTGAATCAATTTAGTTATTAATTTTCAAACAATATTTCAATAGGCTTCCAAGAATCTTGAGTCATCTCATCTACCCACTCACCCTCGTTGAGATACCAAAGTTCTTCGTTGTAATCTCGTACAAAGGCCCATTTAACCTTATGACGCTTTGCGTAATCTTTAAGAGCTTCATATTTAGCCGGTGCGTACGGATCAATATTCTTATCCATTCCAGATAAAGTTTCTCCGCCTTTTGTTTCGATGATATAAATATCTCCATTTTTCATTCTCACAATGAAGTCTGGATAGAAATGACTTCGTCCACCGTTAGTTCCGTAGGCGAGTGAGAAATACTGTGTACCAGAATCACCATTTTTGTATACAAAATCCACATCTTCTCGCTCTTCCATATAGCGCTCGAAAAGTCTTTCAACAAGACTAGGTCTGGCTGCTATCGATGCAGTAGTATATCCAGCATACGCGCTTGTGCGAACAATCTTACCTTCTATTTGAGGATTATAGGTATATCGTTCCTCCAACGGAAGTGTAAAATCGTTTTGTTGGATATTTTCAAGTTCTAGAGTCATTGCTTTCGCTATATCAATTTTTCTAAACTCTTCACGGAGCACGCGCCAGTAATTGAGGATAAATGCCGTCCATTCTTGTGCATCTAATTTAAGGAGGCGTTCCTCTGTTGGACGTCCATCAGCTAGGAAGAAACGTTTAAGAATCGCTTCAACCTTTGATACAGGTAGGTGAGTCACACGATCCAGTTCATGGAAGGCGTGCAGTAAATCAAGACGATTCCCACGATAATCCACCTCAACAGAGCGTTCAAGATCTTGTAGTCGATCTGCATGATCGAGGGTATCAAATCGTCCCTGCTTATACGTTGTCTTGATTGTTCGGTCAATAAATAATCCTTGATTCTCCACTTTCTTTCTATTTTCTTCAACATCACCAGAAAGATTCCACGCTTCTTTCAATCCTTCGTATAGGTTTTTGCGGATAGCTTTTTCGTCTTTCTCAGCAGTTTCATTGATAATGCGTTCACTAATCAATTTTAAATCTTTAGCACTATCCTTTAATCGAAGGATAGGCGTTGGGGCAACGGCTCCGCCCTCCGCAAAAGCTCCAGTTAGGAAATCTTTATCAAAAGTGTAGAGATACGCATTATCTAGAACGTCAACGTTATAGTGTCCTCGTTGTGGTTGAGGCATACGACGAATACGGCCGATTGTTTGGATGGTAAAGTATTCACCCATATTTTCACGGATTTTAACTAATATTTTTGCACGGGGAGCATCCCAACCCGTGGCGATTGCTTGTTTGATGATTAGATATTCGACGGGATTATCTAGTTTTGTCACGTCTAGGTGATTTCGTTTTTTATCCGCTAGCCAGATTCCTAGTTTCCCGTCTTCGTATGTTTTCTTCAGCCGGTTTTCAATATAATTTTCAATTCTTGAAACTAAATCGGCTTCTGAATCTGATTTATCAGGCAACTGGACGATGACTAATGGATTTACACCTTGAATGCCGTTGTTTTGGTATTCATGAACGATTTCTTTCCGTTTGTTCTCCGCCGCCTCAAAAAGAAGGGCAAATTCATCTGTAACGTCCAATTCGATATCTAATCCCTCGTTTACTACCACAGCCTTTGTGATCAATCCTGATTCTATAACAGATTCTTCAGTAACTTCGTAGTATTCCGAAATCTTTGAAGTATTAGAATTTGCAATGGTAGCCGATACACGTACAGTTTTTGAGGCTTTAAATCGAGAAATTACATCGCGAGCTTTTTTAGTATCGTTACGATGCGCTTCATCGATAACAAGTATAAAATGCCGCCCTTGTTGGAAAGCTTTTTCTATCTTATCCTCGAGATTATCGCGCTCACTATCGGTTAACATCGCTTTAGATTTTTTCCCGATTACTCGCTCGTAGTTGATAAATGTCACCGTGTCTCTGTCAAAACCATTTAGTAGTGCATCATCAACTGATTGCGCCTTGATACTACCAAACCCTTTTGCTTTGTCTTGACTCTGTTCCTCTAGTTCTCCTGCTCCGGGAGTAAACCAGACAAAAGCGACATTATCATGTGCTGTTGAAATGTAATCATTTATCCATGAGAGTAGACAGATTGTTTTCCCTGAACCCGTCGGGGCTTTAATAACTAACTCATTCACTCCATATTCAGGAGCAGTAAAACTCAGAAGTTTATCAACCACGTTTTTTTGAAATTCTTTTAATTCTATCATGACCAAAGTTCCTTTCCAAAGTAATAATCAGGAATTATTTGTTGTGTAACATTCAATTTTGACAATAATTCTGCCTCTTTATTATTGAGCAAAACCGTTGGGTGCATAAAGAGAGTTGAATCTTTTTCTAACTTGCCTTCTTTAATCAATTTCTCTAATTGTTCTTCTGTTAAAATAATTTGAACAGACGGGTTTGAGATGTCAATTCCAAACTCTAATTCTACAAGTGGAGTGATATAATTGAGTAGTTCATTTTCAAGTTGAACATTTGGAAATTCATTTTTATCCACAAAATCTGTTTTAAAATATTTGAGATTATGTGGAAAATTTTTTTGGATATTTTTTAATCTTTTATAGGTAACTTCCTCACAAATATTATTCTCATTATTAGTGCAGAGAATATATTTACGATTTCCTCCATCTTCTTGATTGAGTTGAGCCACTGCATGGCCAGTTGTGCCTGACCCAGCAAAAAAGTCTAAAATCAAAATATTCTTATCTTTATTTGTAATTTCTATTAAATATTTAATTAATGAGCTTGGTTTAGGAAATGTAAATTTAATATCTAGTTTTTTTAACTCAGCTGTTCCTTTTCTATTAATTTGCTCAAGAAACAATTCTGTTGGAATATTACCATTTTGCACTTTATCTAGATAGTATGATTTTGTATATATATTCCATTTAGCTTTTTCCCCAGAAGAAGTTAGTAATGGTGAACGTTTCGTCTTTTTAAAAACTAAAAAATCTTTTTTAGATAAATATTGTGATAGCTCCCATCTCCACACTCCATCATTAGGTTCTGGTAATGCTTTACTACCGTCCACACAATTTATTGGGAAACTCTTCCCCGGTGGAATAACCAACTCTCCATCAGGGCATTCAATATAATATCTTTGATTTGGTCGAGTCTCTAACGTTGATAAATAGAATGCTGTATCATCCTTATACATTTCTCCTTTACGACTTCCATGCTTTTCTATCTTTGTGTACTTTTTAGGGTCTACCAAATCCATAAATTTATCTGGCGCCTCTCTGCCGGAGGAATAACACAAAATATAGTCTACTCGTAAAGCAAAATAATTCCCTCTAAAACTAGTCGTTTTTGAACGTCTTACAATTTGCCCTAAGCAGTTTTCTTCACCAAAAATCTCGTCGCAAAGTAATTTTAACTGAGCTACTTCTTCTTTCCCAATAGATATGAAAATTACACCTTTACTTGACAGTAATTTTCTTGCTATCTGGAGTCTGCTATTCATAAAAGATAGCCACTTACTATGTCTATATCGATCGCTATTGTCTACAATCGAATCATTATATATAAAACTTCCATTAGAATCTGCACTCTTTGCTCCCGTGTTATATGGTGGGTCAATATAAATTATATCTACTTTACCTACATGCGTTTTCTCAAGAAGATGCATGCTGTGCAGATTATCACCTTCTAACAAGAAGTTATAATTTTCCATTTCTTGATCTGCTACTATTTTCTTTTCTTCATCCTCAAAAAAGATTGGTATGTTATTCTTCATCTTTTCTTCAACCAATTCAACATGTTCTTCATACACAAGACCGTACTTTTTAGTTTGTAATAGCCGAATAACTTCTGCTAATTTATTGACATCTTCATTACGATGCTCCTGAAATGCTTGTTCCAAGAGTTGTTTAACATATTGGATTGCGCCATCTTTTTCATTTTTTCGTGGACGCTCAATGAAATCTTCTGACATTAGACACTACCTCCATTTTTAATTTAGTCCTTTTTAATATTCTTTTTCTTATTAAATATACTTTTTAAGTATACCATGAAAGCATTTTCCAAAAAAGAGGTAAACTGAGTAAAGGAGATAATTTCTCATTCTCACCAAATTAGGAATATTTCCATCTTCCTTTACTCTCAACTCTTGTATAAGGTATTAATTCCGATTACCTATGAAAACAAACGAGCCTACTGACACTTTTCATCAGTAGGCTCTAATTTATTCCAATATTTCATTGACTCTTTGCTGCACTGCTTCATAGTCATACCCCGCAGCTTCAAGTCGCTCTTTTCGTTCTTCACCATTACCCCAATCGCCCTGAATCACCTCATAGGCAAGAGCATCCATCGTTTTTATATCATTGATTTGTGATCCTTGTAATACAAGATTTACTTTCTCTTGAATTCTTTCAGCATTATACCCAGCCTCTGTCAATTGTTTTATTCGTTCTTGGCCAACTCCCCACTCTCCTCGAATCACTTGTCGGACAATTTCATTATCATCATTGAAAATTTCATGACGCACCCATGATTTCATATGGAATTTTTCCTCTGGAAAATACTCATGCAAAATCTCAACCAGATTATTTCCGAGTGAAGCAAAATATTGCATTCTTTCAATAAAGTATGCTCGCACACTCTCCGTAGTACCACCATGTAACTCCATGCTTCTATGAGGACAACTAGTAGGTACAAATTCATGATGAAGTCGAACCGTCTCTCGTGAAATCGGCATTCCAGCTTCTACCAAGTCTGCTGCTGCTTTCAATAGAGTCACATCCTCATTCTGTAGGAATTCTTCATTGCTGGCTGATAGGCTCTCACAAACCTCGTATCCAACAGAACGGCAGTTACTCCACCAATCTCCGGTATGGTAACCAATGTTTTCAATTGGAACGACCTGAACAATCGTGTCTCGGTTGCAATAGAAATGTGCGATTCCTAAGGCTTTATCACGATTCCTTAGAAAAGGAATATATCGATGTGGTTTCATTCTTCCCGCATCATTATGGATCACCACAAAATCAAAACTTTCTAAAAATCCACTATCCTTCATTACAAAATCTCTCAAAATTTTAATCATTTTAATTCTCCTCCTTTTGATGTAGCTGTTTTAATACGCTTTGAAGCTTTTGAGGAACAGGCAATCCGAGATGTGACGCATTCTCGAGGATTGAGATACCCTCATTCGAAATATAAAAGAAGATAACAGCTGCTCTTAGCACTCCTGCTTTCCCCAAAATATAAACATCTACAACATTTGCCGTTCCTACCAGCACAAAAATAAGTACTTTACGAGCAATCCCTTTATACCCGACCGCGCTTGAAAGTTGTCGTTGATCAATAGCATTTAATACTCCCGTTATGTAATCCAGAACAATAAGAACTAACAAAGCATAGAGGAGGCCATCTTTCCCTCCGAGAAAGCCACCCAATAGAGCTCCGAGGGTAAAAATTCCGGTTTGCAAATAGTAAAATGATGTTTTCATAAAATTTCCTCCCTTACATCATTTATAGAAGGTTAGGAGAACCATCCTTAATAGATGATTCTCCACCCTTGCTAGAAAATTACCCTTTAAAATTTTCTAGCTCACCTTTCTAACCTTCATTTATTTTTTCTTTTTGTCGTTAAAGATCTCATTTTTAATACGAGTCATATAGCTAGCACTTTCCCCATTCGTATACAATTGGATTCCTTGTTTTTCGAACAAGTTGGCATCCGCAATTTTTTTCATTGCTGCACGAGTAGTCGTAGCATCAAGATTATCTTCTGGATGTGCAATAACAAGACGTTTTGTTTTACCATCACTTCCTGTAAACCCTAAATATAGCTCTTTAACTGTTGTTGTTGTTTCATCTGCCATGATATTTCCCTCCTTTGTTTATTAGTTTCTGTCGTGTCGTGTTCGAACGACTGTATCACAGTATGTCATCGCTTCTTTTGCAAGAGTATCGACTGCGTCTGAGACCGTCATTACCGCATCATGCGTAGCCCCTTGCTTCAAGTTTTGAAGACTCTTGAATTTCTTCACTTTTCCTTTTTCCGCATCTTGGTAGAATAGTTCCAATGTTGCTTTATTAAATGTTTCTGACATGTTTATGTCCTCCTTATTTGGTTTATTTTTGTTTTGTAGTGTCATGACTTCTACATCTATATAAACCAATTAGGAATCTAATTTGCTATGCTTGTCTAAAAATTTTTTTATTTTTTTTCGGATCGACAGAATATCCTGCTGCACTGCCGAACGTGTACGTCCTATTCTTTTGGCATATTCTGTGACAGACTCATCACTCTGCACCATATATTGCAATGTTTTCATTTGGATTTTCGTGAGCGTTCGGAAAAATTCCTTATAGTCAGATTCCACCTCGAACCAGTAGGGATCTTTTTCCGAATCCTGCATCCAATCCTGATTAAACTCTACGGTCTCGATATTTTTCTTAGTAATACGCTTAAGAAACTTCCAATATAATTTTCGTTGTAGATAGGTATTAAATTGTTTAGCTGCATCCGCAGAGTCAAGTGGATTTGATTCGGTGTCTTGATAAGACTCCAATAGTAATAATCGCCCCTCTTGTAAGAAATCATCGTATTCAGAATTATTCTTTTGAATATTGAGCTTTTTCAATACGTGATAAATAACCCCTTCGAATTGCTCGAAAAGTTGTGTTGTTCTTTCTTCAGTTTCTGTCCATGCTTTCATAGTTCTTCTCCTAAAATAGAATTAGAAACTAGCTAATCTCTATATTGAACTACGGAATCCAAGAAAGAAAATAGGTTGTTTTTACGATAAAATTCATCCTTTTTCTTATTTTTCGTGTTCTACAACTCTTTTCTAAAAATAAATCTTATTCTGTTTAGGATTTTATCCGATTTAGCAAAAATTCATATAGCCTCGAACGGTTTAATTCCCAATCTGATTTGCTAATTTTCATAAAAAAAGCGCTCTAATTTAACACTAGAGCACTCTAACTTGTATCTTTTTAATTGTAATCTGATTATAGACTAATACTAGTCTGATACTTTATTATTAGAAAGATAAATAAACATTATAATTCATTTTTTTCCTTCCATATTTCCCTAGCAATTTGATCATGACGACTTACATACTCTTCTCTAGGGTAAATTACATTTAATACTTTGTTATATTTTTTTTGAATAAAATTAATTTCACGAGAACAATATTCACATGGTTGACTAGTTACAATAATTTTTACATTATCATTTAATTTATTTTCCATTCTCATTTGTGCAAATAGTTTTCTCTCGCAACACGTAAACATTCGATTCTCTTTCTTATCTACACCCTTTTCTTTGAACTGCTTATACGTAATGTATCCTTTTTCATCGTCTAGATAATATCTTACTTCATCAGGAATTACTACAGCATGATACTCTTCTAAGAACTCACTAATAACTTCACGAATTCTGTTATATACTTTACCGTCGAGACCATTTATTGAAAAGTACTTTTCCTCCCCTACAGTTGCTATAGCCAAACAATTTAATTTATTTTTCTCTTTTCGTGACAATGTTTCTAATTTACTCACAATGTTATTATTATTAATTAATTTTTCAAGCCATCTTGAGACATCATCATCAATAAACTTAAAAATTGATACATTTGTGTAATCCACAGAGAGAACATTTTGAATAATTTCAAATATATTCGGTAATTCTTTTGTTAGGAAATCTAAAATCAAATTCAAATCCCAATCCCAATCCCATCGAACATCCATTTTTTTATGAAGTAACATATTCATTAGAATACACAATATACAAAGATTAATATTGGCATCGCTATTTTCTTTAATCAAAGTAATGAGTTGTCCGTAGTAATTAGTAATACTTTGTTTATCGGACAAGTTTAAGTTTAGATATATCTCCCGAAAAATATCATAATCATGAAATCTTAAAAGAATATTGCCTTCTTCCTCATAATATCTGTAATTAAACTCTATCCTTCTATCATTTATCTCATTCAGACATTTTTTTAACTCTGTAACCAAAAAGATGAAGAAAAGTAATGTATGATAATACTCTTGTCTATTTTTCCTTATCGTTTGAGAAATTATCAAATTCTTTTCCAATTTTGGTCTTTTTA
>ERZ651108.1293-NODE-1293-length-11183-cov-9.412293_pt1 | contig 11183 bp, 10 predicted proteins | sample MGYA00512173_ERZ651108 | MGnify/ENA metagenome assembly ERZ651108 | reverse complement strand
TACAAAATACTATATTAAATATATATTTTTTAATAACTAATTGCTACAGCATAATTTATGGAATTATATAGTTGAAAAATATAACTATACCATTTTGTTTAACTTATTTTAAAACAGTAAAAGCACAAATGTTACCTCGTTCTTTTCTAAATAGGTATTATCTTTGTAACCGTAACAATAAAAATTATTCAGAATGGAGAACAAAATGAAGGCTAATTTGCCTAAAATAGAACAAGATAAGTTAGATAAAATCTTCGAAATAGAAGACCTTTACGAAACTGGAAAGCTATCGCTTGAAGAGGCTAGAAAACAATTTAGCGAACAGGTGGGAACCATTAAGCCTTACCATATTGCGCTAATTGAACAAACCATGACAGAAGAGGACGACCATGAATGTATTCGTGTGAATATGACAAAGACGCTACAACTGCTTGATGGCTTTATGGATTATTCGCGACCAAATTTGCCCGACAACCACCCCATTATGCATTATTATCGTGAAAACGACGAAATGAGAAAACTGTTGCTGGCTGTAGAAGACCTGATTCAATATCCTATGATTAAGAATCAATGGTTGGAACTATACGATAAAATAAGTCAATATCCAATACACTACAAACGAAAGCAAAACCAACTATACCCTGTGTTGGAACAAAAAGGATTTACACGACCAACAACTGTTATGTGGACGTTCGACGATTTAGTGCGCGACATTATTAGAGAATCGGCTGCTTTGCTCGAAGAAGATAAAGAAGAAGAGTTTATTGCTAAACAACAAGAACTTATTAGCTATGCTCGCGACTTAATGCATAAGGAGGAAGTTATTCTCTACCCCACATCAATGGCTCTAATAAACGAACACGAATTTGAAGAAATGAAAGAGGGAGACCAAGAAATTGGCTTCGCTTTCTTTAACGTAGAACATAAAAAGGAACCTACAACAACTGCTCCGCAACAAACCGATAACAACGGTTTTGCAAAAGACTTGCAGGCGCTTCTATCTAAATATGGATACGGCATAGCTCCCGAAAGTAAACTTAACGTAACTACTGGAAAGCTTACTTTGGAACAAATAAATCTTATTTATCAACATCTTCCATTCGATATTTCGTATGTAGACGAAAACGAATTAGTGTGCTTCTATTCAGATACAGACCATCGCATCTTCCCCAGAAGTAAGAATGTAATAGGTCGCGAGGTTATGAATTGCCACCCTAAAAAAAGTGCACACATTGTTAGAGAAGTAGTAGATAAACTTAGAAGTGGCGAACAAGATAAGGCTGAGTTCTGGATTAACAAGCCTGGTGTGTTCTTATACATTACATATATAGCAGTGAGAGACGCACAAGGAAACTTTAGAGGTGTGCTCGAAGTGATGCAAGATTGTACACACATTCGTGAATTGGAGGGCAGTAAAACTTTACTTACATGGGCTAACAAAGACGAAAAAACAGAACAAAAGGAGATGGAAGCTACATCTGCAAACAACAAAACAGACAACGAAACCGAACAGAACGAAGAAAACGAAGAGATTACAGAAATTACAGAGAACACAAAACTAAAGGTTTTGTTAAAGCAACACCCTTTCTTAAAAAAGCGTTTAGCCGAAATTACACCTTCGTTCCGTATGCTTCAAACACCGTTAGGAAAACTCATTACAGCACGTGCCAATATTAAAATGATGAGCGAGAAAAGTGGGCTGGCAATAGAAAAAATAATTAACGGCATCAACGAAATTATAAAAGACGAAACGCAAAAAAATAAAGCAAAAAAATAAAACCCACATTGGTATAAAACGAATGTACAACATTCAAACATTTTATGGGTGGCAAACACAATACAAATGTGTAATGTCCACCCATAAAATATTTTACGAATACACACAAATGTGTCCACATTCAACCACGAAATACACAACGAACATTCCGTGAATTATCCCATCACACACAAAATACACAATGAACATTCCGCTAATTATCTACATCGCCCACGAAATACACAGCGAACATTCCGCAAATTATCTACATCGCCCACGAAATACACAGCGAACACACCGTTAGGCGTAGGGGCCGATTCATCGCGCCCGTATTTACCAAGTATCAATTCTGTGAGTGTTTGTCATCATTTTATGGGTGTTTACATATATGCGGGCACGATAAATCGACCCCTACAGCTGCTGACGGATTGCGATAATGCGTGCGAACATTCCGCCAATTATCTACGTTCGCCCACGAAATACACAACGAACACACCGTTAAACGCAGAGAACCGATTCATCGTGCCCGTATATTTCTGTTGCCATTTCATATATTGCTCCAAACCAAATCGGAGAAATAAAAAGCAGGCAACCCTAAAAATAACAAATAAGGACAGAAGAATTATCCCTACACACTGTTTGCAGGAAAGATACTCTATAAGGCTTCGGATTTAGAAAGGTTGTTGGAGAATAACAATAGGGAGTATCTATATTAATAATATTTAATATGTTAATTTATATGTTTTTTTTGAATATTTTTGCCTATAAAAGAAAAAGAACTTATCTTTGTAAAACCTAATTGTGAATCTATTTGGAAAAAATAAAACAATGTTATTAACTTAATATATGAGAAAAGGGTATATTATAGATGTTGTAGAAAAAATATTATTTCTGAACGACATTCATACTAATAGAAAAGAACTTTTTAAAGTCCTTTTCTCTTCGCCTGTTTTTCCAAGTTTAGCATCCATCTCTCAAACATTATCTTATTACGGTCTGCATAATAATGCTTTTGTTGCTGTACCTATTTCCTCTTCAAATATTAAAAAGCATAGATACTAGTTAATACAATATTGATAATAAGTATGGATAGTAATATAAACTTTTAAATTAAAACAAATGAAATCAATTATATCTTTTTTAATGCTCATTTTTAGTGTTCAGTGTTGTTACGCGCAGGAAACCCACGTTATAGAGCCGGCAGAACTTGAAATAGTTTATTCGGTAAAAGAACAACCGCACTGGGATACTTATATCTTCCGTTGTGGTAGGAATGTGAGCCAATATTTTAGCCAACCTGCACTGCAAAGTGATAAGATGTTAGCGAATGACGACCCTGCTCTCTTTATTATCTCAAATGAAAGAATAAAAGCCTTAGACACACCCGAAGAATATGCAAAAAAATATCCTCTTAGTACAGGAGATAATGATATTATTTATCGGAACTTTGAGGAAGGAGTATTAAAAACTTATTCAAGAGTGTTTGGTTCTAAGTATTTAATAGTTGAAGATATTACTATTCCCGAATGGACAATGTACGAAGACTCCACAATTACGGTCTTAGGTATGGAATGTAAGAAAGCTACAACAAATTTTCGTGGTCGCTATTGGGAAGTTTGGTACACAGAAGAAATTCCTATTAGTCAAGGTCCTTGGAAACTATGTGGATTGCCGGGTATGATATTAAAAGCAAATAGCCCAAAGTTTATGTTGATAGAAGCAATCAGTATTAAGAATAAAAATCTTGAACCTGTAACCTTTTATAATTATCTGAACTATAAATATGCCCCGATAGACCGCATGGAATATCTGAAACAAGTGCATAAACCGGGTATCTATCCAACCGGAGGTAGTCATGAAACGATAGAAATTGACGATAAAAAATAATACCAATATGAGGAAACTATTTGTATTAATTGTTATAACGTTGTTTTCAGAAATATTGCAGGCACAAGTAACAGTAACGGGAGTGATAACTGACGTAAATGGAAGTCCGTTATCCGCAGCAATCATAAAAAGTATTGATGCTTCAACAAAGAAAACACTTACATTTTGCAATACCAAAAATGATGGTAAATTTAGTATTAAAGCAAAAGTGGGCGACTTACTGCAAATTTCTGCAATGAGCTATAAGAAAAAGCAAATAGTGGTAATAGCAGATATGCCAGAACAACATATCGTGCTTGAAGATGATGCCAAAGCATTAGACGAGATTACTGTGAAAGCTCAACCTGTAAGGATTAACGGAGATACCATAAAGTATCTTCTTGGCGTATATGCAAAACCTGGCGATCGCACATTAGCCGATGTTTTGGCTCGTGTTCCTGGTTTTGAGGTGAATAAAAACACAGGGAAAATTTCGTACGAGGGGCGAAGCATCAGCAACTTCTATATAGAAGGAATGGATATGTTGGGCGGAAAATATGGTGTTGCTTCAAAGTCGCTGCCTCAAAACGATATAGCTACGGTAGAAGTAATGAAGCATCATACCCCCATTCGTGTATTAGACGACTTTGTTTATTCTGACGAAAATGCTATTAATGTTCGTATGAAGAAAGGTGCTAAAGCACATTGGATAGCAACATTTAATGGAGGAATAGGCTGTAAGAATAATGGTGTTTTATGGGACTTTGAAAGTTTTGCCATGCGCTTAAAGCAGAATTGGCAAACAATGATAACCTATAAAACTAACAATAGAGGTAAAGATATTATTCACGAAACAAATAAAGTCTTTACGTATGGTGAATTGGACAGTAAGCTATCGCCTTTTATCTCATTGCCTTCTCCTGCAAAAAGCACATTGGGCGAACGTTCCTTATTCAACAGAAGTCATGCATTGAACTTAAATATGTTGCAGCGTATAAATGAAACATCGCAAGTAAGTTTTCAGATTTCTTATATTAACGACCATCAAGAAGCAAATTCTAAACGCACAGCAGAATACTTTTCGAAACAAGGCAACAAAGTAACTAACAATGAAAAACATTATTTAGAGAAAACTAATGAACTCTTCGCAAAAGTGAAATACGAGAACAATGCAAATAGCCAATATCTAAAAAATGAACTTTCAACAAACTTAAATTGGAACAAACAACTGCTGATAGAGCGTGGTACAAATCCACACGATATGAATGCTAACCTTCCTGTGTTTACACTGAAAGATAATCTTTTGTTAATGCGTAAATATGGCAAGCGTTTGTACTCTTTCGAATCGAAGAATATAATGGAAGTGCGACCACAACAATTAACAATGGATACGCTGAACCAAAAAATTAATCAACATTATTACGAAACCAATAATAATGTATCGGGAAGTTTTCGTTTTGGTGATTTCATTCTTACAGGAAAAATCGGAGCCAATGCTTTGTTACACAACTTTTCTTCGCATCTTATAGGTGTTCCAGATAGTATTGGTTTACTTTCTGGAAAAAGTCGATTCAGTATGTTTAAGTTCTATGCAAGTACAAACCTGGAGTATAAGTTATCCGACTTTATTTTTAATTTTTCTTCAGATGTGTCATATTACCAATATAAATATAGTTTAAGCGCAAATTATAGTCGTGCTCTCTTTTCTCCAAACATTCATATCCGCTGGAATGCAACTCCATATTGGACTTTTTCTGTTGATGGACGAATAGGACAAACAGAAGTAAATGTAAATCAGTTCTTCCCTACCCTTGTATTATCCGACTATGAATATATAAACAAAGGATTTGCTGATTATAGAATAGGGAGAGATAAAACAGCAGGTGTTATTGTTCGTTATAATAATGCACTAAAAGGAACATCGTTTTTTGTAACTGTTAACAGAATATTTGGTACAACACCTTATACAACATCGCAAGATTATATAGGTAATTATATTGTACTTTCGCTTGCCCCACAAGAAACAAAAAATAATGCTTGGACAGTTAATTTTATGGGCTCGCAAGGAATTAGCTTCCTAAAAGGAAAATTGAATGTTAGAGCAATGTATAATAGTTCAAAGGCGTATATCGTACAAAATAGCGAAATTATGCCTTTCAACACAAACACATTCAATATAAGAGGAAGTTTGACAGTTGGACTTATTAAGAACGCAGATATTGGCTACAATCTGGATTATAGTTACTATCAGTCTAAAATGCCTGCACTTTCTTCTGTTTCTACAATAAACAATTGGAAACATAATGCTTACTTGCGACTGTTTCTTACGAAGAAGATTACAACCGAAGCAAGAACAGAATACTATCATAATCAAATAGCGAACAATAAGTTTAAAGACATCTTCTTTGCTGATTTAGCTATGCGATACAGCTTTAAGAAGTTCGATATTACGTTAGAACTCAATAACTTATTGAATAGGAAAAATTATGGATATGGCGTAAATGGTACGTTTGTCCATAGCTACAATAATTTGAATATTCGTGGAAGAGAATTAATGGTAAGCATCTATTATAAGCCATAAAGTAAATAAAGAATTAAAGATTATTACATATATTTGTCTTAACCTTAGAATGCAACAATTTCCATTATACAAACAGCACGACTCTATGCTTTGTGGAATAACTTGCCTTAGAATGGTATGTAAACATTTTGGGGTATCCTATTCTGCAGAATTTCTATCTTCATTGTGTATAGAGGGACGTGAAGGAATTTCATTACTTGCATTGAGTAAAGGTTCTACTCGGATAGGATTAAAGAATGAATGTGGTTTGGTTGGAATCACAGAAATTCAAAATATCCTTCCTTGCATTCTCCATTGGAATCAAAATCATTTTGTGGTACTGTACAAGGTCAGGAAGGGAAAGACATTCTACATTGCTGACCCCGCAAAGGGACTTGTAAAATACAATCTCGAGGAATTTAAAAAGCACTGGGTAAGCACACAATCGGACGGTGAGGAAAAGGGTATCGCTATGTTCTTAGAACCTACACCTGCATTTTATGAAAAGAAGACAGATGAACGCTCGTTTAATATGCAAGTGTAGTGCAAACAGAAAATTTATGAAAACTGCAGAGAAAAAGAAAGTTGAAAAGATATCCAATCCTCTCATTGGCGATGAACACTTTCTACAAATTAAGGTGATGAACATCTATGCTAATTATAAAGTTGAGTACTTTTTAATGTTAAAAAGAGTTGATTTTGCGCAAAAAAAGAAAAAGAATTTGTATACAGTCTTTATTATTCATATATTTGCAATATTATCAACTATTAAATATAAAGTAAAATGAAAACAACAGAAATCACTCTACTAAAAAAAGGTGTAAACTCGGATATTAATATCCTTGAACCAGAGGCTCAAGAAAATATTCTTGGCGGTGCGACTAAATGTGATCAAGGCTACAGACATAGTATCTTTTATGGGACTAAATGTGATTGTGGGTATGACAATGGACATATAAACCCATCAACTTCTATTAACACAGAGGGAAGCACACATAAACCATAGTTGTAATAATGCGCTTTGCAGGCGCATTATATTCATACCCAAATCTAATATTAATTGAAGAGTATATCAATAGTCTCTCATAAGTAATGAATATTACTTCTAAAGAGCCTCTATTATTTCAGGGAGATTATCGTAGTTTTTCGTAGTAAAGGAACTAGAAATCTCAATATGATAAAGGCTCTTTTTCACGAATTGTCCCAATATACTCTTCTATAAAAACTTTACACACCCTTTTGTAAGTTATGTATGAAAGTATCCAAATTTAATGTTATAAATACTTCGAATAGTTGTACATTTGTTTACAATACTTTAACAACAGGCTTTATTAAGATAGATACAGATCAATGGTGTTCAGTACTTGAAAATATAAAAAATAAAAATGTTGTTACAGAAGATAGAGTGTATACTATTTTACAGAGTGCTGGGATATTAATCGATGATGATTGTAATGAACTTAATGTCTATAAATATAAATATTATAGCAGTATGTTCCAAAATTCTTCGTTGATATTATCAATTGCCCCAACAATGAAATGCAATTTCAATTGTTTCTATTGCTTCGAAGATGGTAAGAAGAATATGGGACTAATGTCCGATGAAATTGAAAGTAAACTTATTAAAGTTATATCTCTACATAGACAACAAGACATTCATATTACTTGGTTTGGGGGAGAACCTTTACTTGGATTTGAAAAGATCTATTCAATTTGCAGCCAGCTAAGAAAGTTAAAAATTAAGTTCACATCTGACATTATTACAAATGGCAGTTTGTTGAATGAATCTATTATACAAAGATTGGATATATTAAACTTAAAATATATTCAAATTAGTCTTGATGGTATTGCAGAAACTCATGATAAGCGTAGGGTATTTAGTAATGGGGCTCCTTCGTTTAACCTAATAATTGAAAATATCAAGAAATTAGTATCACTAACTGATATACCATTGAGCATTAAGGTTACAATGGACCGTACTAATCAGACATCACTCAACGATATCACGAATTATTTTAATAACAACTTTTCTGAATATCTAAAAAGAGGTCAGATAGCCATAAGCCATAATTATGTACGCGATCGTACAGATTTTGATAAATTGGGAAATTGCTTTACATATGAAAATTTATTAGAGCAAGATCGAAAAGCACTTAGAGATAAAGAGAATGCATTAATATATCCAGAATTTCCAGATTTAGCAATGCCGTGTATGTATAGATGTAAAAACTCTTTAGCAATAGATTCCAAAGGGCATATATATAAATGTTTAGAGCATTTGGGACTTCCCAATAATAAGGTTGGTAGTTTATCAACGGGTACATTGTCGCTTGAGAAATTATCAGAGACTATGTTTATGCATAACCCTTTTGACTCTGAAGAGTGCAATAATTGCAATGTATTCCCCATCTGTGGAGGCGGTTGTCCCATTGATAGAAATAGAAATTGGGGAAAAAATAAGAAATACTGTTCCATATATAAAAAGAATTTATCAGAACTTCTTCCTGAATTTTATACATATAAATATTCTAATTTATGAAAAAGATAATAACATTAATCATTTTTTGTGTACATATTTCCTTTTGTTTCTGTCAAAACGAAATAAAAGATAGTTCCAATGTAGCAATCATTGAATTGGACAATGTTGTGGTAAAAGGAAAGATACCACGTGTGCAAACCAAAGGAAGCATTTCAAAAATTCAAGTTGCCAATACAGTTTTAGCAAAGATGGGGACCGCTATGAGAATGTTATATCATACACCAGGATTACATTCTGTCAATGATAACGTTGAAGTCAATGGAATGGGTGAACCTATCTATGTTTTAGACGGACGGGTCCTATCGAATGCAAACATATTATCTACTTTGCAAGCAGACAATATCAAAAGTATTGAGATAGATAGAGCACCCTCTGCAAAGTATAGTCCAAACGGACAACCTGTTATTTCTATATCCACCATAAAGCATATTAATGACTTTATGTTTCTTAGTGTTAGCAACTATTTGAAGCAGACAAGAATGTTTTCTGATGCAGGAATCCTCAATATGATGGGACAATATAAGAAGTTTTCCGCAAGCCTGTCCTATATGGGTGGAAAAGATGGTAATAAAAATAAAGAGACATATTTTCGCAATGTCTATGGTAATGATATATTTGGTATCAAACAAAAGCGAGAGACTCCGATAACTACCTTAGCACATAAAATAAACTTTTCTGCCGATTACCAGTTGAATACAAAAAGTAGACTGGGATTTTATTATTTCTACCAATTCAGCAAAGAAGATAATAAGGCGTACGGTACAAATTTGACGAGTTGGAAAAAACAAGAGCAATGGAGAGATATTGACAGACAAGGTAGGAATTTAGAGAATATACACAGTGGGACGTTGCAGTACGTTTATGCAAACAATAACTACAGCTTAGACATTTCACAAGAAATAGCATCTACAAATATAAACCATAATACACAAACATTGGAGAGTGGTGCAGGCATATTGTCGTTAGTTAAAAGCCATGGCAATAGTAGATATACGGTCTATACCACAAACATTGACAACAGTTTCAGGCTTCCATGGAAAATTAATGCGATGGCAGGAATATTGTATAACTATGTAGATTCAAAATCTAAAACAAATTCAGAGATACCTTACCTGAACTCGCAGAACTATATAAACAACATCAATGTTAAAGAGTCGAATCCACAAGCATATTTATCTTTCTCGAGAACTTTTGGCAAATGGACAATAATGCCTGCTGCACGCTACCAATATATACATAGAACCATTGGAAGTGTTTCTGGTACAAACACCAAAGAAAACCTATTTAAACAAAGCTTCTCTACGCTCTGTCCTGTAGTTACTATAAAATATCGACCGAACGACAATTGGTTCTTCCAATTGAACTACAGAAAGAATCTTACCCAACCAAACTTTGCTCAGTTAAATTCTGGACTTGTTTACCAAGACTCTCTTTTGTATAGTACAGGAAATACAAGTCTTAAAAACGAAATAATGGATCGCTACACGCTTAGTTCTACATGGAAAGACTTTACATTGTCATTGCGTTATACCTACCGAAAAAATCCTCTTGTTAGTGTACTTAGCCAGATTGATGCAACGAGCAATATTCTGTGTTCTTATTCGATGAATATGAAGAAAGCCAGTGATTTCAGAGTAATATTGAATTACTCTAAAGCTCTTGGCAATCTTGAGCTTTCATGCGAAGGAGAAGTTGTTTTTCCTAATAGCGAATACGTATTTGAAGGAAAAACATATAAAAATGATAGAATTGCTTTCAATGGGCAAGTAAATATAAACTATGCTTTCACTCCAAATATTTATCTGTTTACCGATTACACCTATCAAGGCAGAAATGAATACCTATTGTACAATCAAAAGAGCATTCATAGCTGGAATATGGGCGTAGCAGCTTCGTTATTAAAGAATAGATTAAACATCAATCTTGCGATAAATGATATCTTGGGTAAAGCGAACTACAACAATATTTTGTATCACTTCAATAACGTAGATTGGGGAACGCGAGGTAAAAATGATATGCGTGGGGTAGAACTTACTATATCTTACACTATCTTCAATAAAGAAGTAAATGTTAAAGCTAATAGAAAGAATGAAGATATTATACAGCGCACTATGTAATGAACAATATACGTTATGTGAGACAACATGACTCAATGGAGTGTGGTATTTCTTGTCTATCAATGGTCTGTAAGATTTTTGATCGGGAATACAACACTTCTGAACTTTACAAGATTTGCAAGGCTACTAAAGAAGGTGTCTCATTAAAAGCCATCACAGAAACAGCTCAAACAATCGGGCTTGAATCTGTTTCGGTACGAATCTCTGTAAAAGAGTTAATGACCCATAAGTTATGTTCTATTCTCCATTGGAATCAAAACCATTTTGTAGTACTGTACAAGGTTAAGAAGGGAAAGACCTTCTACATTGCTGACCCCGCAAAGGGACTTGTTAAATACAATCTCG
>ERZ651108.1289-NODE-1289-length-11210-cov-7.603496_pt1 | contig 11210 bp, 5 predicted proteins | sample MGYA00512173_ERZ651108 | MGnify/ENA metagenome assembly ERZ651108 | reverse complement strand
TGTCGCAAGTGGAATTGCGTTCTCACATTCAGTTTTATGAAGGTATTCGTACCTCTGATATTCACGAAACCATTATCAAAGCAGCTGCAGACTTAATCAGCAAAGATTCTCCGGATTATCAATACCTTGCCGCACGCCTTGCGGTGTTCCATTTGCGTAAAAAGGCTTACGGCCATTTCGATCCGCCGCGTTTATACGATCATGTGAAAAAATTAGTGCGCATGGGCAAATACGATCATGCCTTATTGGATGATTACACCCGTGAAGAATGGGATGAAATGGACGGTTTTATCGACCATTGGCGCGACATGACTTTCTCTTATGCGGCGGTGAAACAATTAGAAGGCAAATATTTAGTCCAAAACCGCGTGACCGGCGAGATCTACGAATCCGCACAATTCCTCTATTTATTAGTGGCGGCAAGTCTGTTCTCCAAATACCCGCAAGAAACCCGTTTGGATTATATCCGTCGTTTCTATGACGCGACTTCTACCTTCAAAATTTCCTTGCCAACTCCGATCATGGCAGGCGTGCGTACCCCAACCCGTCAATTCAGCTCTTGCGTGTTGATTGAATGTGGCGACAGCTTAGATTCCATTAACGCCACTGCCTCTGCCATCGTGAAATATGTTTCTCAACGTGCCGGTATCGGTGTGAATGCCGGTGCGATTCGTGCACTAGGTAGCCCAATTCGTGGCGGCGAAGCGTTCCATACCGGTTGTATTCCGTTCTATAAATATTTCCAAACTGCCGTGAAATCCTGTTCTCAAGGTGGCGTGCGTGGCGGTGCGGCAACCGTGTATTACCCGATTTGGCACTTAGAAGTAGAAAGCTTACTCGTATTGAAAAACAACCGTGGTGTGGAAGACAACCGCGTGCGTCACATGGACTACGGCGTACAGCTCAATAAATTAATGTATCAACGCTTAATCAAAGGCGGCGACATTACCCTATTCAGCCCGTCCGACGTGCCGGGACTTTACGAAGCGTTCTTTGCGGATCAAGACAAGTTTGAAGAACTTTACGTACAATACGAACAGGATCCGTCCATTCGTAAACGCGCCGTGAAAGCCGTGGAATTGTTCTCTTTATTAATGCAAGAAAGGGCATCCACCGGTCGTATTTACATTCACAACGTGGATCACTGCAACACCCACTCGCCGTTTGATCCGAAAGTGGCGCCGGTACGTCAATCCAACCTGTGCTTGGAAATCGCCTTACCTACCAAACCACTAAATAACATTAATGATGAAGAAGGCGAAATCGCCCTTTGTACCCTTTCCGCCTTTAACTTGGGCAAATTGGACAACTTAGACGAGCTCGACAATTTAGCAGATCTTGCCGTGCGTGCATTAGATGCCTTATTGGATTACCAAGATTATCCGGTAATTGCGGCAAAACGCAGTTCCCTAGCCCGTCGTTCTTTAGGTATCGGCGTCATCAACTATGCGTACTACTTGGCGAAACACGGCGTGCGTTATTCTGACGGCAGCGCCAACGATTTAACCCACCGCACTTTCGAAGCCATTCAATATTACTTATTGAAAGCCTCCATGAACTTGGCGAAAGAACAAGGCGCGTGTGAATACTTCCACGAAACCACTTACGCACAAGGTATTTTGCCGATTGATACGTACAAAAAAGACATCGACAGCTTAACCTCCGAGCCGTTGCATTACGACTGGGAAAGCCTACGCCGTGACATTCAAGAATTCGGTTTGCGCAACTCTACCCTCACTGCCTTAATGCCGTCGGAAACCTCTTCTCAGATTTCCAACGCCACCAACGGTATCGAACCGCCACGCGGCCACGTGAGCGTGAAAGCCTCGAAAGACGGTATTTTGAAACAAGTGGTGCCGGATTATGAAAACCTCGGTGAAAACTATGAATTGCTTTGGGACATCCCAGGCAACGACGGCTACTTGCACTTGGTCGGCATCATGCAAAAATTCGTAGACCAAGCCATCTCCGCCAACACCAACTACGATCCGAAACGTTTTGAAGACGGCAAAGTACCGATGAAAGTGTTGTTAAAAGATCTTTTAACCGCTTACAAATACGGCTTAAAAACCCTCTACTATCAAAACACCCGTGATGGTGCGGAAGACAGCCAAGAAGATTTAGATGACGGCTGTGCAGGCGGTGCTTGTAAGATTTAGTTTTTATAGTTGAAGGATAAAATATATGTCATCAATGAACTGCCCGTAGAGGATTATCTTCGTAGTGTTATCTCTTCGGAAATGAGTGCAACCTCTTCTTTGGAACTTTTGAAGGCCCATGCAGTAGTATCCCGTAGCTGGCTTTTCTTTCAAATGCAAAAGAGACAGAAGAATGGAGAAACGAATAGCAACTTCTTTTCTTTCCAGCGTAAGAATGATGAATACATTCGTTGGTATGATCGTGAAGATCATACACTCTTTGATGTTTGTGCCGATGACCATTGCCAGCGATATCAAGGTATAACACGTGAAGTAGCAGAGGCTGTGTCACGTGCTATTGATGAAACTCATGGTTTAGTACTAACCAGTGAGGACGAGATTTGTGATGCACGCTTTTCTAAATGTTGTGGTGGGATTTCTGAAACATTTGATACTTGTTGGAACGATGAAGATGTAACTTATCTTCAAGCTATTCGTGATTCAGAAGATTCAACTATTCCAGATTTACGAATAGAGGAGAATGCTGATAAGTGGATTAGACAATCACCAGCAGCTTTCTGTAACACCAATGACAGGCAACTGTTGCAACAAGTATTAAACTCATACGACCAAGAAACTTCTGATTTCTATCGTTGGATTATTTGCTATACAAGAGAAGAGCTATCAACTTTAGTAAACAAGAAAACAGGAGAGAATTTTGGAGAAATTCTTGATCTGATACCTGTAGAGCGAGGTGCAAGTGGCCGTCTCAAGAAGCTTCAAATTGTAGGCACCAATAACAGTCCCCTTTTCACGGTCAACCACACCTGGTGATCCCATTCCAATACCTTGGAAGTCCGCTGCTGCCAACCCAAGCAAGTCCAAACGATGTTGAATAGACTCAATCATATCATCAACGATATGACTTCCCTCATCCAAAATGTTGGTCTTGATAGACCATTTTTCTTGGATTTCTCCTGCTGTTGTCAAGATTGCAAATTTGATAGAAGTTCCACCAAGGTCAATCCCAATAATCTTTTGACTCATCATATTCTCCTTTTTCATTATGAATTAATTGAAAATGCTTACAGTACTAGTATAACAAAATTCACTCATTTATGCAAAGGTTTGCATTAACTTTCTAGATTTTATCCTTACTTATGGTTTCCATAGACCTGAAGCATCTACATAGTAGCGGCCTCCATCAACTCGCTCATTTTTAGCCATTTTACCATCTGATTTCAAATAGTAGTTTCCTTTCCATGCATTGCGAGCATAAGAACCATCTGATTTCAAGTAATACCAGGCTTGGTAAGAAGAGTCATAAACCCACTCACCTTGTGCCATTTTACCGTTTGATTTAAGGTAATAAGCTCCTTGCCATGCATTTTTTGCATAAGAACCATCTGATTTCAAATAATACCAAGCTTGATAAGAAGAGTCATAAATCCATTCGCTCTGTGCCATTTGACCATCAGCTTTCAGGTAATAGCTTCCCTGCCAAGCATTTTTCACTGGATTTCCATTTCCATCAAAATAGTACCAAGAACCGTCCTGCTTAACCCAACCACTTGCTGTGGATGAAGTTGTATCAGTTTGAGTTGTAGCCGTTTGTTTTGCTTTAAAAGCACCCTTAGGGGCATTTTTCAATTCGCAAGCCACACCGTCATGATCGCGGTCTAACTTGGCAGAATAACCAGGGTCTCCCTCATGAAGATCTGAATAGCCATTAGCCCAAGCTTCCTTACAGCTAGAAAAATGGATGTTTTCTTCTGCTAACACAGGTTGTGAAAACAAGGCTAAAACTGACAAGGTTGCCAGACTCATTTTTAAAAATAGACGTTTGTTCATTACTTTCTCCTATAAGAATGTTATCGATTTCAATATTATTTTATCAAACTTATTTCAGCAATTCAAGGAAACTTCTGGTCTTTTCTACAAACTCCTTTGGTTTTTCCTTATTCAAAACATGAGGGCCGTCTGGGATAATCTGAAATTGAGATTCTGATATTAGTTTATGAAGACTTCTCATAGAACTAAGATTCGATTTATCTTTGCTACCACAAATTAGCAAGGTTGGATAGGGGCAAGTCTTTGCAATCTCCCTTAAATCAAGTGTTTTTAATTCTTCGGAAATACCAACCATAAGAGCCTTATCTGCCCCCTGTTTTTCAAATACCCTTTTGGGAAGCAATTTAAATATCAGCAACTGAAGATAAAATAGGATATTACCGGACAGTTTAAGTGGACATCCTGATAGAACCAAAGCTCGGAGATTTGGTAAATCGTAACTGGAAAGTTCTAGTGCCAGAGCAGCACCTAAGGACAATCCAACCAAAACAAAAGGTTCTGTCTCTTGAGTCAGATACTGATATACTCGCTCCTTGGCGTTTTGATAGCTGTTAACTTCAAAAGGAAATAACTCAATAGCCTCAGAAGGATAATCTGTCAGTAGATTCCGAACTTCTTTCCAAGACTCTGCTGACTGCCCTAACCCGTGTAAAAATATCAGTTTCATCTAATTCTCCTAAAGGATTAACTCATACAAGCCTCTCACTGCATTACAGCCGTAAATAGCTTCAGCTTGGTCTATGTCTGCAAAGGTCAAGACTTTCTCTTCTAGCTGTCCTGTTTCTAACAAATGCTGACGGTAAATTCCTGGTAAGATTCCAAGTCGGATAGGCGGTGTGTAGAGTTTCCCAGCGATTTTCAGAACCAAATTTCCGATAGAGGTTTCAAGCAATTCTCCTCTTGCATTATGGTAAATGATTTCCTGTTTACCTAGACTTAAGTGTGGTCTGTAAGTGGTTTTAAAGTAGGTAAAGGATTGATTCAAATCTGCTCCCTGTAGATAAAGTTTTGCCTGACAAAAACTTGGACTAAGTGATGTTAATACTTGACGATTGACTTCTATCTCTCCAGATTTGCTAAGACTAATTCGCAAGCGGTAATCTTGATTAGCATCACAAGTCTGACACTCTACTCCAATCTTTTGTCTCAAAATTTCTGGGTCAAAAGGATAAGCAAAATATCGACTAGCTTTTCTCAGTCTTTCTATATGTTGCTCTTCAAACAGCAGTTGTTTTTGGCTGATTTTCCCAGTAGTAATTAGCTGAAAACGAGCTTGTTTCCGATAGAGAACGGCTGCCTTTTGATGAACCTCGCGATATTCAGATTCCCAAGTGCTATCCCAAGTAATGCCACCACCCACTCCATAGATGGCTTTCCCTTGATGCAGTTGAATAGTCCGAATGGCCACATTGAAAATCCGTCGTCCATTTGGAAGCAAGAGACCAATCGTTCCACAGTAGACTCCGCGCGGTTGTGGTTCCAAGTCCTTAATGATTTCCATAGTCGCTATCTTAGGAGCTCCTGTGATGGATCCACAAGGAAAGAGAGAGCGAAAAATGGTAACCAAGTCAACATCTGGTCGCAACCGACTCTTGATGGTCGAAGTCATCTGCCAAACAGTTGAATACTGCTCCACTTGGCAAAGGCGCTCCACATGCTCACTGCCCACTTCAGAAATACGGTTCATATCATTGCGCAAGAGGTCTACAATCATCATGTTTTCAGAGCGATTTTTAGGATCCTGCTCCAACCAACTAGCCTGCTCTAAGTCTTCTTGGTCAGTCATGCCACGCTGAGTCGTTCCCTTCATTGGTCGCGTTGTCAACTCGCGGTCATTTTGCTCAAAAAAGAGCTCTGGGCTCATGGAAATCACTGCCATTTCATCATGTTCAACATAGGCATTGTAGCACGCCTCCTGCTCTACCACCATACGATTGTAAATGGCAAAAGGATCGGCACTCAAGTCCTGTTTGAGTTGGACAGTGTAGTTGACCTGATAGGTGTCACCCTGCCGCAAATGATGGTGAATCTGAGCAATCGCCTTTTCATAATCCTCTGCAGACGTCACTTCCTGCCAATTTGAAGGCAAATCAACCTCATCATAAGTCAGAGGAATAGGGGATGTTTCTACCCTATCATGAACTGTAAAATAAAGCAGGTACTCTGCCAATAAAGGAGCTTTATGAACTGCTAATTTCTCCTCAAAAGCAGGTGCAGCCTCGTAGCTGACATAGCCCACCACATAGTAGCCTTGCTCTTGGTAGCTTTCCACTTGTACCAGCAAATCTGCCACTTCTGCTACATTTCTCGTTTTCAACTCTTTAATAGGCTGGGTAAAGGTGTATCTCTCGCCCAAAGCCCTAAAATCAATCACTGTTTTTCTATGCATATCTTAAGTATAGCATAAAAAGGCAGATTCAGATAAAACTGATCTACCTTTTTATTATTCTATTAGTCCTATCTACTATTTAGTAAACAACTCTCCAGTAAATCCATTAGATTTTTGTAGAAGTTGTTTATAAACTTTCTCTTTCAGACTAACTGTATTTCCAAACCCATTCCCTTTAAGATCTTTTTCAACTGCTTCATCAAACAATTCTTGAAGTCTTGCATAAGTTGAAATTTTCTCACCATTAATTTCAATTTCAACAAAGCCTTTTTGAGCTTTCTCATGAACTTCATGATACCAAGCAGATTTCCATTCTTCTAAGTTTTGGAATCTTCCATTTGAAACTTTCTTAATGATGAAATCATCTCCAACATAACCGTTGTTTTCTTTCTTAGCAGCATCTTTGTATTTATTAGAAGCATATCCTAAGAAACCATCAAGGTAACCAAAGTAACCCCACATACGGAATGTATTATGTTTAAATGAAATGGAACCTACAGCACTTCTGCTTGTATTACCACCATAGATGCCTGCCATCATATTAACGGTTTGATAAGCAGAATCGAAACCTTCCGAACGGTAACGTCCATTACCAGGCATTCCATGCTTGGTAACAAAGTTGTTGTTTACCAATTGATCAATCGTTGTTAACTTCATGTTTTTCTCTTCATCGTTTAAATCACGAAGTTTATCCCATTGATGTGGTTCACCTTTTAGACTGTTACGATCAGCATTTGAACGCCATTCTCGATCCATTTTCTTGAACCACTTATCATTGGTTCCTTCATTTTTCTTAATAACGGCATCAGCTTCTAAGTAATCAAGCATCATCATTGATTCATTATAATTCTTCATGTAATGATCAATTTTTTCACGACTATCTAACATATTAGGATTATAGTTATACCATTGGTTACCATCATTTTGACGTTCATATGCCATATTTAATCCTAAGGCACCATATTCACCATTTGGATTTGAGACTGATGGTGATTGTAGCATACCCTGAGCAAAGGCTTCAACGTCTGTTCCTTCACGGTGACGCCATGTTCCTAGGTATGCCATACGGTCGTTGATGTGAGTTGTTTCGTGAGTAAATGCAGATGTACCAAAATCACTAATCATACTAGATAAGATATAATATACAGCCTCTTGAGGTTGTGGATCTTGGAAAATATACGCATATGCCCCCATACCGTTGTTGCCATGCCATTTATCAGTTGGACCATAAAACTCACGAATTGGGGCGAAGTCACCCTTCTTAGTGTGTCCCATACGGTCTACCCAACCAAGGTCTGGTGCGAAGTGGTTATCCCAAATAGCAGATGGAACCATATTTTCACTCTTAAGTAACTTATTGCGTACATTATCAGCAGCCAAGCGAGACCAGAAGTCTAAGTAATTGATCTGCTCTTGTGCACGTAAGTCGATTTCTTTCTTGAACGCTTCACGCTCTGCTGCTGTGTTCTTACCGTATTTCTCAAATGAACTGAACGCAATTGTATTATACGTTGTAATTAAGAACATATGAGCTTTCTTCAGATTCAGAAGTGGTAAGATATAACGTCCGTGATGTCCATTATTAATCACTTCATATAATTTGTGTTTCTTATTAGCGAAATCTGGATTTGATGATTGTTTCTCAACAACATAAGCGTTATCTGCAATGTTATTCTTGAACCAAGTATTCATATCTGTTTCACTAGTGAATAATTCCATGTTGTACTTCAGGAATTCGTGTAAGTTAGCTTTACCAGTAGCACTTGCAAGAGCTCTGTTAAATGCATCGTGTGATTGATCACCTTTTAGGTTGTTACCATTTGAAGCGAAGCTGATTAATCTATCAAGTACGTTAACGTTCTTACCGTAGAAATCCGGTTTGAAGGTCATCATATTTTTGATATTTAATCCGTCAAATTTAATTCCATAGTATTGGTTTAAATAAGCCAGAGCTAACATAATCTTAGCTTTGTTATCTTCAACTTTTTTAACTAATGCACGTTGAGCTGCTTGGTCAGTATTCAGTTGGTGATCTTCATTTTCAACTAAAGCTTTTACAAATGCATCAAGGTTATCTTTTACTTCTTTGAAGTTTTCATCTAAGTATAACATTTTCGGATCACCGTGGATCTTACGAACTTCATCAGAATATAATTCAACAGAAGATAATTTAGCTTTAATATCATTGATTAGTTGTGATCTCTCTTTAACAACCATATTTGGTGTGTAGACAATATCACCTAATCCTTCAATACTATATTCACGAACTTGTTGAACCTTAGATTCTTTTTGTGTAATAGCTTTAATTTCTTTCGTCTTATCAGCGTAATGAATCATAATCTGATCAGCATCTGATAAGTCAGTCACAAATTGTCCATCTTTCATACCTGTAACAGATAATACTTCTGTAGTTAATAATTTAGAATCTGCAGGAATCTTATTACCTTGATTGACAATCCATTCTTTATTGTAGAAGGGTTGTAGTTTCTCAATGTTGTGGTATGCCTGCTCACGCGTTGCGTCATAATCTTGAGTTGTTTTATACTCATTATCACGAGTTGTTAGGTTGTTAAGTCTATTCACAAGAGGATCTGTGATTTCATACTTATCAGCAGTGATATTGAAGGTTGCGATACGTTTATCAGCTTCAGCTTGATCTACACCCTGAATTTGTTTTGAACGTTCATATGAAACATTGCCTGACGCAACATCTTTCACATATACATTGTTCTTGAAGTAATGGAATCCAAAGTCTGGGTCGCCCGAATCCACTGAACCGGAACCGTACATGATTTCACCATTGTTTACTTTCATCATGCTGATGTTGTTTTCAACCCATCCCCAATTGTAGTTATCGTGAATGAGTCCACCGCTTTGGTTATTTGTTTTGAGAGTCATGGATCCTTTAACAACGGATTTAGTCAAGTGACCTTTTTGTTTTACATCCATAGGGTTTACACCGTGGTCGATTTTCGCAATCAGTCCACCGAATTTGGCGTTGTTTGCCTTAATATTTGCATCTACATAAGAGCTATCAACATTACTTCGCCAACTTTCGCTGACAAGTCCACCAGACCACCAACCTTTGTTACCCACACTTTCGATTTTACCAATGAAAGCAACATTGCGCATGATGGATTCGTCAAGTTTGTTCACCATACCAGTCACGTCATTGTTACCAACAACTTGGCCAGTCACTTTGATATTTTCTATTGTTGAATTCTTAAAGTTTTCACCGAGTGGTGCTGTTCGGTCAGCCCAAGGCATGTTTATGTTTACATTACCCAGATTAATGTCATGGATGTGAGCATTTTCAGCTCTTGCAAATAATGGCCGTGCTAGATTATGGATAGTGAAGTGATTACTTCCATCACTCAATAATTTTCCTTTGAACACATTCGTCACATATGATTTGTTCGGGGTTGGGGTGTTAGTTGCATTTAAGTCAGCCCCAAGTTTAAACTCACCATCAGGTTTTTTCTGCATATCTTCAATGAGTTCTTTGAAGTTGTAATATACATTTCCAACCTTTGGTCGTGGTTTTTCCATGTAATAAACGTACTCATTACGTATCTTGCTTGGGTCAGTATGCTGAATAAGGTCAACAGCTCTTGCGGTTACTTTGTAGAGAACTTGGCCAGCCTGATTAATCTCTTCGATTTTATCAACTGCTAAACGAGTCACTTTGTTATCCCGAGAAGTCACTTTGAGATAGTATTTTTCAGTCTCTGTTGGTGTCTCAGTCAGGAAGTCGTTCAATGTTTCTGTTCCATCTTCTTCAACTTTTACAAGATTTGTTGAGGCAATGTTTTTCAACTCAATTTTTTTCAAATCCAAGCGAAGTGGTTTCTCTTCTAATGTTGCAGTCTCTTCTCCCTTACCACGGTCATAGGTCATAGTGGTTTCTATCTTATAGTCCTTGTAGAATTTTAAATCTTCTACCTGCTTATTTAATTGCTCTGAAGTTAAATCTACTGTCTTGACAATTTCATTTCCATCTTTAATTGTCGCAGTAATTTTATTGATCTTGACTCCATCTGCATTAACTAAATGATAAGAAAGATTTGCGGAGCGGTCTAATACATTTGTATCTGTTCGTTCCAAAGTCAAAACGGGAGCTGTTTTTTCTTTAGGCTTTTCTTTTGTACCTTTTACAAGAATTTCAGACTTCATTTCTTTCAACACAGTTACTGTTTCGACTGGCTCACTGATTTTTTGGCCATGTAACTCTTCATAGCTAGTAACAATTTGACGTTCGCCGTCCTCACCAATTTGTTTAATAGAATCATCGCCTATAAATTTGGTAGGATCAGATTCTTCTATAGTCGTTTTAGGAATAGTCTCTGTCCGAATGTCAGTGTGTAAAGAAGGTAGCTCCTCTATTTCCGGTGCAACTTCTGAAGCTGTAGATATTGGTTCAGTATACTCTGGAATGTCGATAACAGGTGGTTCAATCAAGTTTCCGTTTTCATCTACTCCTGTGGTGCTTACAGGTTCCGTGTATGCTGGTTTTTCATGAACTTCTGGTTCAACAAGATTACCGTCAATTGGAGCTGTATATTCTTGTTTCTCATGAACTTCCGGTTCCCCTTTATCAGTCACAACCGCTTCAGGTAATGCTGGTTGAACTTCTGGTTTCCCTTTTTCGGTTACAACCGCTTCCGGTAATGCTGGTTGAACCTTAGATTCGCCTTTCTCTGTCACAACTTTGGGTTGCTCAACTGGCGAAACAGTTGATGCCGGAGAAACCGACAAAACAGTTCTATCATCAAGCTCCAGGTAACCAATAGTAGCGTTATTTCTCAGTTCATTTCCGACAATGATAAAGAACC
>ERZ651108.1284-NODE-1284-length-11250-cov-5.281108_pt1 | contig 11250 bp, 10 predicted proteins | sample MGYA00512173_ERZ651108 | MGnify/ENA metagenome assembly ERZ651108 | reverse complement strand
AACTTTGCTTGTTGCTTTTATAGGAATTGTAATAGGACTGATATCTGGTTACTTAGGGGGAATAGTTGATATTGTTATAATGAGAATAGTTGATATGATCATGGCTTTTCCATATATAGTTTTTGTAATAGCAGTTGTAACTATCTTTGGTGGAGGCTTAAAGAATTTAATTTTAGCTATGACCTTGATTAGTTGGACTAACTATGCAAGAGTTACTCGTGCTATGGTGATATCTTTAAAAAATAATGATTTTATAAATCAAGCTAAATTGAGTGGTGCTAGTAATATTAGAATTATGTATAAGTATTTGGCACCCAATGTATTACCTTATTTAATTGTTTTGACAACACAAGATATTGCAAATAATCTTTTGACATTGTCAAGTCTATCTCTTTTAGGAATTGGAGTTCAACCTCCAACAGCAGAATGGGGACTTATGTTAAGTGAAGGTAAAAAATTTATTCAAACAGCACCCTGGATATTATTTTTTCCAGGTTTAGCTATATTTATTTGTGTGGTTGTTTTTAATTTACTTGGGGACAGTTTAAGAGATATACTTGATCCTAAAAAGTAATTTTTATATTTTTTATTTATGTACAGGAGGTAATTGTGAAGAAAAAAGTATTATTAGGAATCTTTTTAGCTCTTATTTCAATTGGAGTCTTAACAGCTTGTGGAGCTAAAAAGGAAAAAGAAGCAGTATCAACAGAGGCTCAAGCTACTGGAGGGCATATGAATATCGCTCTTTACTGGTTTGGAGAAACATTGGATCCAGCATTAGACTGGGACGGTTGGACATTAACAAGAGCTGCTGTTGGAGAAACTTTAGTAACTGTTGATGAAAACTTACAATTAGTTGGTCAATTAGCTGATTCTTGGGAAAATGTTGATGAAACAACTTGGAAATTCCATATTCGTCAAGGAGTAACTTTCCAAAACGGAAATCCTTTAACTCCAGAAGCAGTTAAAGCTTCTATAGAAAGAACAGTAAAAATGAATGAAAGAGGAGAATCTGCATTAAAGTTAGCTAGTATAGATGTTGATGGAGAATATGTTGTTATAAAAACAAAAGAACCTTATGGTGCATTTTTAGCAAACATATCTGATCCTATGTTTATAATTGTTGACACTAGTGTTGATACTTCTAAATTTAAAGAAACACCAGTTTGTACAGGTCCATATATGGTAACTTCATTTAAACCTGCTACTTCATTTGAAGTTGTTGCTTATGAAAACTATTGGGGAGGAAAACCTGCACTTGACAGTATAACTGTATTTAATATAGAAGATGATAATACAAGAGCTCTTGCATTACAATCAGGTGATGTTGATATGGCTCAAGGTATAAGAGCTGGAGATATAGCTTTATTTACTGATAATAAAGACTATATTGTTAAGACTACAACTGGAACTCGTATTGAATTTTTGACAATGAATACAGTAAAATCTGTTCTAAAGGATAAAAATCTTCGTTTAGCTGTTAACTCAGCAGTAGATTATGACACTATTGCAAAAGTTGTTGGTGGAGGAGCAGTAGCAGCAAGAGCCCCTTTCCCAGCTAGTGCACCTTATGGTTATGATGAACTTAATAAACAAACTTTTGATTTAGAAAAAGCTAAAACTCTTTTAGCAGAAGCTGGATATAAAGATACAGATAATGATGGTTATGTTGATAAAGATGGAAAAAATCTTGAACTAAATATCTATGGAACTGCTGGTGGAAATACTAGAGCAAACTCAACTGTAGCTGAACTTTTAGAATCTCAACTAAAAACAGCTGGAATAAAAGCTAATATTAAAATTGCTGAAAATCTTGAAGATATTAAAAAGAATTTAGAATTTGATCTTTTATTCCAAAACTGGCAAACAGTTTCAACTGGAGATTCTCAATGGTTCCTAGATAATGCTTTCAAGACTGATGGAAGTGGAAACTATGGTAAATATAGTAACAAAGAATTAGATAACTTAATTAATAAACTTGCTACTACATTTGATGTAAAAGAACGTCAAAAAATAACAAAAGAAGCTAGTCAACTAATAATAGATGAAGCTTATGGAACATATATAGTGAGTCAAGCTAATGTAAATGTTTCAAATAATAAAGTGGAAAATATGCATAATTTCCCAATAGATTATTATTTCTTGACAGCAGATACAAAAATAACAAAATAGGAAAGTGATTTTATGAAACCTCTATTAGAAATTAAAAATTTGAATATCAATTATAAAAACTCTATAAAGGCTGTAAAAAATGTTAGTCTAACATTGAAAGATAATCAAATTATTTCAATAGTTGGTGAAAGTGGAAGTGGAAAGAGTACACTTATAAGAGCAATACTCAAACTGCTTCCAACAGGTGGAAAAATAGAAAGTGGGAATATCTTTTTTTTAGAGAAAGATATTCTTACTTTAAATAAAAAAGAACTCAATAAACTTAGAGGAAAAGATATAGGAATGATATTTCAAGATCCTAATTCAACTATGGATCCAATAAAAACTATTGAAAAACAGTTTATTGAGTATATTTTAGAACATAATAATATATCTAAAAAGGAAGCTATTGACCTAGCAAAAGAATATTTATTAAAGCTCAGCTTAACTGATGTTGACAGAATTTTAAAATCCTATCCTTTTGAGCTTTCAGGGGGAATGAAACAAAGGGTTGCAATTGCTATGTCAATGGCTCAAAGCCCAAGATTATTATTGGCTGATGAACCAACTAGTGCTCTTGATGTTACTGTTCAAGCACAGGTTATTCAAGAATTAAAAAAAATAAGAGAAAATTTTAATACAGCTATTATTTTAGTTACTCACAATATGGGAGTAGCTTCATATATATCTGATAAAATTGCTGTTATGAAAGACGGGGAACTTATAGAATTTGGAGATAAAGAACAGATTATTAATAATCCTCAAAAAGAGTATACAAAATCATTGTTAAATGCTGTTATAAATTTAAAATAGAGAACTAAGGAGAGCTTATGAGTGAAGATTTATTAATTATAGAAAACATTTCAAAATCATTTACAGTTGATAAAAATAAAGAATTAAAAGCTCTTAAAAATATAAATATAAGATTAAAGAAAGGTGAATGTATAGGAATTGTTGGAGAGTCTGGTTGTGGAAAATCTACTTTAGCTAGAATAATAGTTGGAATAGAAAAGAAAACATCAGGTAAAATTATCTTTGATGACAAAGAAATAGATGGTATTTCTAAAACAAAGGATATTCAAATGATTTTTCAAAGTCCTCTTTCATCTTTTAATCCTCGTATGAAAATTATTGACTATATGTGGGAGCCTCTTAGAAACTATTTTAAATTATCTAAAAAAGAGAGTATCCCTCTCATAATTAAATCTTTAGTAGATGTTGGTTTAGATGAAACTGCTCTTGAAAAATATCCACATGAATTTTCTGGAGGACAACTTCAAAGAATTACAATAGCTAGAGCAATAATAATTAAACCTAAATTAATAGTTTGTGATGAAATCACTAGTGCATTAGATGTTTCAGTTCAAAAACAAATTTTAGAACTTTTAAAAAAATTACAAAAAGATTTAGCTCTATCATATCTTTTTATTGGACATGATTTAGCTGTCGTTCAGAATATTAGCCAAAAAATTGTTGTCATGTATATGGGAGAAATAGTAGAAGAATTAAATTCTATTGATTTAAAAACTAAAGCAAAACATCCTTATACAAATTTACTTTTAAATTCTGTTTTTGAAGTTAATAAAGCATGATACTGAACCTCTCACGGCTAACACCCTACGAGTGCTAGAGCCACGAGTGTTCTAACACACTTAATAAAAAGTAAAAAAATAGGAGGAATACAATGAAAAAATTATTATTACTATTAATGTCGTTAATGGTATTCAATCTTTCATTCTCGGCAAAAAAAACAGCAGCAGATACTACTTTCACATTCCAAAACTTTGTACCAAATTCTGCTGACGGTGTTCGTGTTATAGAAAAAACAACTACAACAGGAAATTATCCATATTTTATGGCATCAAATTCTGACATCACAAGTAACATGAATAAATCTGTGGAAAACTTTTTGAAAGAGTACAAAAATACTAAAACAAAATCATACAGAATAAGCTACGAATTAACAGCAAACAATGCTTATTTTGCGAGTGCTTTGTTTAAAATTTTAGAAAAAGATTCAAAAGATGGTACTTCAAAAATTATTTATGATGGTATTTCATTTAATTTGAAAAATGGTAAACCTTTACAATTAAGCGATTTGTTCGTACCTAATTATGAAAGTGAATTGAATAGAGTTATAAATCAAAGATTTACTGAATTTGGACTTACACCAGTTACTGCAAAAGGTAAATTTGAAGGTGTTTCTAAAAAACATAATTTCTACATGGAAGACGAAGCTTTAGTTTTAATTTATAATCAAGGTGAAGCAACTGATTTCGCTGATGGACATTTATTTATTCCATTTGTTCTTAGAGATTTAGTAGGAGTCATTAAATAATAATATTCTATAAATTTAAAAAGAGATTTTCTCAAGAAATTTGAGATTATCTCTTTTTTTCTTCATTAATAAAAACGAGACAGACTCTACCTCTATCTCGTATCTTGCTTTATTTATTTTACCGATTGTTGAACAATCGCTTCATTTTTATACGTATCAATCGAAACCTTTGCACCAATTGGTATCGTAATAAATGGTCTCACGTGTCCTGATTTCAATCCTTTTATAATTGGAACATTCAATTTACCAAAATTATCATAGAATACTTCATCAATACTCATATCAGTCGGATCTGATTTTTTAGGATTCCTAAAATCTCCAATTATTATTCCTTTTAAGTTTTTAAATTTTCCAGCTAATCTCAATTGTTGTAACATTCTGTCTACACGGTAACTGTCTTCATTTACTTCTTCTAAAAATAAAACCTTTCCGTCAGTATCAATTTCATGATCAGTTCCAAGTGTCGCAACTACCAATGAAAGATTTCCACCTGTAATTCTACCTGAACCTCGTCCTGGCTTCATAATCGAATAAGATTTATCGAAATCCAACAAATTGTACGAACTTGTACTTGTAAACGATTTATTAAATGAATTTTCTGTTGTTGCTGGAATATCTTTCATATTGTCAGCCATAGGCCCATGAAATGTCACAAGTCCAGTTTTTTCATTTATAGCTAACAATAATGTTGTAATATCACTGAATCCTGATATAATTTTTGGATTTTTCTTAATCACATCATAATCCAATTTATCAATAATTCTTATAACTCCATATCCGCCTCTTATCGCAAAAATCGCATCAATATTTGGATTTGCAAACATATCATTTATATCTTTTGCCCGAACATAATCAGTTCCACCAAAACCATACCAAGTAGAATCAAACGATCTTCCATAAACTACTTTAAATCCTCTAGATAACAAATAATCCACTTCCGCTTGAGCCGAATCTCCTTTATAATTCGCTGGAGCAATAAGTCCTATCGTATCCCCAGGCTTCAACGCTTTTGGAATTATTATTTCTTGAGCAGCAGATAAATTCATTACAAAAAGTACATTTGCTAACAATAAAAATAATATTTTCTTTAACATCTTTTCTCCTTTTTTATAAATTATGTTACAACTCGCACCATTTTAGATACGAGTTATCTACATAAATTAAACGTTTTAAAAAACTTTCTTATCTATAAGTTCCATCGTCAATTATTTCGCTAAAAATTATTTTACCAAAAACTCTTTCACAAAATTAACAACTTCCTCAACCTTAACTTCAACGCTTTCTCCAGCTGCTCTATCTTTAACTTCCACAATTCCATTAGCTGCACCTTTTCCAGCTACAATTTTAAGTGGAAACCCAATTAAGTCAGCATCTTTAAACTTAAATCCTGCTCTCTCATTTCTGTCATCTAAAACAACATCTATATTTTCATTTTTCAACGCCTCATAAATTCTTTCAGCAACATTTACTTGAGTTTCATCTTTTACATTAGCAATAATCACATCTGCAATATACGGTGCAATTGATTTTGGCCAAATAATTCCAAAATCATCGTGTTTTTGCTCAATTACAGCCGACATCAATCTTGAAACACCAATTCCGTAACATCCCATTTGGATTACTTGCTGTTTACCATTTTCATCTAAAACTTTTGCATCTAACGCTTTTGAATATTTATCTCCCAATTTAAAAATATGTCCAACTTCCATTCCACGAGCAATTTTTAACACACCTTTTCCATCAGGCGAAATATCTCCCGCTCTAGCCGTTCTAATATCAGCAACTACATCATAATGCAAATCTTCCAAATTAACATTAATAAAATGATAATCCTTTTTATTTGCTCCCAATGCAAAATTTCTCACATATTTTACAGTTTCATCAATAACAACTGTAAGTCCTTCTTTTTTCTCATAAGATCCTGCAAATCCAGGAACAATCCCAAATTTTTCACATTCTTCTTCAGTCATCATTCCCAATTCCATAGAAGCATTCACTGCATTTTTCAATTTAATTTCATTTACATCCAAATCTCCACGAATAAGTGCCAACACATAATTTACTTTATCTTCCAACACTTCCTTCAACATAACCGCTTTAACAGTTTTTTCCTCTGGAATATTCAAAAATTCTGACAATTCCTTAATTGTCTTAGTATTAGGCGTTTCAACCAATTCTTTTGGCAATTTTTCCTCTGAACTTTCCTTCAATTCAATGATACTCGTAGCTTTTTCAACATTTGCAGCATAATCTGATGAGTCACTGTATAAAATATCGTCTTCTCCATTTTCAGCAAGTACCATAAATTCATTTGAAGCGTCTCCTCCAATCGAACCAGAATCCGCATCAACCGCTCTAAATTTTAACTCCATTCTTTCCAAAATTCTAGAATATGCATTTTTCATATTCAAAAATTCTTCATCCAACGATTCTTTTGTTAAATGGAAACTGTAGGCATCTTTCATTAAGAACTCTCTTCCTCTCATAAGACCAAATCTTGGACGCATTTCATCTCTAAATTTTGTCTGAATTTGATACAAGTTAAATGGCAATTCTTTATACGAAGTAATTGTATTTCTAACAATATCCGTAACAACTTCTTCATGCGTAGGTCCCAACGCAAATTCTCTCTCATTTCTATCCTTCATTCTCATAAGTTCTGAACCATAAGCAAACCATCTTCCAGACTCTTCCCACAATGAAGCTGGCTGCAACACTGGCATTAAAATTTCCTGTGACCCAGCTCTATCCATTTCCTCTCTAACAATATTCTCAATTTTTTTCAAAACCTTATATCCCAATGGCAAATAGCTGTAAACTCCTCTTGTCAATTGTCTAATCATAGAAGCTCTCAACATCAATTTATGACTTATTACTTCTGCCTCTTTTGGTGCTTCCTTATATGTTTTTAAAAATGCTTTCGATAATCTCATTATTTTTTTCTATCCTTTCAATATTTTTTATTATTTAACATATATCTATTATACTAAAAAAGACCGGTTATAGTCCAGTCTTTTTTAATTTTTACTATTGTAAATTATCGTACATTTTTGCAAGTTCAATTGCTCTATCCTTTGTCAAGCTAGCTGCTGTACCTGAATGCAGTACACCCGCCAAAGTTCCTCCATTGGCTTCTTTTGCAGCTTCATTTGCTTTTTCTTCCTTACTTTTTATCCAAGCTCTCTGTGTATTTTTTAATTTTTCTTTTCTATCACTTGGCAATCTCTCCATAAGAAGTTTATACACTTTATTCAATTCTTCGTCCCAAGCTTCATAAAGTTCATTATTTGCATTTACCATTTCAGAAGTCACACCTGAATCCAATTTACTTTGCATTTCTTCTTCCAATTTTTCCATTTTACTTTCTAATTCTTTTGCATAATTTCCACTTGATTTTTTATCCAAATTATCTCTTTGTGTTTTATCCTCGTCTTGTCTTTCTTTTTCGTAAGAAATCTTTTTACTTTGAGATTTATTCTCATCATTATTCTGATTTTTCGAAGTTTGAACCTCAGTAAAATTCCCTGAATCCACCTTTGAAACTCTTTCTACTTTATTTTCCTTAGAACACCCAATAACTACAATTGATAAAATTAGAAAAATTACTAATTTTTTCATGTCAATCAACTCCTTTTTTATTTTAACAAATGAAACTCTCTATTTCACCGATACCTTTTTAAGTTTTTTATTCCTAACTAAATTATTTCTTAATTTATTGTCTATAACTTTCTAAATTAATTTTTACCAAGTTCATCTGCTACTAATATTGCTGCAAAAACATCATCAGCAGTAACTTTAAATGGCATATTATGAATTGTTTCTCCTTCAGCTGTACTTGCTTTTGCTACTTCATACAATCTTTCTTTTGAAACGCTTCCCATTCCTAATTCAGCTAATGTTGTTGGAAGTCCTACACTCTTACAAAAGTCTACAACTTTTTTAATTTCACACAAACATCTATTTTCTAGAACTAATTGCGCTATTGTTCCAAATGCTACTTTTTCTCCATGATACATATGGTGTCCTTCTTCTAAAATAGTAAGACCATTGTGAATAGCATGAGCTGCAGCAAGTCCTCCACTTTCAAATCCAATTCCACTTAAATAAGTATTTGCTTCAATTATATTTTCTAAAGCTTTTGTAACCACTTTATTTTCTACTGAAACTTTAGCTTTTAATCCATCTTCAAATAATGTGTCTTTACATAATTCTGCAATGGCAATAGCTGCTTTTGTAATACCAGCTCCAGCAATTGAAGTTGCATTTGCATCAACACAGGCTTTAGCTTCGTAATAAGTAGCAAGTGCATCCCCAATTCCAGCTACAAGAAGTCTAGCAGGCGCATTTACAATTACATTTGTATCCATTATTACCATATCAGGATTTGCTTTTAAGAATAAATATTCTTCAAATTCTCCATTTGGAGTGTAAACTACTGACAAAGCACTACAAGGTGCATCAGTTGACGCAATTGTAGGAACGATAAATACAGGAATATTTTCATAATAAGATACTGCTTTTGCTGTATCAAGAGTTTTTCCTCCACCTATTCCAAATATTGCATCACAATTTTTTTCTTTTAGAATATCAATATTTCGATTAATTTCATTTTTAGAACATTCTCCTCCAAAAACTTCAATATGATAATTTATACCTTCGTTTTTAAAACTTTCAACAATTTTATCTTTAAAATTATCAAAAATAAATTTGTCTACTAGCAGATATGCTCCGCTGTTACCACGTAATTTGTAATAAGATGCCAAATTAGCGATTTCATCTTTTCCTTGAATGTATTTTGATGGCGAATTAATAATCTTTCTCATAAAAAATCATCTCCTATAAAATTAAATCTATATTCTATATATATTACTATAATTATAACTTATTTTTCTATAAAGTCAATCAAAGCCAACAACAGTTTATTGCAAATTTTCTATTGATTTTCATATTTTTTTATCGCATCTACAAACACTTTTTCTTCACTTGATAAAGGTATTGAATCTTGATTCGAAATATGTCCGTGATACCAAGATTTTGAATTAAAGTAACCTTTTAAATCTCCTGTAAAAATGTATCCTTTTTCTGCATACAATGTGTTTCTTAATAATCGAAGTTTTTCTTTAGAATAATTTTCTAATACTGATTCATTTCCATTTACTACTTCGTCCATTACTTCATGTAATTCATCTAATTCTTCTCCGCCTCCATTTGTTGATGATGATGCAGAGCCATCATTTTCAATAATTGGCAATCCTTCTTTTTGTTTTATTGCATTAATAAAGGCTTTTTCGTAATCTGTCAATTGAATTGTATCTTGGTCAGCTACAGTTCCATGATACCAAGGTTTTGAATCAAAATAATTTTTCAAATCTCCTGTGAAAATGTAACCTTTTTCCGCGTACAATGTATTTCTCAACAATCTTAATTGATCTTTTGAATATTTATTCAACGCATCTGTATTACCATTTGTAACAACTTCTTCCATTAATTTATGTAATTCGTCTAATTCAGGTGCTGATTGATCATTGCTTGGTTGATCTGTTGTAGTGTTCGTAGTATTTGTATTATTGTCATTAGTTGTTGAAATCGAAGCTATTCCATCATTTGGATCACTTTTTGGTAATGCTTTTGAAGCATTAATTGCTGAGAATACTAAAATAACAATAAACAAAAGTATTGAAACTATTCCTGCAATATATATCATAAATATTACTTTCCAGTATTTTTTGTAATTAATAAAAAATTTCTTAATCTCATTCATACTTTTGCTAAATTTATAATCTGATAAATTCCCACCTGATGCAAATAAATTTTTTCCTGCAAATATTATTGGAACCCCTATTATTGCTCCTATTATTGTAAGTGAAGTAAGCACTCCTTGTATCATCAAAATAATTCCTATTATTTTATGTATAACCGATATCCAATTAATCGAATTTAAAAATGTCATCTCTAAAAAACTATTTCTGTTATCTGAAAAATTATTATCCATATTTATCTCCCTTTATTTTCAACTATTTTTGTATCTCTTATATCTGTAAATTTCTAATTTTATATTAGTATTCATATCCTGTATGTCCACCTGAGAAAGTACCAAGAAGTGCTGCTATTGTTCCTGCAAATGCTACAAATCCAATTATCATTAATATAATTGAAATCAACATTGATACTAACAAAATTACCCAGTATTTTTTATATTCATCAAAAAACATTTTTAAATTCGACTCTTCTCTAGTAATTTTATAATTAAATAAAATCTTACTTGTATCCATCAATTTCATACTAGCTATAATCATAGGAATTCCCGTTACTAATCCAACTATACTTAATGACGCCAATACTCCTTGAATTATCCCCAATATTCCAAATATTTTATGAATATTTATAATCCAATTTATAGAATTCATAAATTCCTTTTCATTTACTTCTTGATAGCCATTCATATTCCCATATTCGTTGTTCTGGCTATATTGATTATCATGATTTAAACCGTAATCTTCTTTGTTAGAATTGTCTGTATATCCAATCCTATTTTCTATATCTTCTACCCGTTCTGCCTCTTTCATTAGTTCCTCTTTGTCCCTTTTATTCGCTATTTCCATCTCAAAATTTTTATCGTTATCTTCCATGAAATAAACCTCCGATTATTAAAAAATACTTTTATCTCTATTATTTTACCATATTTTTTGGTTATTACAAGCAACTAAATTAAAATTTTCTTCAAACCCTTATTATAAAAAAATAAATTTTTATATACAAAA
>ERZ651108.1275-NODE-1275-length-11278-cov-33.393389_pt1 | contig 11278 bp, 10 predicted proteins | sample MGYA00512173_ERZ651108 | MGnify/ENA metagenome assembly ERZ651108 | reverse complement strand
GAGGAGGTATTGTAATGGCTGAATGGATTGGTGGACTATTAAGTGGTTTGCCGGCGTGGCTGATTGTAATAATTTCAGTAATAATATTTATTATTGGAGCGGTTTGCATTTTAGCCTTTGAGCCTGTTACGGCTGGTGGTGATCCGATCTTGCCGTTTAAAAGGAGGAAAAAATGACGAAGAATAAAAAAGCTGAAGATTTAGAGAAAGAAATTGCTGAGCTGACGTCGGATCTGCAACGAACTCGAGCGGATTTTGAGAATTATCGTAAGCGTGTGGAGGCTGAAAAACAATCAGCGCATGAGATGGGGCAAGCTAAGTCGGTGATGAAATTGTTGCCAGTTGTTGATACGATTGAGCGAGCGATTGCCAACGTTCCAGAGAAACTTCAGGATAATGCGTGGGTTAAGGGTGTGTCTGGTCTGGGAAAACAGCTCGATAAGCAATTGAAGGAGATTGGCTTGGAGAAAATTGACGCCAAACCCGGAACTCTGTTTAATCCTGAATTTCATCAAGCTGTTCAGTTTGACGAATCGGCGGATGGCGATAAGGAGGTTGTTGCTGAGGAACTTCGTGCTGGCTATACTTTGAATGGTTCAGTCATTCGCGACGCAATGGTAAAAGTTACTCGTCAATAATAGACGTTTGTAGTGAAATAAGTGCGCTACTTATTTTTGGAGTGGCGCTTTTTATTTACTAATAGAATAATTGCAATAACGATCAGAGATATACCAATTGCAAGACCTATAAATAAAGATTCTCCGGTGTTTTCGAGAAGATTACCAGATTGTGTGACAGTCTGATATGAAATACTACTTCCTTGATGGCTTTCTTGGTGACCAGTAGTAGTGCATGGCTGGCCGTTAGTATAACTGCCTGCACCGTAGCTACTACAGTTATAAGTGGCAGAAAAATTGTGAAATATAATTCGATTACTCATCATAACTCTATTGATTTTATAAGCATTACTACTATAATAGAGGAGTAATACTATAAAAACAAGGGGGATGTGTTATGCCACAGATTGGCGTTCCGGAGCTGGTTGTAATACTAGTTATTTTACTTATATTGTTTGGTGCAAAAAGATTGCCTGAGTTGGCGCGAAGTATCGGTTCATCAGCAAGAGAACTAAAGACGGCGTTCAAGGAGGATGATGAAAAGAGTAGTGCATCGCAATCTGGCGAAGCGAAAGACAAGTAACTCGTCACAAGTTTCTGGCTCATCGCCAGTATTTATGGATCACATCCGAGAGTTGCAATGGCGACTTGCTATTGTTGCACTTGCTTTTTTGGTAACTGGTGCGGCGGTGTATCCATTTTTCGATAAAATTGTAGCGTTATTGCTTAAGCCGCTTGGAAATAATTTATCTTTGGTGTATTTAACACCAGGGGGCGCTTTTAATTTTGCTGTACAAGTGTGTATTTATGCTGCAATGATTGGGGCACTACCTGTTGCACTGTATCATATATATCGCTTTGTTATGCCTGCGGTCGAGAAAACGACGTTACGAGGAGTGCTTGGATATTCCCTAAGTTCTTTATTGCTGGCAGCTGTTGGCGTTGCTTTTTCATACTTTCTAGCGTTGCCGGCAGCTATTCAATTCTTGACTAGTTTTGACTTGAAAAACATCAGCCCTATGCTGACGGTTGAGTCGTATCTTTCGTTTGTAATGACATACTTGCTAGCCGGGGCATTGTTATTTCAATTGCCTCTATTCATGGCAATCATAAATCGCATAAAACCAATGACTCCGCGGATGCTAATGTCTGGTCAGCGACACGTTATTCTTTGGTCTGTGGTATTTGCTGCGGTCATCTCTCCAACTCCAGATGCTGTAAATCAATTGCTATTAGCGGTTCCGATAATTGTGATGTATCAAGTGGGAATAGTAATTATCCTATTGAAAAACCGTAAGCGAGCGGATAAAAAATCGAAAGACGGTTTGTTGACTCGTTCGATCGTCGTAGATAACGAGTTGGCAAATCATACTGCAAAAAAAATCAAACCTTGTCCTATGGAGGCGAAGAAAGAGTCTGTTCGTTCCGAGCTAGAGACTCCAATCTTAGTGAAAAAACCAGCATCAAATCACACATTAGTTAGTCGTCGCTCGCTTGATGGATTTGTGGCGATGAAGACAGAAAAACCATCTCCGGTAGTAAATAAGAAGGCTATTCCGAAGAAAACAGTCTCAAAACCTGTACCAATAAGAAGGTCTTTGTCTCGATCCGTAGACGGATTTTCTATACCATCTCGGTCTGTTTCGGTATCCGTTCCTTCTAGATCTGTAAAGCTTGTTTAAAATATATTTGCATACTTAAATATGTGGTGATATAATTTACCACAACAATAGAAAAAACAAAAAAAGAGGAAACTATGAACACACCAATTCAAGTTAACGAATTATTAGAGAAACCGATGGATCGTCGGGAATTTCTTAAAAACGTTGGAATTGCAGGACTGTTTGTTATGGGCGGCGGAACGATTGTGCGATCGATAGTCGATTTTATGTATCAGCAAAAACAGCCTCGTCAGGTTGCTATTGCTAAAACTTCTGCGTATGGCGCAAGTCGTTATGGTGGCATGTAATTTGATAATACTTTGCAATTTTTACAGTAATTATATATTATAGAATAAAAGCTAAAGGTTAGTTTGCGTACAGGGAGGATAAGATGGCAAGGTTACCGCAGCCTGGTGGCGACGATGGAAATTGGGGCATAATATTAAATGAATATTTGCGACAAATTCACACAGAATCTGGAGATTTGAAGCCGTCCACTGTTGGAAAAGACGCTATTCAAAACGCAGCAATTACTGAAGACAAGTTGGCGTCACCGCTTGTTGCAAAAATTAATGCAATTCCTACTGGAGGGGGTGGTGGTGGAACTACGCAATGGACTCCTCAGATGCAGGCTCAGGCTCAGGGGTATTGGATAGAATACGGATCTACGCCTCCGACAGAAACGACTAAGTATGGTGTGCCAGTTATTTGGGCTCGAGATTCAGGCATGTCTCAGCCTATACCGGTTAGCGCCAGTCCACCGTCTTTTCCATAGCCGACAATACAGTTACTGTCCCTAGTATGGTCGGCCTCCGTTATAAAATGGGGCAAGATATTATAAGTGGCCAGGTTTCAGTACCTGGTAGCGGTGAGCGCACGGTAACAATTACCGCCGAAGCGCTACCGGGATATTTATCGATTGGCGATGCAACCTGGACGAGAGTATATGGTAAGCCAACAAATCTTCAGTTGCTTTCGGCTGATGATTTTCGTGGTACAGCTGGTGAGTCTTTAGTTCCGGCAAGTGCGCCTACTATACATAATGTGCGTTATGGTCGTGAGCTTCCTATCGTTGGCGCTCGTCGAATACGTTGGTGTGCGCCGGTAGGATATACGGCCGTTTCAGTTTTAGCGGGCAATAATGAGATTCACAGCAGTCCCAACTCTCATTTGCTTCAAATTATTGAGCCACTAACAGACGATGTTGAAATAGATATTGATGTTAAAGAGTGGCCAACTTCTCGTGGATCAGGGTTTGCGTTGAATATGACAACTAACAGTAGTGGTGGCGGTGGTCCAGAAATTCAATTTTTTATAGATGGAACTCAAATACATGTTCGTCCTATACCAGGCGGAATTTTTAGGAGAGATGCATCTGCTATTGGCGTTTGGAAGATTCGTCGTAAGGGTCGCATAATTAGCGTAACGTCACCTACAGGGACTTCTATGTCATATGATGGTACTCACGATACGACTTCTTGGGGCGATAGGATCAAGTTTCTTATGTGGTCATCGCCTGGTGGTGTTCTACGCATAGGTGGCATTAAGGTATTGGGGGTTATATAAGATGACAATGCGAGTTTGGCAATCAACTCCTGGTCGTTGGTTAGCAACTGAGCCATGCATATTTCGAAATGGCGAATGGGTAACCGTAGACGCTGATAAATTTCCTGGAGCTGTTTTAGAGTCAATGTATGCGCCAAATTATATAGGCAAAGGAACAATCTGGCAGCGAGACGTCAGTAATATGCCATTAGCCCCTAACTCAGACGCGATGGCAAAATGGATGGATGACAATTCTCCAACTCCATGGGGAGCTGGTGCGTTTGGTGCAAAGACTGGTATAAATACTAGCGCGCAAGGTACTAGACCAATTGCAACATATTTGGTTGATTCGTCTCATCCTCGTTGTGAATATCAATATATGGATAAATGTCGCGGTTACGGAATTACTGCAGATGAAATATCGCATTATTTATTAGGTAAAATTCCTTGGCCACATTTTGCAAAACCTGCTCAGAACGGTGACCTTGGTATGGCGATTTATGACATAGCTACAGGTATTATGCGTGAGTATTTTTTTGTGGAACCCGCAAAGGATGGTACACCAAAGCACTGGACTGCTGCTACTGGAGGATTTTCTCTGGCAAAACCTGGTTTGGTTGATTTGGCTAAGACAAATTACGCCACACAGTGCCAGGGCGGTGGTTCTGCTGTAGTTTGTATGCACAACTCGCTTGGTTTTATTGGCATATCGGAAATACGTCGGGGTTATATTGATCATGCTTTGGCATTTACTACGGCGAATTTTGCACGTGGATTAGAACCTTCGTGGCCAGCACAATTATCAGACGGCAAGGCTCCGGAAGATCAAGCTCCTTTCTCGCCAAGACACGGACAATGGGCAAGATTATCTGCTGATGTTGATCCTGATTATGACCCTAATACATCTCAGCCATACAACCCGATGACGCGCTTATTAATCAAGGCTGCTAAGAAATATGGTCTTGTTGCTACAGATACAAACGCTTGGTGTCACGCATTTAATGCAGAATGTGGCTATCAAGAAAAGGCAGTTTTTGGTACTGATCCGTGGGAGACTGGCGAGCTGTTCTCGGTACTTGATCCAAAAGGAGAATATGGCTCTAGAACATTTGACGTATCAGACTTTCCGTGGCGAAAAACCGAATGGGCGGAAGTTGATTGGGGAAGGCCTGAAATAGATTTTTGGACAAGACCAGGAACTTATTGGCCGTATCGTCGTTCGGGCAATTAAATTGTATAAAATAGCTATTAGCACTCTTGACATGAGAGTGCTAATTATTTATACTGAGATAGTTGGCACTCGCCACGAAAGAGTGCTAGAATGAATATAAGATATAGACCAGATGTGATCATAACAGAAAGGGGAATCATATGGGTAAAATTATTGGTATTGACCTCGGTACAACCAACAGCGCATTTGCGTATATGTTAGCTGGAAAACCAGAGGTAATTTCTAATGCCGAAGGTAATCGCACTACGCCATCTGTAGTTGCGGTTAATAAAAAGGGCGAACGACTTGTCGGTCAAGTTGCTCAGCGTCAGCGTGTAACAAACCCAAAAAACACGATTTACGGCGTTAAGCGTTTGATTGGTCGTAAGTTTGACGATAAGGAAGTGCAGAAAGACTTGGATATCATGCCATACAAGATTGTTAAAAAAGGTACTGGCGTGGCAGTTGAAATGGGCGATAAGGAATATACGCCAGAAGAAGTTTCAGCAATGATTCTTAGTAAAATCAAGGCTGACGCCGAGGCTTTCTTGGGTGAAAAAGTAACGGAAGCAGTGATTACGGTGCCAGCTTACTTTGACGATTCACAACGTCAAGCAACTAAAGACGCTGGTAAAATTGCCGGATTGGAAGTTAAGCGTATTATCAACGAACCAACAGCTGCGGCTTTGGCGTACGGTTTGGAAAAAGGTAAGAATGACGAAACTATCGTAGTGTTTGACCTTGGTGGCGGTACGTTTGACGTGTCGGTGCTGGAGCTAGGCGACGGTGTGTTTGAGGTTAAAGCAACCAATGGCGATACGCACCTTGGTGGTGAGGATTTCGACAATGTTATTGTCAATTACTTCTTGGACGACTTCAAGTCAAAGGAGGGAATTGATCTTCGTAAAGATAATGCAGCGATGCAACGTCTGAAGGATGAGGCTGAAAAGGCGAAGAAAGAATTGTCAACGGTTACTGAATATGAAGTCAACATTCCATTTATTACCGCCGATGCCGATGGTCCAAAGCACTTCGAGATGAGCTTGAGTCGTGCCAAGTTGGAAGATTTGGTTAAGGATTTATTGGATCGCTTGGATGGTCCAGTAGAAAAGGCTTTGAAGGATGCTAAACTTTCTAAGTCCGACATTAACAATGTAGTTATGGTTGGTGGAATGACTCGTATGCCAGCTGTGGTTGAGCGCGTAAAGAATTTCTTTGGCAAAGATCCGATGCAAGGCGTAAATCCAGATGAAGTTGTGGCTGTTGGTGCCGCAATTCAAGGTGGCGTCTTGGCCGGCGACGTTAAGGATGTGTTGCTTCTGGACGTGACTCCGCTTTCTCTTGGAATTGAGACGATGGGCGGTGTGTCAACTAAATTGATTGATCGAAATACTACAATTCCAACAAGCAAGAGCGAGGTTTTCTCGACAGCTGCGGATAACCAGCCTCAAGTGGAAATTCACGTTCTTCAAGGTGAGCGCGAGTTTGCTAATGACAATAAGAGTTTGGGTCGTTTTGTGCTTGATGGCATTGCGCCGGCACCACGCGGTGTGCCTCAAATTGAAGTGACTTTTAACATTGACGCCAACGGTATTCTTAACGTTACGGCTAAAGACAAGGGAACCGGCAAAGAGCAATCAATCACTATCCAAAACTCTGGCAATATGAGTAAGGAAGATATTGAGAAGGCGCAAAAAGAAGCCGAACTTCACGCGGACGAAGACAAGAAAAAACGCGAAACTGTCGATACAAAGAATCAGCTTGAAAACGCTATTTATCAGGCAAAGAAAATGCCGGACGAATTCAAAGATAAGATTTCTGACGATGATAAGCAAGCGATTGAAAAGGCTGTCGAAGAGGCTGAAAAGCACAAAGATTCTGAAGATAAGGACGAATTGGACGCTGCAATTAAAGCCTTGAATGACGCGATTATGCCAATCGGCGCCAAAATGTACCAGCAGTCAGCTGACGAGAAAAAAGCCAACGAAGCTGGCGACAAAAAGTCTGATAAAGACGAGCCGGTCGAAGGCGAAATTGTCGACGAAAAATAAACCTAACGTCTTTACAAAGAAGGCTGCTCGATAAAAAGAGTGGCCTTTTTTGGACTTAGCACTCTTGCACTGAGAGTGCTAAACGCGTATAATATATAAGGTATGAGCAAGCGTGATTATTATGAAATATTGGGCGTTCCAAAGACCGCTTCTGAAGATGAGATAAAAAAGGCTTTTCGTAAATTAGCAATTAAATATCATCCTGACAAACAGGGTGGCGACGAGGCTAAGTTTAAGGAAATTAATGAGGCTTATGAAGTTCTGAAAGACAAACAGAAGCGACAGCGTTATGATCAATTTGGTCATGCTGGCGTTGGTGGCGCAACTGGCGGCGGTTTTTCTGGTAATCCGTTTGAAGGGTTTGGTGGATTTAGCGGTCAAAACGTTCATTTTGATTTTGGTGATGGTGGACTAGGTGATATTTTTAGCCAATTCTTCGGTGGCGCAACTGGCGGCGCTGGAAATGGTCGTTCGCGTGGGCGTGATGTTGAAACTAGCGTAACATTAAGTTTTGAGGACGCGGTATTTGGTGTAGAAAAGAAAATTAGTTTAATGCTGGATGTTGAATGTGAGCATTGTCATGGCGATGGCGCTGAGCCTGGATTTGGAATGAAAACGTGCCCAACTTGTAAGGGAGCGGGTCAGCAAACTCGAACGATGAATTCGCTGTTCGGGCAAATTCAGCAGGCGGTTGTTTGTGAAACTTGTCATGGTAAGGGAAAAGTTCCTGAAAAAGAATGCTCAGTTTGTCGAGGAAAAGGCACGACCCGACAGAATCAGGATATCACTATTAAAATTCCGGCAGGGATTGATGATGGCGCGACAATTCGTCTGCGCGATCGTGGAGAAGCAATTGCTGGTGGCAGTAGAGGTGATTTGTATGTTCACATTCGCGTTAAGGCACATAAAAAATTCACTCGTGAAGGCAATATTATTCTTAGCGAAGAACATATTTCTATGGTTGATGCGGCACTGGGAACGGAAATTGATGTGGAAACTGTGGACGGTGTGATAACGATGAAAATCCCGGCGGGCACTCAGAGCGGCACTGACTTTAAGTTGTCGGGTCATGGCGTGCCGCACTTACATAGTGAATCTCGTGGTCCGCATATTGTGGGTGTTATTGTTGATACGCCAACTAAATTGACCAAAAAACAGAAGGATCTTTTGAAGCAATTTAAGGGCGCGAAAAAACGAGGGCTGTTTTCCTAGTATATTTGTCGAGAAAAAATCCTGTGTTATACTGAAGCTAACATAAGAGGGATTGAAGGCATGGGATTAATTTTTCTGATAATAGTTATTATTGTAGTAATTAAGCTAATAAAATTATTACAGAGAGGTAATAGTCAGCCGTCTAATTATTCCGAAGATTATCGGCAGGGATATTGGGATGGCGTGCGTGATGCACAAAATGGATGCGCCAAAATTGAGAATGACAACGGTCAAGTAAGGCTTATTACCGAGAATCAAAACGCCGCTTCGCGGTTTGCGAATACGCCGTTAAATATCAGTAAAAATGAGAATCTCGATAATATAATTCCTACTAGTATTTCCACATCTGAAGAGAGAGTAAATACGGTTGCTGTGCCTGTTGAGAATAATATTGAACGAACATCACATATTGATGACAAGGAAAAGGAGAGGGGCCGTAAGACTACAATTAATATAGCGCTATATACGGCATCGCTACTTCTGACTGCGGGAATATTGCTTCTGGCTCAGACAATTAATCTATCTATCCAACTTAGGTTTGGGTTGGTGTGGCTGTTTATTTTTATTTATTATATTATTGGTCAGATATTGTATGCTCGTTTGCCAATATTGAAATCTGCGTCGACGGCACTTATTGGCACCGCCTTGGCAGCTGTACCAATTGGTGGCTGGACTATGAATCTGCTTTTAGGTATCGACCTCGCATGGTGCTGGCTTATTACCTCTGTAATTGGTGCTGTTTTGTGTGTTGATGCTACGGTGAGGTTGAATAGTAGACCTCTTGCTTATGTATCGCTACTATCGATGTTTACGATGACGACTAGTTTGCCAGCTGTTGTGCATGCGCAGCTGGTCTGGTATTACGTTGTAATGCTGCTATTTGGATGTTTGATGACTGTGGCTGCATATTTTTCTAGTCGCTTTCCTCGTCAGTTCGTCGAACCGTTAAACGTTGTAAATCCGTTTATCGTGCCGATGACGATGTTTATCGCGCTTAGCTCGTCGGCATATATGGGTACATTAGATATTAGTGTACTGTTATTTGCTAGCGTTGCATATTACTTTACGGTTGCTCTTGTTGAGAAGTCTAAAAAGATGCGTACTTATGAATTGACAACAGCTCGCTTATTGTTAATGGTGATGGCTACTAGTTTCGCAATGTATTTATCTGACGATAATCAGTTGGTTGTAAGCGTGATTCTAGGGTTAGCGGCACTTGGAAATATAATCTGGTCTGCTACATCAATGTACATTCAGAAACAGTACGATAGACATCATGAAATAGTCTTGTGGGCTAGTTTTGTTGTGTCGCTAAGCGCTTTGTTTGGCGTGATTGGCTCTGGAGATTCGCTACGAATGACGGTTGCTTCTATTTTGATCGGTGTTATTTCAGCGATTAGTCTTGCAATTCTTTTTTTGTTACGCCGTGTCCGCTTCGGTATTATGGTTGTGATATCTGGGATTCTATTGGTGCCGATTGGTATAACACTATTCAATATCGATATAGCCATAGCACCACGCGTACAGTATCTAATTTTTCTATTCATGACGCCACTACCAGTTATTTGCCGATTGCTAATTTTGAAGCGTCCGAATATTAGTAAAAGTCAAGCTGCTTTAGTATATGGCGCTGCGTCAATTTGGCTATTAATGGCAATGTTTACTTCAGCGATGATAGCCACTTATGCGACAGAGGAATCCCTGATGTGTCTATCGGGCGCGATAGCTATCAGCGCTGGCATTATGAGTGTGGCTGTATGGCGCGAAAAAGTTTATGAGTTTGTAGTTGGAGTCCATACCTCTTTAATGTTGTCAGTATTTTTGCTAGCTTTAGGTTTCGCGGTGTCTAGTGAAAACGTCTCTATTTTAATGGCGTGGATAAATGTGTCGTCACTATTAACAGTAGAATGGCTTTATCATCGTCATGACAATGCAGCTGTCAAAAGTCGTGAGTTGTTTCTATATTCTATCATTGGTGTGGCTACGCTTACTGTATTGTCGTCAATTCATCCGATAGTTTGGTTGCCGCTAGTGGTGTCACTATACTATGCATTTTACCGATGTCGTAGAGAGGTTTATTTGGGCGGGGCATATCTTACGACAATCATCTTTGTTTTATTATTCCTGCATTGGTTGAATATACCGTTTAATGACAATCTCGCAATTGCTGCATGGGTGAGTCTAGTTGGTTTTGGGTCTTTGTATTGGACGCTGCGAATGAATAGGCAATCGTCAATTATTGGTGATATGACGCTGTGTGCTGCTATAGTTCCAGCGATAGTGCTTCCAGTAATTAATCTACCGGCAACATATGATCTGTCGTTCAAAATATTGGGATGGCTAGCAGCTGTAGCGGCTCTTTATATGGCGGTACTTGCTAAACGAGATTGGCGAATAATAACAATAGCTGCGCACCCGAGTCTAGTGTTGTTGCTTTACCTTATAGCTCAATGGTTTGCTATTCCACTCGAATTCATGTCAGTCGTTGCCCTGGTTGTTTTTGCGGTGTTTTACGGTCTGGCTATTGCTGCGCGAATCAGAAAGATGTCGAGTCTTTGGTATTACTCTTCATTCTATAGCGCCATTGGGTGGTCGGTAGCCTTATTGTCTATTGCTACATCAGTTAGCACTACTGTGGCGTCAGTGATTGTGGCGGCGCTAGTGTGGATAATTAATGGTATCGCCTTGATGTTTGAAGGTGTTCCTAAAAAGAATATTTTATATTTTGATTCAGGTGTGATCCTGATTTTGTGCGGCGTTTTATTTACTATTAAAAACCTAGCCTTACCCGTTCACGCCATCACAATACCATATTTGTGGTCAGCGGCAATTCTTTCGGGGGCGGTGATGTCGTGGCGTTGGTTGGGGTATATTCATAAGTCTACGACAGTACATTTAGTATTGGCTCTCTCTGTGTTTAGTCTGTCAACTCTCATCCTGGCGTTCGCGGGAGACAGCGTTATGGAAATATTATTCCTAATAG
>ERZ651108.1270-NODE-1270-length-11291-cov-5.234692_pt1 | contig 11291 bp, 14 predicted proteins | sample MGYA00512173_ERZ651108 | MGnify/ENA metagenome assembly ERZ651108 | reverse complement strand
CAAGTACATCAATGTTTGCACCATCCTTCTTTTCAATTACGTCCCATTGTCGGAGCTGAATGAATTGTGAAGGAGAAAGATTCATTGCGTTCATATAGGCCTTATCAGCAATAGCACGAGCATTTTCTGCCTTAGCACGAGCATTTTCCATCTCTACTCGTTTCTCTTGTGTCTGCTTGGCTTGAATTGCTGCGGCAGTCTTATTCATCTCACGCAATTGCTCTGAATTGGGCATTACGCGGTCAGTTACAACTTGATTGATTGTAATAGGAAATTCACCTTGCTTTTTAGAAAGTTCTTCAACATAGTTAACCATTGTTTCTTGAAGTTTCTTGTCAAAATTAGCAAGCACCTCACGATTACTCATCAAATCAAAAGGAGAATAGGTAGATACCAATTCACGTACCTTGTTACGGAAATAAGGGTCAATAAAAGTCTCATACCAAGTCTCACCATAATTTCGCAATAGAATTGGCGTCTTTCCTTTTTGAATTTGGTAAACAAGATACATGTTCACGTCCAAAGGAGTATTGTCGTTTGAAAGCAAATCATCAAACTTAAATTCCTTCTTCTGCGGCAAGATATTGAAATGAACGCAATTAGTCGTTGCTACGTAAAACGTAAAACTATTTGCAGGTTCATCTGCCACCCGAGTATCACCAAAAAAGATAGGTTTCATCTTAAAAGCCACTTCCTCGTTATAGTCGGGGTTAGTAAAATGCACAATTGCAATAGCAAGAATTGCAAGTACACATGCGCCAATTGCGCCAAAAATCTGTTTGTCTTTCATTGTTGTTTATTTATGTTATTTTATTACGTTTTATCTATTTGGGAAAGTACTTTATTGAAGAGTGCCACCACCTATGAAAGTGGTGACACCTTTCATTTCATCTATTATACTCTTCAATTGTCTCATTACAAAATTCTCGAAAAGATTTCAGCTTGTCAAGACAATCATTGAGTGTTTGGTTTTCTACATTGTACCCAATTTGGGATTCAATCGTTGTATAGGCTTTTTCAAGCATAAACTCACGAATTTGTTTCTTTGTTACACCAACGTATTCCTCTGCGTCCTCGTCGGTAAAGTATTCGCAAATGTCCTCAAGACTATCCCAAAGGACAAATTTCATATTCACCTTGTGTGTCCCGTCAGTAAACTTGACATAGAACAACCAATAATAGTTATGACACTTATCGTTGTTCACTTCAAAGATTTGACTTGCCTTAGTTATTTTGTACTGCATAGCTGTTTTATTTGTTTGATGATGCAAAGATACGAAATGTTTTTGAGATATGCAAGCAATCTTCCGATTTTAACATTTCATTAATGTTCTAATTACCTTATTAACCAACGTAGCTATAAAGCAACTCTTTCAGAGTGGGGTCATCATTGATAGACTTTCGAGTTTTGACACAAATCTGTCTAATTCGTTCATCTGTCATATTGAAACGAAGAGATAGTTCTTTATAGTCCATAGGTATATCACCAATCAAACCAATGTTACGCATAAAGATTTCTGCATCACGTTCATTGTTTGCATTTACTTTAATAATAACTTTCTTGGCCGTCTCTTCCATGTCTTCTTCAGCAACAAATGTCGTAAGGCTAACCACATTTTCAAGAACTACATTCTCGTCTTGTGTTAAGCCAAAGCAATTTTGTTTCTTCTTGCAAGTACGCATTGAACTTACAATACAAGTGGTGGCAAAAGTCTTAAATGTGGTTTCCTTATCATCATTATAATACTTAATAGCCTTTTCCAAACCAATAATGCCTGCATTCAAAAACTCTTCATATTTGATACTATAAACTGCGCCGTAGGCAAATTTATTAGCTAACTTACAAATGAGTTCGTAACTCTCTTTATTAAAAGAACATTCCATTGTTGTATAATTTTTATTTTGAGTGTTAATAAATTAGTGGCATAAGATATCAGTTAATCCACCGATAATAAAAGTAGTCACACATCTTATTTGAAATTGGTTGCAATTCTTTTTCATCTTCCGTTATGCCCGAATCTATAAGCATTCCACGAACATCAGCATCATTCGACACTCTCCACTTTGATAAATTAGGCATGAATTTTTCAGCAAACAAAAACATCCAAGCCATATTTTTTACGTTTGACACATTCCACCCCGAAAGATCGGAAGTGAAATTATAAGCAAAAGCAAACATACGATACATGTTTGTAACCTTTGAAACATCCCATTTTGAAAGGTCACAATTGAAATACCAAGCACACTCAAACATATGAGACATGTTCGTAACATTCGAGACGTCCCACTTATCAATTTTAATATGGCCAATGAGTAAGCCTTCAAACAACCAAGACATGTCGGTAATCTTGGACGTATCAATGAAGTTCAAGTCAGCGTCACAGCCTTGGCGTTCAAGCTCTTTCTTGATTATCTCACGCAGTTCAAATTTTGTGTTGGGTGTTACCTTATTCATCGTTTTGTTGTTCTTGTTTGTTGTATGAGGACTATCCCTCGTTGTTTGATGGTGCAAAGGTACGAAAAAAATCTGATATATGCAAGTAAAATCGGGAATTTAACTTTCCATTAACACTTATAATAATCCTTTTTACTTTGTGATAATTTACTCTGCACATGAGAGTTTATTTCTCTTACATTTTGGACAACCATGACCCCTTAGATGATTGTTTGGCGTTTGCCAAAACTCTCCATGATTGGGGCAGATAATACAAACTTTGGTATGAGCATTGGAATAATCCACTTTGGAATAATCGTACTTATCACCATGAATTTCTTTTGCCTTTTTAATAAACTCTTCTTTTGTCGAAGTTTGCTTTTCAACCCCACATTTAGAACAACCCTGACCTTTAAGGTGATTATGAGGTGTTTGCCAAAACTCACCATGTTTTTTACAAATGATGCAAACCTTGGTTCTATTATTTACATATTCCACTTTAGAATAATCGTACTTATTTCCGTGAACTAAACGAGCCTTTTTAATAAAGCCTTCTTTTGTTGAAGTTTTCTTTTCACGAGTTTTATCACCTTTACATTTCAGACAACCCTGACCACTTAAATGATTATGTGGTCTTTGCAAAAATTCACCATGCTTAGGACAAATGATACAAATCTTGGTATAGTTGTTTACATAATCCACCTTTGAATAATCATACTTGTCACCATGAATTTTACGAGCCTTTGTAATAAAATCTTTTTTGGATGAACGGCGATATTCGCCTTTATTTTTATTAGCACATTTAGGACAGCCACAACCACTTAAATGATGAGATGGTGTTTGCCAAAACTCCCCATGTTCGGGGCAAACGACACAAACTTTTGATTTAGTGTCAATATACTTCACCTTGGAATAATCGTACTTATCACCATGAATCTTCTTTGCTTTAGCAATGAACTCATCTGTTGTACATGTTTGTTTTTTAGACTTACATTTTGGACAACCTTGGCCTTGCAAATGAGCATGTGGGCGTTGCCAAAACTCTCCATGTTCGGGACAAATGATACAGACCTTAATATAGTCTTTTACATAATCTACTTTGGAATAATCGTATTTATCCCCATGAACCAACTTAGCCTTAGCAATAATTTCATTCGTCGTAATTTTACTCATACTATTTAAGTTAATCTTATGGTTGACTTTAAGAGGACTATCCCTCGTTATTTGATGGTGCAAAGGTACAAAATAATTTCGAGAAAACCAAGCAATCTTCCGATTTTAACATTCCATTAACGTTTGGAGGTTGTGTTTCTTGTTACATGTGAGCGTTAGACAATTTAATTTAAGCTTACGTATCGTAGGTTATTAAATTTCGGTTTTAATTCTTCCGTCATTTTTTTTGCCATTGTAAACATTTCATTTATACCAATAATCTTCGACACATCCCATTTAGAAAGGTCAGAAATGAAAGATTCTGTGAACTTGAACATGCCATCCATATTTACGACATTTGAAGTGTTCCAATTAGACAAGTCAGAATTAAAACACCTTGTAAAAGCAAACATATAGTGCATTGTTATAACCTTTGAAACATCCCATTTTGAAAGGTCGGAGTTAAAAGCACCTGCACCACGGAACATTCCATCCATTTTAATGACATTCGATACATTCCACTTAGAAAGGTCGGAAGTAAAATTAGACGCATATCCAAACATATCTGTCATATCAGTAACCTTTGATACATCCCAATTGGAAAGGTCAGCAGTGAACTTTTCGCACATAAAGAACATGCAATACATATCCGTAACGTTCGAGACATCCCACTTGTCTATTTTAATGTTTCCAATATCCAAACCTTTAAATAGACAAGACATATCAGTGATTTGAGACACATCAATAAAATTCAAATCAGCATCAGCACCATGATAATAAAGTTCGGTTTGAATTAAAGACCTAAGCTCATCTTTTGTTGTTACACTTATCATATTTGTTTAGTTTATTATAATTTATCATAAAATAATTTGGGTGGCTACTTTCACAAGCGGCCACCCAAGTAAAACATAAATGCGTCACGAATTGAAAATTTTCCGTCACCACACGGAAATCATGCTACCCATCTTCATTGTTATTCTAAATAGGTGCTCCACTATCATAATCACCTATTTCATTGGCAACACTTTGCCCTAAGAACAACAACCAAATTCGTTCATAGCATTTATGTCCTCAACATCTTTACAATTACATTATACTACGTTTATGTCAATTTTCCAAATTAAGTTTGGATAATTTTGTTCGATTTACGATTACAAGATATTGATTACTTCAATCAAAATAAAAGTAATTGAGATTAAAATTCATCAATGGCTTCAACATAACAACAAAATTCATCACCATTTTCCGTCCATGCAGAAATATTGTTTAGTCCTTTAGCAACCTCAAAGATTTCTTCAAGAGGACAACCTTCCTCATTATACCCCCACATCTCCATCCAATAATGAAGTCTGTCATAAAGGTTCTTTTTTTGCAACTCACAAGCCTTTCTATAGTCCCCAATAACAACACCTTTGTGTGTGCGTCCGGTTACAATGTCGTTATATTTGACGTTTTCAGTCAAAGTGATAAGATAAATCTTCTTGTCCATTATATAGAGAGTTTATTTGTTTTACTTACAATTACAATATAGTGGCTACTTCAGTCAAAATGAAAGTATTTGGAAAATTTACCAAGGACGACAACCATCTATTTCATTAATTTCACACCCATCATAAACAATAAAGGTACTGCTACCACCACCCTCATCTGAATCATAATAATCTGTCTTTGTGGCAAGTTTTTCTTGTACACGTGCATCAATTATCAAATTGATATTTTCCTCCAATAGTGAAGCAAACAACAAGCGATTATTTTCATTACCAAAAAGCGTTTTAACAAGGCCAAAAGTCCAAGTTTCGACTTCTTTTTTGTACTCTTGATGTTCCAATAGTTGAGTTGTTTTCTCTTTGACCTCAGCTTCACACTCACCCCATTCAGTTTTACACTTAGCTAATTCTTCTTCAAGTTTAATAACACACTTGATTAACTCGTCTTTCTTGAATGTTTTCAAGTATTTTTCCTCATCCATCTGATTCATTGTATTGTTGTTTTTGTTTGTTATATGAGGACTATCCCTCGTTGTTTGATGATGCAAAGATACGAAATGTTTTGGCGAAATCCAAGCAATCTCCCATATTTAACATTCCATTAACGTTTAGAGGTTCTATGATTTACGTCTCAATTAAGAATATCACGATTTGTATTAAAAGTGGGGGTGGCTTTCCACCACCCCACAACGTTTTTCAATCGTCATAAATTGGCCACCCATCTTCCCCACTAATAGTTCGTACGTATGTGTTCTCGTGGTTGAAGTCCTCACTTTCATCAAACAAGCCACGCTGTTCAGCAACTTCGGCCACAATCATACCCTCAGTCCACCCCGAGTATCTTTTGGGATTATCTTTAATTTCATCCTCAACATCAACCTCAATGAATTGACGAGACACATAAACTTTTTCAATCACGACTTCGTATTTCTTTTTTGCCATAACGTTGTGTGTTTATTTGGTTGGTGGTTATTGTTTTGATTAAGGCTACTTAATTGAGTAAAAATGCCCCGAGACTTTTAACTCGGGGCTTTATTCAACTAAATGTGTGAAACTTAAAACACCCCACAAAGGCTCATTACCAACTCCATATTACATTTAGTTAGGTTCTTAATAAACGTATCAGCTCCGCAGAACATATAACCTTTTTCCTCAACCATTGAAATGCCCCATTTAGAAAGGTTTGAATTAAATTTCCGTGCATAGTGAAACATTTGAGTCATATCATTAACACGCGATACATTCCACTCTGATAAGTCAGAAGTGAAAGACTCTGCGAAGTCAAACATAAAACTCATGTCAGTTACATTCGAAACATTCCACTTGGAAAGGCCTTGGTTAAATTTCCGTGCATAGTGAAACATATAAGACATATCAGTAACATTGGACACATCCCACGTGGACACATTGCCATTGAAAGACTTTGCCCAATCAAACATGTGGCTCATATCAGTCACTTTCGATACGTTCCATGTAGATAGGGGCTGATTGAATGATTTCGCACCCTTAAACATACCTCGCATATTCTTTACATTCGACACATCCCATGTAGAGAGAGGTTGATTGAAAGACTCTGCTTCACAGAACATATAAGACATATCTTCAACACCCGACACGTCCCAACGTGATAAGTCCCCATTGAACAATCTTGCACCATCGAACATACGTCGCATATTCGTAACATTCGACACGTCCCACTTGGAAAGGTCAGCCTTGAAATATAACAGACCGCTAAACATGGCATACATGTTTGTCACATGTGATACGTCCCACTTATCAATCTTAATGTTACGAACGCAGATATCACCAATTTCTACGCCCTCAAAAAGTTCTGACATGTCTCTAATCTTAGACGTATCAATGAAGTTCAAGTCAGCATCTTCGCCTTGGCGTTTAAGCTCTTCAATAATAATGTTACGAAGCTCGTGTTTTGTTTGGGGAGTAACCTTGTTCATTGTTTTGCCGTTCTTGTTGGTTGCCATAATCTTGAATCTGTTTATTTGTTTGGTGTGTGACTATAAGATAATACCTATTTCAATAACCGAAGTAATTCTACTCATTTGAGTAATTGTTTAACCAAGTTCTTTCGAGTTGTAGGGAGTTAGTCCTCCCCACAAAACAAAAGAATCGTTTCCAAATCTCGTTCATCAAGCCAATACAAAAGGTCTTCAATGTAAAACTCTTCAAATTTTTGAAAGTATTCTTTCAAAGTCAAATTATCAGCATATTCACGTTCCCTAACAAGATCTTGAAAATCACGTTCAGCAATTGCCTTAAGTGCAATGAGAACATATTTTCTCTTGTAGCTTGTCCACAACTTGTTAATACGTTCTGCAAGCTCTTCAAATTCTTTCCACCATCCACCTTTCTCAAAAAGAGGGACATCATAAATACCATCTACGATTTTATCGTAAACTTTCTTCATTGGGTGTGGACCGTTATTAAAATAATATGAAAATGGAGTTACCAAAGCATATTCTACCTTGTCGTCGGAGTTTGTCAAGTCGTTGAACCAATCAATAGATAGTTTCGTCACGTACGTAAGAATGTCAAGTTCCGTTTCGTTAAGACGTGAAAGGTTTTCAGAAAGTTTGCTACGATTCATAATATCTAATGTTTATTTGTTTGTTTATTACCAATATGGTATCAGCTTATCACTGAATATGACTACAATATGCGGAATAATTTACCGAAAATTAAAGTTCTTCTACAACCTCAATATCACAATAAATTAAATCACTTGCTTCTGTCTCTACTTTGATTCTGTTTCCTTCATAGGTGATGTTAAAAGCATCTTCGAGAAGGCTTCCATCATTATACCCCCACTCATCCATCCACTTGTTAAGACAATCATAAATCGTCTTTTTTTGGCGCTTACGAGCCTTTGTTTCATCACCGATCACCACGCCATGATGAGTGATGATAGGATCTTCACAAGCGATGATTTCAACCAAAGTGATAAGATAAATCTTCTTTTCCATAATGCTATTCGTTTATTTGTATTTGATTACGACCACACAAAGTAATCGTTTGTCATTGAACTGAGGTTTATCCCTCTATCATTTTGACACTGCAAAGATACGAAATAATTTGGGAGAAGGCAAGCGAAATCGGCATTTTAACATTTCATTAACACAAGCGTGAATTATACGTAATATTTTTTTAAGGGGTGCGTTGGAGACTATACTTTTTCGTTTTACCGAAACCTATCAAACGGCAACTCACCATTGTTTGATAATGCAAAGGTACGAAATAATTTCAGAGAATGCAAGCGATCTCCTGTTTTTAACATTACGTTAACGCTTGGCTCTGTATCTTTCTGTGATCATACGGAAACGGATAGAATGCACCACAGCCATAAGCGCAGTTTTAAGCCCATCAGAGCCGCACACACAACTCAGTAGTAGCAACACCCAACGGCAGGGGCAAAGCCCATCAGAGCCAAAATAAATCGACGAAGTCGGTCACGTGGTCAGCGCCTACCACCTACAGAGAGCACTACTCATTTGAGTAATAAATCACCTATCAACACACAAGAAAGCCCCAAGCCTTTCGACTTGGAGCACTTATCGTCTACGTGGAGAGGGGGTAGTAACTTAGTCCATTTGCACTTCTTTGGCGATTTTCTCAGCGTCCCAATCTGAGAGCCTACCTTTGAACGACGTTGCACCACAGAGCATATAGGTCTTACTCTTCACATTCGACATATCCCACGCAGGAAGGTCAGAATTGAACAACGTTGCGTTATCGAACATGTAAGCCATGTTGGTTACATTCGATACGTCCCATTGGTCAATCTTTATATTCCTAATCTCCAAATCTTGAAAGAGATAGGACATATCCGTAATCTTTGACGTGTCAATGAAATTCAAGTCGGCATCTTTGCCTTGACGCTTGAGTTCCTGCTCGATGATTGCGCGAAGTTCTGCCCACGTGGTGGGAGTCACCTTGATTGCGTTCATAACGTTGTTCACTTCGTTGTTGTTGAGAGTTGCCATAACGATCTCTGTTTTGTTGTTTTGGTTACACCTATAAGATAATAACTATCTCACGGAAGATGGAAGGAAACAAGGATCTAACTTATCACAGCGTAACGCCGTTTCCTTGTTTGACGATACAAAGGTACGAAATAATTTCGCGAAATGCAAGCAAAATCAGGTTTTTAACTTCCATTAACGCAAGTGTGAATTATACGTAATATTTTTTTTATTGGGTAGGTTGGAGACTATACTTTTTCGTTTTACCGAAACCTACCAAACGGCAACTCACCTTTGTTTGATACTGCAAAGATACGAAATAAAATCGTGGAAAGCAAGAGATCTCCCGACTTTAACACTCGAAATTTTAGTCCCATCTGTTTAGCCAAGTTGTACGGGGACGAAGAGAGCACAGCACCGGCCTAATCTCCATTTTAAGGCCGTTAGAGGGGTTTACATCACACAGCAGGAACAACACCCGACGGCAGGGGAAAGGCCGTCAGAAACGAAATAAAGCGGCAGGGCCGGTCTCCTTTGTGCCGAATTGTGCCAAAGCTGCGCAGCAGGAGCAATTTAATCACGCAGGGCTATAATATCATTGCACTTGAGACAAAAAAAACGCCCACCCATTTGGGCGGACGCTATTTGCTATCTTAAAAATAAAGGTCGTCGGAGAACTTGAAATCCCCGCGTTTGAGCTTTTGGCGCACGCGTTCCGTATTAAGATCGCCGTACCCGAAGGGGCGCAGGAACTGCATTAGGTACTTCAGCGTAGTGCGAGAGTAGTCCCAATTTCGTCCGAGCGTCACGTTCCCGAGATTGTCCACCTTTGCGACGATAGAGCGGTAAGATTGAAAGAACGTGCCGTTCGCAGTGCGCACGATGAACTGATTTGCGACTGCCTTACCCGAGCGAGGAGAAACGAGATTTTGTACCATAGTTGTAAGAATTTATTTGGTGATTGTTTTGGTTGCGTCCACAAGCGAGGGCAATCCCCTCATTGTTTGACACTGCAAAGGTACAAAACATTTTCGGGAAATGCAAGCGAATCTCCGATTTTAACACTTGAAATTTTGTATTGAGAGTTCCGTCGCAGGGCATCCAAACGGGTGCGAGTTGCACCACCACTTAATCGCCCGTTTTAATGTTGTCAGATACGTTTACACCACGCAGCAAAGGAAACACACGACGGCAGGAGCAAAGCCCGTCAGAAACGAAATAAAACGGCAAGGCCGGTCTCCTTTGTGGTGAGTTGTGGCAAAGCAGCGCAGCAGGAGAAAGCACGACTACAAGGGCGAATCTGCACAGCAGGAGATAGTGCCACTTTTTTTTGTTAAAACGATTGTATAAAAATACATAGGGCTATCACACCCCTGCGACTACCCCTCCCTATACACCCCCACCCCCGTAACCCCTTACTTATACCCCCTCCTATATTTGCCCATATCAATGGGCGCGGTTGGCCATCCCAATTTCTCAAAAATTTTCCAGAAAAATTTTTCACTTTCCAAAATACACCTCCTTCTAATTTCCATTCATTCTTCTCAACCCATTATTATATCGTCTATCCGATTCTGAATGACCCCCACCTTTATTTTCTCCAACGGTTAATACAAAAAAAATTTCCAGAAAAATTTTCATTTCTGGAAAATAACAGCCACAATAATTTTATTTTGTTAATTTAACAATTTCATTACATTTTACTTTATAACTTTCAATGCGGAATGGAAATCTTTGATTACGACATCTTCATTATATTCAACATAGTTTATTGCATTCATATAATCTTCTATGCCTTCTGATTTACAAAATTCTGCATCTGCATCATCATTGTTTCCGAAGGCGATTTTTTCATCATGTTTCTTTCCACCTTTTATATTAATTGCATTTCCACGAATTGGAACATATGCTCTTAATGTTTTTCCGTCAAAATAAACAAACACTGCGACAGGTAATTCCCAATCCCCACCAATTTTATACATTAAATATTTGACTCCTTCATAGTCTCTAATATCCCCAACAGAGTCATAGTTTTCCCAATCAAATTCCACATCATTAAGATCTTTATTAAACTCTTTCAATTTTGGATTGTTTCTATATCTTGCACTTACTACAAGGCCTTCAAATAGTTCTTTCAAATCATTTGGAGCTTCTTTATTTTCAATGCATTTGTTCCACAATTTAATCAGTTTATCTTTCAAATCATCAGTTGAAAGTTTCTTTGCCGTTAAGTGTGGTTTG
>ERZ651108.1264-NODE-1264-length-11328-cov-4.247583_pt1 | contig 11328 bp, 18 predicted proteins | sample MGYA00512173_ERZ651108 | MGnify/ENA metagenome assembly ERZ651108 | reverse complement strand
ATCGTTCTGTTTAATCTGGTATGTCTGACTCATTCGCAAACACCACCGTTCCAGATACTTCGATCTCAGATTTATCCGTCCAAAGTCTATGACGTTTTCCTAAAAGTTCAGCTGCCTTGATTCGATCTTTCGCTCCGACATCAATATCCGTAATCGTTTGACCTAGTTCTCCGATGCTTATTAAGGTCTGCTCTTGCGTCTCTCCTCGCATGACTGAAGTTAGATAAGTGAGTACCTCCTCCTGTGTTGCGATTTTCTCAGAAGCAAGCTGAGCCAGCCTCTCGTCTATATAGGATTTTATTGCAGTATTTTGTAGTAACTTAGATGCGTTTGTATTAGCATATTTAGAGCTATACCCTGCCTTAATAGCTGCATCTGTCGCATTCCCGCTGATGATGTACTCGTCAGCGAATCTCTGTTGTTTTAAAGTTAATTTAGCGATTTTCCATCACCTCCAATTTTTTTACAAAACAAAAAGCCACACGATTGTGTGACTTAGTGCAAGACCTCTCACAGACTTTGCAGGAATCGAATCCACAATAACAGTTTTGGAGACTGTTGTGTTACCGTTACACTAAAAGCCTAAAAATAACGACATCAAGGATTGAACCCAAAAAAGACAAAGAGGAAATCACTAGCTTATCCATGATGTCGTTACAAATTTTAAAGGAGCCATCAGTTCGCTTTACCGTACTTGCTGACAATACCATAATACCACTTTAAAAGTTCACTTTAGTTCACTTCGTTCACAATTTTTAGATAAATTCCCAAAGGCAGCCTTTCTGATTTTTTGAATAGCTCCTCTACTGTATTTTAGCTTAGCCCCTACTTCATTCCATGTCATTCCATCGATGTAAAACAACCGCATAACGATATTTTCTACTGGATCTTCTAGCGATTCGATTGCTTGAATCAACTCATCACGCTCTTTATACAAATCTTGAATTTCTTGATATAGCTGTTCTGATTTGTCAATAATCAGTACGTTCAATTCTTCCGACTGATTCTTGTTATTCTTTGACTTCGGCATATTATCAAACTGCTGCCCTCGTAAGATGCTCGATTTCAGGCTGATGATTTCCTGGTGCTTTGACTTCGCTTTGATATCGATATACTGCAAGGCCTTTAGTCGTTGTTTAATATTTATCGTCAATCGCTCACCTCCTCAATCTCAATCCCCGGGCAATCAAACACCCAGCCAAAACCAGCTTCTTCTAGTTCTTTGCGAGTGTGGTGTCCTCTTTGATGATCTATTTCATAGATCGAAGAGAAAAACCACGTTTTGTTTCTCTTTTCAAAAATTAGGCAATTATTAAAATACACACCTTTAACCCTTACAAAATACCGCTTCTCTTTCTCGACTGTGTAGCCGTCAATCCAAGCGCGAGCGAAGAGTTCTTGGTTCTCCAAGCTTTCAACAATCCAATCATAGACTTTTTTGCCGCTTAATCGTCCTGGATCATAGAGTGCATATCCTAAAGCAATTCCATTGGTTTTACAATGCTTAATCCAATCAGCCACAATCTGTGGAATAATGGTTTCAGCACGTTCCACGGCACTATCAAACTTCCCTTGCTCATAACCATCCTTATATTTCAAAGTTCCATAATCACTTCCAAGTTTATTCAAAATTTCATTGATCCATACTGCTTTAGTTGCAAGATCAAACTTTTCAATTCGTGCGATAACGTCTTTTAGTTTAATTTTATATTTATTGACCATTTGATCTGCGCTTACAATAAACTCTTCTGATATTTCTACTTTTTCGCCACCATCAAGAACTACACTAATAAATAGCGAACCATCTGTAGAATGAGCAAACCCGTCAAAGCTACCATAAACTAAAACTTTAGTACAATCATCCATTTTATAAATCCTCCTCTTCAATATTTGATTTTCTTAGAATGGTAATTTGTCATCTGTGATGTCCATCGGGCTTGTGTAGCTTGGTGGCATCTGTTCTGTCATGCTGTTTTGATTTGCAGTGTTATCACGTTTTTCCAGAATTTGGAAATTTTCTGCGACAACTTCAGTCACATATACACGTTGCCCCTGCTGGTTCTCATAACTTCTTGTTTGGATTCGTCCTGTGATTCCCACAAGCATTCCTTTTCTCGTCCAATTGCAGAATCGTTCTGCTTGTTCTCGCCACATCACACAGTTGATAAAATCTGCATCATACTCATCATTTGCATTCTTGAAATTGCGATTGCATGCAATATTGAATTGAGCAGTTGCAATGTTGCTAGGTGTGTAGCGTAGTTCTGCATCTCTGGTCAACCGACCAATAAGAGTCACATTGTTAATCATTATTATCCTCCGACATTGTTCATTTCAGCAGCTTCCTTGAGTGCTTCTGCTTTCTTGCGTTCCTGCATTTGATATTCTTGGTTCAACTTATTCAAGATTGTATCTTGTGCAGTGTTCTGTTCAGCTAATCTCTGGATGCTCAATTCATGTTCCTGAAGCGTCCATTCCATATCTTTGATTTTGTTTTCTTGATCAACTAATCTGGAATTGAGATTGATAGCGATGACTAATGAAATAGCTGTCAATGAGATCAAGTTGATGATCAGCCAATTGATTTTACTTTTCATCTTCAATTACCCTTTCTAGTCTAAACTGACCAGCTTCTCTTCCTCGTTCATTTAAGTGTATATAATACTTGAGAAGTGAGACATCTTTTCCTGTGATCTTGCTCAATTCTTTCAGTGGAGCTGTACAGATGTACTTTCCTTGATCAAAGAATCTATAATCTGTCAATTCTTCTGGATCTCCCATCAATGCCTTTTCATCAATATTGAAGAACTTACACAATTCATGGACATGAGCTGGTTTTATATTTTTGTTTGTGATCCATTGTTGAATTGTATTTGGGTTTCTATTCAATTTCATTGACAGCTCTTTGCGTGTTAGTCCTTTACCAAGGATCAACAATTGCAATTGTTGACGAAAATGATCCATCTGATTTCTCGTGTAATCTCTCATGCTGTCACTCCTGTTCATGATTATTCTTCAAATCCTCAATAAGCCATTCAAGATATTTCTTAGCCTTATCCAAATCTTCAAGCCCGTTCTTCTTCTGGAATCTACAAAGATATTTGATAGCATTTCCCCAATAGAATCCCTGAACCCCTTTCAGATTTCCTGCAAAATTCCGGATGACATCAATTGATTCCAGACCATATTCACCGCAATAATGATTTGGCTTATTCACTGAATCATTCATCTCTTCTAAAATTTGTTCAAATGACCGTTCTTTCATTTCAATCTTTCCTCCTTGATCCAGATACCATCGACCAATCTTCCTTTGCGGTCCTTAATTTCTTCATAGGCTTTATTTAAGCATTCTACAAAATCATAGTTAATAATTTGAGAGATTCGCATCAACTCATGTACTACACTTTTAAGTTGATAGCCTTGACGGTTGAAATATGACACCAAAGCTTGATCCAACAGCAATACAAAGTAATCTTCTGTCTTTGCAGCTTTTAAGAAACTGAACTTTTCTTGTTCTGGAAAGATTTCTTCTGTGTTGATTCCAAGTTGAAGAGTCAATCCAATCAATACAACAGTGATGTCCCCAATACTATCTTTGGTCACTTCTTCATCCTTCTCAGCAATTCCTCTCGATAGCTCCCCAATTTCTTCATAGAGCTTCAGGAACTGCTTATTGGGTTCTTGAGTGTGTAAGTTACGGTCATAAAACCATTTTTGAACTTTTGAAATTAAATCCTTCAGTTTATTGTTTTCCATTAGTTAATACCTCCGACTTTCCATTGTTTCAGGAAATTTAAAAATGTGTTTGCTTGTTCCTTTGAATATTCTGTCAGCAAGTGCTTGATTGTAAATTGTTTTGATGTCATTACTTGACAAGTTAGTGTTGAAGAATGTTGTTTGTCTGCTATCCAATATTTTGAATAGAACCTTTTGTCTCCAATCATTCGCCTCTTTAAGATTGGCGCTCATGCTGCTTTCTTTCCCTAAATCATCCAAGAAGAGAAAGTCAACTTTGCTGAGTAGGTCCACAGCATAGTTCTCTGTGAAGTCTCCTCGACCATTGAAGCTTTCTTCAATCTTATTGAAGAGAGCTGATGTTGAGATGAAGATCACGCTTTTTGGATTCTCGCATTCTTTTGATTGCTCGTTCAATGCTTTTGCTAATCCAATAGAAAGATGGCTCTTCCCAATCCCAGGCGGTCCACTTAGGATCACATTCCCTGTTTCAAATTTCAGATAATCCCTCAGCATCCGTTTCATGAAGTTGAGAGCTTGTTCATTAGTTGAATTATCTGCTACATAATTCTCTAATGTTTTATCACTCAACTCTTGAGAATAGATGCTCTCTCTTTCAAATACTTTATAAGTGTGAGACAAGAGGGCTTTGATTTTCGCTTCCTGTCTCAAGAGAGATTCCATCTTCAGGATTTCTTCTTTTTCACATTCAGGACAAATTTCAATGATCTGTTCTGATCCACTGATCTTCACTTTTGCATGCTGGACTTGACAGCCATGCTTTTTACAAGATGTAATTTCTTCATTCATTAGAATCCCAACCTTTCATCTTGCTTCTGAACATTTGGCTGTTTAGGCATTTGCTGATTGCGGTATTTTTCAAACTTACTAGCATTGAAGAGTGTATCTGGTGTTAAGTATTTAGACATCTTTGTGTTGTCCTTCCATTCGTTTGTCTTAACATCAATCACATATTTGAAGTCTTCAATTGTGTAGTTCTCACTTAATCTTCCATTGATCAGCCTTTGAGTTGACTTGCTAGTTGATTTGAAATGTGAACCGGTTTTTTCATTTAGATATTTGATAATTTCTTCATAGACATCTGATTGGGGCTTCTGCCCCTTATCTATATCTATATCTATATCTATATCTATATCTCCGTTGCCTTTTGTTGCAGTGGTGTTGCATTGCAACAGTTTTTGTGTCTCTCGATGCTTACGAGATCTACGGGTGCTTGCTGTTTCACTGCCTACCATCTCAGGAACTTGTTCAAGATTGAACTGGTAATTGTCTGATGTTGTCAACAATTTCTTCTTAGTCAAGAACATCAATGTCAATCTGATTGCTTCAGGATCTTCATCAATGATGAGTGATAATTCTTCAGCTAGATCTTCAGCCAATCCTTCAAAATACAATTTCCCTTGTTCAGCAAGACTTGCAAGCATCATCTTCAAATAGATGATTGTGATTTCTTCTCCACCGGGAAGCTTTCTCATCAACTTCATTTCTTTGGAATTGAAGAAGTCATCTTTTAATTGTAACCAGTAATATCTACGGTTCTCAGTTACCATTCATCAGGCCTCCTTGTTTGCAAATTTTGTGTATTCTTTGAGGAAGTATAGCTGGACAGTCCCAAGGCTTCCATGCCTGTTCTTCTCAATGATGAGTTCTGTCACGTTGTCTGGCTCTTCTTGTTCATCTCGTTTGTAGTAAGCTTCCCTGTAAAGGAAAGCTACTATATCAGCATCCTGCTCAATTGATCCAGATTCCCTCAAGTCTGACAGTATAGGTCTCTTGTCATTCCGTTGATCAACTCCACGAGATAACTGACTGAGAGCGATGACAGGGACTTTCAATTCTTTGGCTATAATCTTCAATTGTCTTGAAATTTCGGAGACTTCCTGTTGTCTGTTTTCTCTTCCCCTTCCTTCGATCAGTTGAAGATAGTCAATCACAATCAATCCTAAACCGCCATTCTCTTGAGCTAGTCTTTTGGCCTTTGATCTAATTTCTGAAATCCTGATTCCTACTGTATCATCAATGAAGATCTTCCCTTTTGCTAGTCGTTCCTGTGCTGAAATCATTCTGCGCCATTCGCTCTCAGAGAGATTCCCTGTTCTGACATGATACGATGGAATCAAGCCTTCTGCTGACAGCATACGCTCCACCAAGCTTTCTGCTCCCATCTCAAGTGAGAAGATTGCTACTGCTTTATCTGAACTTTTTGCCACGTTCTGAGCGATGTTCAGGGCGAACGCTGTCTTCCCCATTGCAGGCCTTGCAGCGATAATGATCAAGTTATCTTCATGAAGGCCTGTTGTGATTTGGTCAAAATCAGTGAAGCCTGTTGAAGTTCCTGTCACATCACCAACTTTCTGAGAGCGTTCATCTAGAATAGATTGTGTTGAATCAATCACATCAATGATGGGCTTGAATCCTTTTTTCTGCTCGTTTGAAATTGTTGACAAATTCTGCTCAGTTTGAGAAAGGATCTCATTCAAATCTTTTTGACCATCGTAAACGCTTGAAATGCTCTGGCTCAGATCTTCAATGACTTTTCTGGCCATTGATTTTTCAGCGACTACTTTTGAATAGTGTTCGATGTGGGCGCTGGTAGGGACTGCATTGATAAGACTTGCCAGAAATGCCATTCCACCGACCTGCTCAAATTGCCCAATAGAGTCAAGGGCAGATTTTACAGATACCGGATCAATTGGATCCCCTCTGTCTGATAGCTCCTGCATAATGTTGAAGAGCATCCCATGAGATAGTTTGAAGAAACTATCTTTTGTTAAATACTCAGAAGCAATGTGAATCTTATCAGGATCAAGGAAAATTGAACCTAACACAGCTTGTTCGGCTAGAAGATCATGAGGCAGTACATTCATATTTTCTGCCATTTAATAACTCCTATCTGCGATAACCGAAGCGCATTGCTTCCCGTGCTTCTTGGATGCGTTGTTGTTCTTCAACCATTTTCTTGAGTTCACGTTTTGACTCTTTGCATCGTTCACTGATTGCGCTGATGATAATCATTTGAAGCAAGATCACCATGATCAACAAAGCAATAATAATTTCTAGTAACATTTTTAATTCCTCCAGTATTCGTTTAAGTTGACAGCCATAATTGCTGCCAGGTTCTTTTGTTCCGTCAAGATTTGGCGCTTATATGGTGCCAAGCCCTCATTCCGTTCTTCATCATTTTTAGGAAGGTAATACCCATTGGGTTTTCTCTTCTTTGCAACTATGGGATGCCCAAAATTTACACGCAAGCTTTCAATGATGTTTTCTATCGTTCTCTTGCCACAGTGAAATTTTTTTCTGAGCTGAAATGCTGTAACTGGCATTTCGTTTGTTGCGTATTTTTTGATGTAGTTAAGGATATTTGCTTCTGTGGCTGTCATATCTCTAGATATTGCCATGTGTGGCCTCCTTGTGTTATAATTGTTTTAGTAATTTTGTTAAGCGCCTGATTTTTTTCGGGTGCTTTTATTTTTGCATTGAGCGACAAAACCGCTGAACATCTTCAAGATTGTAAAGGTATTTCCCGCCTTTCCCGGATTGTTGGAATTGAAATTTCCCTTGGTCTCTCCATTCCTCAAGCTTTGTCCTTCCCCAACCTGTGGAAGCTTGAAGTTCTTTGATAGAGACCCAAGTGATCTGTCTTGATGTTCTTTTTTTGGCTTCATCCAATGCTTTGATATTTAATTGAACCAGCTCTTCAAATAGTTTATCTTTGAATTCTGGACCAAATAATTCTAATACCATTCAAACTTCCTCACAGTTCTTCTGAATCGACCCATGTTTCATCAATACCTAAAACATCACAAACACGGTTCTTCAGTTTGATGCTGCCTTTACCATATTTGAGCAGTTCGGAAATCGTGGGTTTCTTCACACCACAAGCACGGGCTAAATGTGTTCGTGTCATTCCTTCTGAAATCAGTTTATCTTTGACTAACTGAATCCATTTTTGATGTTGTTGGCTCATTTCTGATCCTCCTTTTTAAAATTATTTAAAAAGTTAGCGAATTTCTTGACATTGATAAATAAATTTATTAAAATCAAAACATAGAGAAAAGACCTACTAAATAGCAAGTTATACCTATATTAAACGGACGGCAATCAGTTTTTTTAGGTTTATTATTTGGTTTGTCTTATTCGCTAACTCTTTAGCTTACAAATAGTATTGTAATAAATTTATTACTAATTGTCAACAGTTTTGTAGTAAATTTATTAAATATTTTTTGTCATGCCTCGGAAAGGTTGATAAATCAATGTTTTTTACATTTGAAAAAATAAAAGAATTGGCTGACAAACAAGGTATTTCATTAAATAAACTTGAAGAAAAACTAAGTTTTAGCAGAAATACAATTTATAACATGAAGAAATCAACACCAAATGTTGAACGAGTTTCAATGATTGCTGACTACTTCAACGTGTCCACTGATTATCTTCTAGGTCGTACTGACAATCCTGCTATTTCAAGCGACCTTGTCACTACTGCTGACGGCCGTACTGTTGACTTATCCAATCTTCATGAACGTGTGGTCTTATTTGATGGGAAACCACTATCAGATGAAGATGTAGACAAGATTGCGCAGATCATTAAACTCTCTTTGGGGGTGTCCGATATTGAAAGTGAATGAGTTACTGGATGAATACCAGGTCACACTCTATCTCTTCCCTGAGACCATGTGGGAGCGTAGGGGCTTCTATTTCCCAGATGAGCGCATCATTTACGTTAATAAGGATTTATCCATAGAGGAGAGAGAAAAGATCATCTTGCACGAATTAGGGCACATAAACCACGACCCAGCCAATTACAAACGGCTGCTATACAAATATGAGAACGAAGCAGACCGCTTCATGATTCGACATCTCATCTCTGAAGAACTCGCACAGTATGAAGTATCAGACTTCAACTGGCTCCAGTTTGCAGAAAGACACAAAATCTCAACAACCTGGGGTGAAGATATGATTCAGGAAGAGTTCAAGAATATCGTGGGAGCGTGAAGATATCTAAAAATTAAATTTAACAAAATGCTTGACAGAAGCTACCGAATAGATTATAATTTATATAATCTTAATGAACGAGTGCCGTCGCGCTCATGGAACGGGTCTTGCTGTCGCAAGACCTTTTCTTATTTTCTTGGAGGTATTAAGTGGATAAACCCTTTAAAAATATTGATGAACAATTAGACATATTACGATCACGAAATTTAGAAATTGATGATGAAAAAGAGGCAAGAGAAGCTTTGACTATTTACGGCTATTATGAAATAGTCAACGGATATAAATCCTTTATTCTGGAATCGGACGATAGCGATAACTTCAAAACAGGTGAAACATTTTCTCATCTGTACTCTCTATATCAGCTGGATAAAGATATTCGGAACGGTGTTTTAAGGGCCACTCTAGAAGTTGAGCTAAGTCTCAGAACTGCTATTGCTTATACAATCGCAGAAGATTTTGGAGAAAAGCAAACCGATTATCTAAACCCCAGAAACTACAGAAGAGGTCATAAACGCCAAAATTCCAACCGATATCCACTTTACCAGTTGCTAGATAAATTAAATAATATAGCGAATGACGATATCGAACCTTATAAGCATTATCGAGAAAACCACGGAAATATTCCTCCTTGGATACTTTTAAAAGGGACAAGTTTTGGAAATTTGGTGAACTTTTATAAATTGCTAAAACCAAAACAAAAAGATAAAGTTATTTCAATTTGTACTGGACTCCCTGAACAATTTATAACTGATTCAATAAAATTAATGTTTGCCCAGGCTCTTTGTATGATCCATTCATACCGCAATCGTGCAGCACATAGTGGTAGATTGTTTAGCTATCGTTCACAAAAAATAATGGAATACAACGAACCTCTACATGAGAAAATCATGGAAATCACAAGAGAAGAATATAATAATGGTGTTGGTCAAACTGGGCTCTTTACACTCCAAAATATTTTAAGTATATTTAAAAATCAGCGTTCTGGGTTCTTATTTGAATTTAGTGTTTACTATTCAATAGGCTACCATTGTCAGTACTACCCATCAGATTTAGATTTATTATGTGAACAAACGATGATCAATAAAAACGATATGTTAAGAGGTATCGAAAAATACTCTAAATAAAAAAAAAAAAACACCGCCAGCAAGCAAAGATGTGAGGATGTACTGTATAGAAAGAATGGCATTAAAAAGCCCTCTTTTCTATACACATTTTACCAAGAAATGAGGTGAAAAGCAAATGTGGATGGAAGAATTACCTAATGGAAAATATAAATTTTTTGAAAGATATAAGGACCCATATACTGAGAAATGGAAAAGAGTCTCTATAACTCTTAGCTCTGGTACATCACGAGCAAAGAAGGAAGCACAAAAATTACTGGATGAACGCATAGAAGAAACTTTACAGAACATACAATCAACAGATGTGACTTACCAAAACGTTTTAGACGAATGGTGGACATTTTACCAGAAAGAAATTAAAGGTAGTTCTATCAGTTCTCTTACTAGTAGCGTGAATGATTTTAAGGAAGCGTTTGAAACAGAAATTAAAGTTAAGAATATAGATACTAAATACATCCAGCATTTCTTGAATGATCTAGATATTTCTCGTTCAAAACTAGAGCGCTATAAAATGATTTTAAATCTATCACTTGATTATGCAGTTAATCTCGAATACATCAAAGATAACCCTGCAAGAAGAGCAAAACTTCCAAAACAAATAAAGACAATCGAAGAATTAGAAAAAACAGAATAGAAATTCTTAGAAGAGGAAGAGGAAGAGGAAGAGTTAAAAAGATTACTAGAGGAATTATATAGAACAAAGAATACATACAGACTAGGATTGCTTGCTGAATTCATGTCATACAATGGTTGTCGAATTGGTGAAGCTATTGCTATTAAACGAGAAAATATTGATTTTGATAACAAGACAGTAAAAATTCACGGCACTCTGGATAAAACAGTAGGATATTCAAAAGGTCACAAAACCACTACTAAAACTGCTGCAAGTTTCAGAACTGTCTCCTTATCAAAGAGAGAGATTGAAATTTTAAAAGAGTTTATCTCAATAAATGAACTTGCTAAAAACACTCGAAAAACATTCAATGATCTTGGATTTATATTTGTAACCAAAAACGGTATACCAATTTAAAACAATTCTTTCAACTTAGCAATCCAGAAAGCGAATAAACGTTTAAAAAATCCAATAGATAAACATCTTACTTCACATATCTTCAGATATACTCTTGTTAGTAGACTAGCAGAAAACAATGTACCTCTCTCTAAAAGCAATTATGGCAAGAGTTGGTCATTCTGATTCTCGAACGACTAATAAAATCTATACACACGTTACTAAAAAGATGGATGATAATATCCTGGACTTGCTCGATCCTTTATAGTTTGCCCCTTATTTGCCCCTTATACACAAAAAAAGCCTGTCACACAAGCGCAATGCTTGATATGACGGGCTTTTTATAAAATCATTATTTAACTGCTTCTTTAAGAGCTTTACCAGCTTTGAATGCTGGAACTTTAGAAGCTGCGATTTTGATTTCTTTACCAGTTTGTGGGTTGCGAC
>ERZ651108.1262-NODE-1262-length-11330-cov-14.403725_pt1 | contig 11330 bp, 8 predicted proteins | sample MGYA00512173_ERZ651108 | MGnify/ENA metagenome assembly ERZ651108 | reverse complement strand
AAAAAAAACATTAGGGATAACTATTGGACTATTTGTTGCGGGATTCTTGAATTATCAAATAACTTATTCACGAACAGCTTTACTAATGTCTATTGCTATTGCTACAATCTATCTTTTCAAAAAAGTGTTATTACGTCACATGGTCAGTGGGGTTAAGGTTGCTATGCTACAAATGCTTATTGTAGTTGCTAATCTACTATTGGCTTTAAATTATGATCCTAATGTAACATGGATGTCTTTAATTAATAGAGTGGTATCTGGTCGTTTAAATCTAAGTCATATTTATTTGTCTGTTTATGGACTAAACTGGATGCCTCAGATTGTTACCCGCTATAAATATTTAAGAGTATGGGATAGCCTTGATTATTATTTGGATAATTATTGGATTAGTTTTTTCATTGAAAATGGTCTACTGTACTGTACTATTTTTGGGATTGTAATGTTCTTATTGCTACAAGGTAAACGTTTTAACTTATACACACTATTACTTATAAGTGTGTGTTATGTTTATCTCTCAATGGAGTCACTGGGGTATAATTTATTCTTGTTTACACCGCTTTTATTTAGTTTGATGAGTTCATCAAGCTTTGAAGATAAGGATTTGGTGATATCAAATGATTAAATTTTCAGTAATAGTTCCTATTTATAATGTTGAGGAGTATATTGAAGAATGCGTCAGTTCTGTTCTAAGACAGACATATTCTAATTTTGAGTTAATATTAGTAAATGACGCGTCACCGGATAGTTCTCTAGAAATTATAACACGTCTTTCAAAACGAGATGATCGTATTATTGTAATAAACAAAAAGGAGAATGAAGGTGTTGCCTTAGCACGTTCGACTGGGTTGTCTCAAGCAGTAGGTAACTTTGTATTATACTTAGATGGAGATGATCAACTTGTTCCTGAAGCACTAGAGATTTTAAGTAAAAAAATTCAATATAACAATCCTGATATTGTTATTTACCCTAAAATAAAAGAGTGTAATGGGGAAAAATATGTCAAGCCTTATTTTTATGAGGAAACTCTATTTTCAGATAATAAAAAAGAATTACTAGATGGCTTTTTACGTTACGGATATTTTATTATTGGTTTTGCAGCTGTTCGGAGAGAATTAGCATTAAAGTATGATATCGCTGATGAACTTCGTTCAATCTGGATTGGAGAGGATCTCTTACAAAGTTTACCTCTTCTAACTTACGCACAAAGTATTCTTTATATCACTGAAGGTATTTATATTATAACGTATAATCCAAATTCTGTGACCAGGAGTCGAGTGCTGAGGAAAGATAGATACTTGCAAGCAATTAAGACCCATAGAATAATTGAACATTATTTGTCCTTATGGAATATTAAAGAGTTAGAAGAAACGTTTCAATTTCATGTTATGAAGGATGCTATTGAATATGCTTTAGAAGGTATTTGGAGTGCTAATAATTTGAAAGAAGGAGTCGAATATTTAAAAACAATAGGAACTGATAAGCGTTTTATAAAGTCCTATTCATTGGGTTACCCTCATGATAAAAAAATGAGACTTATTGCGTTTTTATTAAAAAATAGACAATATACTCTTGTATATTATTTGATTAAAATAAAAGAAAGGATAGCGTTTTGAAAGTTCTAAAAAATTTTATCTATAATTTTTTGTATAAAGTTTTAACGATTATTCTTCCTTTTATTACTGTTCCGTATGTAACGAGAATTTTCAGTCCAAATATTATGGGGAGTTATAACTATACTGCTTCTATTACAACTTATTTCACCATGTTTGGTATGTTGGGGATAGTAACATATGGTAGTAATCAGATTGCAAAAGTAAGTCATAGAGGAAAACAAGAGATTTCTTATACATTTTCTTCAATTTATTACTTTCAATTGTTGACTACGGGAATAGCGACTTTATGCTATCTACTATATATATTGCTATTTCCAGGGCAGTATCAGCAATATTTTTTAGTTCAGATTTTTTCATTGCTTTCAATTATGCTTGATATTAGCTGGCTCTTTCAAGGTATTGAAGATTTTAAAAATATTGTAATCCGTAATACGTTTGTGAAAATGTTGGGTGTTGTCTGTATCTTCTTATTTATTAAGAGCCCATCGGATATTTATCTCTATATTCTAATGATGAGCCTTTCGTCAATGATTTCACAAGGATTCATGTGGTTTAATGTAAAAAATTATGTTTCGCTGGTGAAGGTCAGTATACAAGAAGTTTTGTCAAATTTTAGACCTACACTATCCTTCTTTTTGCCTCAAGTTTCCATTACGATTTATAATACGTTAGATAGAATTATTCTTGGTTCTTTAAGCAGTGTGTTTGACGTTGGAATTTATACACAAGCAGTCAATATCAATTCAATTTTAATTAGCTTAGTTGCTACGCTAAGCGCAGTATTGCTTCCTAGAATGACAAATTTATATGCTCAAGGCAAACATGAAGAAGTTCAGAGGGTCATGTCATCATCCATGCTTTTCAATAGTATCATTACTTTTCCGACAGTATTTGGTATGCTTCTTGTGAGCCAAGAGTTTGTTCATCTTTTTTTAGGCAGACAGTATGCCGAATCATATGTTGCAATCAATATTGTGGTCTTTGCCCTGATTCCCATTGCTTTTTCTGAGATTGTTGGAAGGCAGACATTAATTCCTACAGGTAATGTCAAACTCTTTACCGCGTCTGTAATGTCAGGAGCTGTCGTTAGTATTGTCCTTAATATGTTGGCTATACCGCTTTTTGGATATAGAGGAGCAGCAGTGACACTAGTTGTTGTAGAAACAGTAGTCTGTGTTTTGATGACTTATTTTGCTCGTAAATATTTAGATATTGTAGATTTACTTAAAATAGCAACTAAACCGTTAGTTGCTAGTGTTGTAACGGGTACTCTTGTATATCTATTATTTTCAAGTGTGCTATCTATTTCTAATAATTTGTTAAGTATGTTACTAAAAGTTATTGTTTATTCAATAGTATATGGTTTTCTATTGCTGTTAACAAAAACAATTAGTCACAAAGAACTCTCTTTGCTACGAAAAAAAAGATAGTTTTGATATAATTGATATAATATAGTCTAATGAGAAACTAGACAGAAAATATAATGATGAAATACAAGATTTAACAATATAGAAAGGTTTCCTATTATGAAAGGTATTATTCTTGCAGGTGGCTCAGGTACCCGACTGTACCCCCTTACACGAGCTGCGTCAAAACAGCTGATGCCGGTTTATGATAAACCCATGATTTACTATCCTTTGTCAACCTTGATGTTGGCTGGGATTAAGGACATTTTGATTATCTCAACACCACAGGATTTGCTCCGTTTTAAGGACCTGCTCTTGGATGGTTCCGAATTTGGGATCAAGCTTTCCTATGCGGAACAACCTAGTCCCGATGGACTTGCTCAGGCTTTTCTTATCGGTGAAGAATTTATCGGTGACGATAGTGTTGCCTTGATTCTAGGCGACAATATCTATCATGGACCTGGATTGAGCAAAATGCTTCAAAAGGCAGCCAAGAAAGAGAAGGGTGCGACTGTTTTTGGCTACCAAGTGAAGGATCCAGAGCGTTTTGGTGTGGTCGAGTTTGATACAGACATGAATGCTATTTCCATAGAAGAAAAACCGGACAATCCTCGATCCAACTATGCAGTGACAGGTCTTTATTTCTATGATAATGATGTTGTGGAGATTGCCAAACAGATCAAACCAAGCGCACGTGGTGAGTTGGAAATCACAGATGTTAACAATGCTTATTTGAAGCGTGGGGATTTGTCAGTTGAAGTTATGGGGCGTGGTTTTGCCTGGTTGGATACAGGGACGCATGAGAGCTTGTTAGAGGCTTCCCAATATATCGAAACGGTTCAACGAATGCAAAATGTTCAGGTTGCCAATCTGGAAGAAATTGCCTACCGAATGGGTTATATCAGCCGCGAAGATGTGCTGAAGTTGGCGCAACCTCTCAAGAAGAATGAATACGGGCAATACTTGCTTCGTTTGATTGGAGAAATCTAGATGACAGATAATTTTTTCGGCAAAACACTTGCAGTGCACAAGATTGATGCCATTCCAGGTTTGTTAGAGTTTGACATTCCAGTTCATGGTGACAATCGTGGCTGGTTTAAGGAAAATTTTCAGAAAGAAAAGATGCTACCACTTGGTTTTCCTGAAAGCTTCTTTGCTGAAGGGAAACTGCAAAACAACGTCAGCTTTTCTCGCAAAAATGTTCTCCGAGGCCTCCATGCTGAACCTTGGGACAAGTACATCTCAGTAGCAGATAGTGGCAAGGTTCTGGGTTCTTGGGTTGACCTACGTGAAGGTGAGACTTTTGGAAATGTTTATCAGACCGAGATTGATGCAAGTAAGGGAATCTTTGTCCCTCGTGGCGTAGCCAATGGTTTCCAAGTCCTCTCGGATACAGTTTCTTATAGCTATCTAGTTAATGACTACTGGGCACTTGAGCTCAAGCCTAAATACGCCTTTGTTAACTATGCGGATCCAGCTTTGGGCATCCAGTGGGAAAATTTAGAAGCTGCAGAAGTCTCAGAAGCGGATAAACATCATCCACTGCTAAAGGATGTCAAACCACTAAGAAAAGAAGATTTGTAAAAAAGTTAAGGAATAAAAATGACTGAATACAAAAATATCATCGTGACAGGTGGGGCTGGTTTTATCGGTTCTAACTTTGTTCATTATGTTTATAATAACTTTCCAGATGTTCATGTGACAGTGCTGGACAAGCTGACTTATGCGGGTAATCGTGCCAATATTGAAGAAATTATAGGTGATCGTGTTGAGTTGGTTGTTGGAGATATTGCAGATGCAGCCTTGGTAGATAAGTTAGCTGCTCAAGCAGATGCCATCGTTCACTATGCGGCAGAAAGCCACAATGACAACTCGCTTAATGATCCGAGTCCCTTTATCCATACCAACTTCATTGGGACCTACACTCTTTTGGAAGCAGCACGTAAATACGATCTTCGTTTCCACCATGTGTCAACTGACGAAGTCTATGGTGACCTACCTCTGCGAGAAGATTTGCCAGGTCATGGAGAAGGTCCAGGTGAGAAATTTACGGCTGAAACCAAGTACAATCCAAGCTCGCCTTACTCATCAACCAAGGCAGCTTCAGACTTGATTGTCAAAGCTTGGGTGCGCTCATTTGGTGTCAAAGCGACTATTTCCAACTGTTCAAACAACTATGGTCCATACCAGCATATCGAGAAGTTCATTCCGCGCCAAATTACCAATATCCTGAGTGGTATCAAGCCAAAACTCTATGGTGAAGGTAAGAATGTCCGTGACTGGATTCACACCAATGACCATTCATCAGGTGTTTGGACGATTCTAACCAAAGGTCAAATCGGGGAAACCTACTTGATTGGTGCGGATGGTGAAAAGAACAATAAGGAAGTCCTGGAACTCATTCTCAAGGAAATGGGGCAACCAGCTGATGCTTATGACCATGTGACGGACCGAGCTGGTCACGACCTTCGTTATGCTATCGACGCTAGCAAGCTTCGTGATGAACTAGGGTGGAAGCCAGAGTTTACCAACTTTGAAGCAGGCCTCAAAGAGACCATCAAATGGTATACAGACAACCAAGACTGGTGGAAATCTGAAAAAGAAGCGGTAGAGGCTAACTATGCTAAAACGCAACAAGTGATTAAATAATCAGATACTAAAAAGCAAGAGACCTCATGGTCTCTTGCTTTTTATGTATGTCCTAATCTTTTATTTTCTTACTTCTTGTTTATAAAATTCTTTAAGGGCATCTTGCCAGATTGGAATGACGAAACCTGTCGCCTTTGATTTTGTCAAGCTCATAGTTGAGTTGAGAGGTCGTTTGGCCTTGGCAGGAAACTTGCTGGAGTCTACTGGTACTACTTCGACATCACTGTCTTTAAGAATCTCGACAGCAAAGTCATACCAAGTGGTGTCTTCAGCTGCGTCATTTGATAAGTGGTAGTAGCCAAATGCTTTTTGATTTTCAGTCAAGTAGGTCATAAACTCAGCCAAGGTACGTGTCCAAGTTGGACGACCGTGTTGGTCATTGACTACAGTAAGAGTTTTGTGAGTTTTGGCAAGATTTTGCATGGTAAAGACAAAGTTTTTGCCATAATTTCCAAAGACCCAAGCAGTACGGATGATATAATGTTGTGACGTAAGGCTTTCAACAAGTTCTTCACCCATTCTCTTGGTACGTCCGTACTCTGTTTGCGGATCAGGTAGGTCATCGACTTCCCATTCTTGTCCGACGGGTTTCTTCCCATCAAAGACGTAGTCTGTTGAGACATAGACCAGAGTAGCTCCGTATTTCTCAGAGGCCTTGGCTACATTTTCAGTTCCAGTTACGTTGATGGCAAAATCCAGTTCTTTCCCCTCGTCTTCTGCAGCATCAACAGCAGTGTAGGCTGCACAATGATAGACCAGAGTTGGCTTGACTTCAGCAAATACCTTCTCAACCATTTCAGCATTCGTGATATCCATTTCGGCCACATCAACTGCAACATAGTCTACATTTCGTTCATCTAGTAAATAACGTAGTTCGGTACCGAGTTGACCATTCGCACCTGTAATTAATATCATTGTCTTCTCCTTAACTTTTATTCTATCTAATCATAGCAAAAAAATGATAAAAAATCTGATTTTCGGTCCTTGTTTTGCTGGTTTAAGATATAAAAATATAGTATTAGAGAATAATAATTTTATAATAGAAAACTTATTTTTCAGAATTTACCAAATTAATTCAAAAATTCTGAAAATTTTATTGACATGTTTCTGAAAAGGGACTATAATGGGGTGAAAGTTTTAAAGGAGAAAACAATGAAAAGTTCAAAACTACTTGCCCTTGCGGGTGTGACGTTATTGGCAGCTGCGACTCTTGCAGCCTGCTCTGGATCAAGTTCAAATGCTAAAGGTGAGAAAACATTCTCATACATTTACGAAACGGATCCTGATAACCTAAACTATTTGACAACTGGTAAGGCAGCTACAGCAAATATTACGAGTAACGTTATCGATGGCTTGCTTGAAAATGACCGCTATGGTAACTTTGTACCATCTATGGCTGAGGATTGGTCTGTATCTAAGGATGGTTTGACTTACACGTATACACTCCGAAAGGATGCAAAATGGTATACATCTGAAGGTGAGGAGTATGCAGAAGTTAAAGCTCAAGACTTTGTAACTGGTCTAAAATATGCTGCTGATAAAAAATCAGATGGTCTTTACCTTGTTCAGGAATCAATCAAAGGATTGGATGCCTATGTTAAAGGGGAAATAAAAGATTTCGCAGAAGTAGGTATTAAGGCTCTTGATGACCACACTGTTCAGTACACCTTGAACAAACCAGAAAGCTTCTGGAATTCTAAGACAACGATGGGGGTAATGGCTCCAGTTAATGAAGAGTTCTTAAACTCTAAAGGGGATGACTTTGCTAAGGGTACGGACCCAAGCAGTATTCTCTATAATGGACCATTCTTACTCAAATCAATCGTAGCCAAATCATCAGTCGAGTTCGAAAAGAATCCAAACTATTGGGACAAAGACAATGTCCATCTTGACAAAGTGAAATTATCCTTCTGGGATGGCCAAGATACCAATAAGCCAACTGAAGCTTTCAAAGACGGTAGCTTTACAATGGCTCGTCTCTTCCCAACAAGTGCTAGTTACTCAGAGACTGAAAAAGCATTCAAAGACAATATCGTTTATACACAACAAGACTCTACTACTTATTTAGTAGGCACAAATATCGATCGTCAGTCCTATAAGTACACTTCTAAGACAACAGATGAGGAAAAAACATCAACCAAGAAGGCCCTTTTGAATAAGGACTTCCGTCAAGCTATTGCATTTGGTTTTGACAGAACAGCCTACGCTTCTCAAGTAAATGGTGCAAGTGGAGCTACTAAACTGCTTCGTAACTTATTTGTTCCTCCTACATTTGTACAGGCAGATGGGAAAAACTTTGGGGAATTAGTTAAGGAAAAATTGGTGACCTATGGAGATGAGTGGAGCAACGTAAACTTGGATGATGCCCAAGATGGACTCTACAATCCTGACAAAGCCAAAGCAGAGTTCGCTAAAGCTAAGGCGGCCCTTCAAGCGGAAGGTGTGAAATTCCCAATCCACTTGGATATGCCTGTAGATCAAACCAATACAACAAAAGTTCAACGTGTTCAATCTTTTAAACAGTCAGTTGAAGAAAATCTAGGATCAGATAATGTGGTTATCGACATCCAACAGCTCCAAAAAGATGATGTTCAAAACATTACCTACTTCGCTGAAACTGCGGCTGGAGAAGACTGGGATATCTCAGATAACGTGGGTTGGTCTCCAGACTATATCGATCCATCTACTTATCTTGATATTATCAAGCCTTCTGTAGGAGAAAATACGAAAACATATCTAGGATTTGATTCTGGGACAAACAACGCTGCGGCTAAGCAAGTTGGTTTAGAAGATTACGAAAAAATGGTTGTGGAAGCTGGTGAAGAAACCACTGATGTTTCAAAACGTTATGAGAAATATGCTGCTGCCCAAGCTTGGTTGACCGACAGTGCCTTGCTCATCCCAACAACTTCTCAAACTGGTCGTCCAATGTTGTCTAAGATGGTACCATTTACACTCCCGTTTGCATACTCTGGTAACAAGGGTATGAGCGAAGCCCTCTTGTATAAATACCTAGATGTACAAGACAAGGCGGTAACAACAGAAGAGTATCAAAAAGCTCAAGAAAACTGGTTGAAAGAAAAAGAAGAGTCAAATAAAAAGGCTCAAGAAGACCTCGCAAACCATGTGAAATAACTTTTACGAAATAATAGAATGGATTTAGTTTTCTTTTAGATACTAAATCCATTTTACATACATTATTTTTCTAATTTTATTTCTATAATGTCTGTAATAGGTTTATTTATTATATATGTTATATATAGAGTTTTTTAAATGCCCAATTTGTAAAATTAATCTAGACAGAAAAAGCCATCTATGTTAGGCTCAGATAAACTACCACATTTGTCTGAAAGGAACTAACATAAATAACCTATACTCATCTTACCACAGACGAGCTTGTAATGATAGAGGCTTACTATCAAGAAAACATAAAAGTTTCAGATATTGTGACTTCACTTGGCAGATCAAAACAGACAGTCTACAATGTCATCAACTATCTGAAAGAGAGGCGCTCTGCTTATGATTACTATAAGCGATATAAAGTCAATAAAAAACTCTGTGGCAGGAATAAAACCAGTCTTACGAAATCAGAAAAAGACTTTATCCAAACTCATTTAGAACAAAATTGGAGCCTTGATGTCATTAAGGGAGCTTATCCAGATAGGATTTCTTGTTCTATGAGAACTCTCTATCGACTAGCAGACCGCGGTATTCTAAAGAAAGAGGATCTCCCTTGGATAGGTAAAAGAAAACCAAATGGTCATAGCGAAAAACGAGGAAAACAAGCGTTGCGCAGAGATTTATGTGAGAGAGCAAACAGTTATCCTAATTTTAAGACAGAATTTGGTCACCTAGAAGGAGATACCATTGTTGGCGAGAAACACAAAATTGCAGTCATTACCTCAGTAGAACGCTGCTCAAAAGCCATCATCACACTGAAAATCAATGGACGGAAAGCAAGTGATATTGAGGCCTCCATCAATCAATGGTTGTCTCAAGTTCCCAGTCATCTCTTTAAGTCGATAACTTTTGATTGTGGGAAATAATTTTCTAATTGGAAATCTATTTCGAATGCACATGATATTGATATTTTCTTTGCGGATTCAGGATGTCCTGGTCAACGAGGTCTCAATGAACATTCTAATGGCTTATTAAGACGAAATGGACTTCCGAAACAAATGGATTTTACGAATATTTCTCAAAATTATTTATCAGCTATAGCTGATAAAAGAAATAGAATTCCTAGGAAATCATTGAATTATCAATCACCATACCAAGTTTTTCTGAGTTACTTGAAAAGTCTAACTTAATTTGACAACCTAGGATATAAAAAATCAATCCCCCGTGCGTTAAGGCTCGGGGGATTTTTCTATAGGAGGGCTAGTTTAGTTTTCTTTTTTGTTTTTTAGTAAGAAACCGAGGCCAAGGAGCGCAAGGAGGCTGATTCCTGAAAACAGGAGTCTGTTATCGTTTTTGATTCCTGTATTTGGAAGTCCAGCTTGTTTAGCTGGGGTTGCAGGTATATTCTCTTTGCTGGAGTTTTCTACTGCTCCGTTTTGAAGAGCTTCTTTTACAGATGCTTCTTGTGCTAGTTGTGTAGCTTGTGAATCAGTTGTAGCTTGGCTAGGTTTATCTTTTGCATCAGCTACTTTTTTATCTAGTTTAGTAGAATCAGGTCTAGCTTGTGGAGCTGGATCTTGATGTTCAGGTTTGACTACTCGGTTTGAAATATTGTCTTGGTCATTATTGTGACCTTGTTCTTGTTTTAAGCTAGAAAGATCAAATTCTGGTTTTTCTTCCACAGCTGGGGCAACGATGGCACCGCCTTGAGCGATTCGAAGAACAGTAGCTGTAAGGGCATTTAATTTCAAGCCTTTTTCAGTCCATTCCAGTCCTTGAGGGTTGGCAATTCCTACTGGTCCTGCTTGGTTTTCATCTGCTAAAACTTCAGCATTTCTTAGATGTGCAAAGGCAGTTCCCAAGTTAAATTCACGAGCTTTTTCGTCCGCATTGACAAAGACTGCGTAGATATCTCCATTTGGAGCAGTGATTTGGTAGCCAATCACTACATCTTCTTTTTCCACACCATTTTGGCCTGGGACAGTGATGAGTTGGACACGGTCTTTGATATCTTGAAGACTCTTGAGTCGGAAGGCGTCTGTAGATTGGCGAAGTGCAATTAAACCTTTCATGTAGTCACGGCTCTTGACATTTTCAGGATAAGCTTTTCCATCAGTTGCCTTGGTCCAATCAAACTTGTTGACAGCATCACTAGAGTCATAAGAATCATGGATGAAGTAAGGATAGTCAAATGGGTTACCGTCCTTATCACGCAACAAGTGAGATTTATTTGGTACCTTATCTTCTGAAACTGGAGTCTTGTAGGCTGGGTCACGGAATTGTTTGGTACGTCCGTATTCCTGACCAGAGTGAATAAATGGAGTTCCTTGAGCTGTCAAGACCATGAGATTTCCGAGGCGCAAACGACGATGGATTTCCGCATAGTTTTCAGCCTTGCTTGGGTCTTTTTTGATTGATTGGGCAATGATGTCAAAGAGGGTCAAGTTATCATGGGCTGCGATGTATTGGATGACATCTCCAGGACTGTCTGCTACAAAGTTGGTTGGTTGAGCAATCAGATTTTTAAAGATGGTATTGATAT
>ERZ651108.1257-NODE-1257-length-11353-cov-4.521154_pt1 | contig 11353 bp, 10 predicted proteins | sample MGYA00512173_ERZ651108 | MGnify/ENA metagenome assembly ERZ651108 | reverse complement strand
CTTCCGATCTCTTGATCTTGATGAGGGAGATGCACCAAAGGGTAATCTCTTTGACCGCTTTGTATCTTTGGTATCAAGTATTTTCCAACCTTTCCTTGGTCCATTGGCTGCGGCCGGGATTATCAAAGGGGTAGTCGCTATCATGGCGGCATGTGGCCTGTCAGCTGCGACAAGTCCTATGTATGTTATCTTGAATGCGGCGGGGGATGGTTTCTTCCAGTTCTTGCCAATCTTGATTGCCTTGACATCAGCTCGTCGTTTCAAGGTTAATGAGTTTACAGCTATTGCGGTTGCAGGAGCACTTGTTTATCCTGATATTGCTACGCTAGTGACAGCTCTTCAAAAGGCAGGTCAAGGTCATGTTCTAGGGGTTATTCCGTTTACGCTTCCTGCAGGGGGTTACCTCTCAACAGTAATGCCTTCTATCTTGGCAATCTGGGTGGCTTCTTACATTCAAAAATTCTTTACTAAGATTACTCCAGATGTCATTAAAGTCTTCGTAGTACCTTTCTTTACATTGCTCATTACGGTACCATTAACATTCTTGGTGGTGGGACCAATTGCCAATGCTTTCTCTGATGGATTGACAAGTCTTTTCCAAGCAATCATGAACTTTAGTCCGATTGTCTTTGGTCTTGTACTTGGTATCCTATGGCAAGTCTTGGTTATGTTCGGAATGCACTGGGCGCTTGTTCCCCTTGCTATCTTAGATGTGGCAACAAACGGAAGTTCTACGATTCTTTCAGCAGCTATCCTTCCATGTTTCACGCAAACAGGTGTATTGGGGGCTATCATGCTTAAGACGAAAGAAGAAAAAGTCCGTACCATCTCTATGCCAGCCTTCATTTCATCTATTTTTGGGGTGACAGAACCTGCTATCTATGGGGTAACCCTTCCAATGAAAACGCCATTCTACATTTCATGTGGTGTTTCAGGACTTATGGGGGCTGCCATGATGGCCTTAGATATTAAGATGTATTCAATGGGTGGTCTGGGTGTATTTGTCTTCCCAAGCCTTATTGGGCCTGACGGTAACCTTTCTAAAGTTATCTTTGCCATTATTATTGCCATTGTGGGTGCTCTTGTATCCTTCCTTATCCAACTCTTTGCACCAGTACCAACTCTTTACGGTGGTGGGGCAGCTAAGGTTGAGGAAAAAGCTGAAGAAGCTGCACCTGCTCCTAAGGAAATTCAACAAGAAATTATTGCGAGCCCACTTATCGGGAATATTGTCCCACTTGACCAAGTTCCTGACCAAGTCTTTGCCTCAGGAGCTATGGGTAAGGGTATCGCTATTGACCCTACCGATGGGGTAGTGGTCGCACCAGCTAAGGCAACGGTTAATTTAGTCTTCCCTACTGGTCATGCGATTGGTTTGACAACTGAAAATGGTGCAGAGCTTCTCATTCATATTGGTATGGACACTGTTTCTCTTGCTGGTAAAGGATTCAAGACCTATGTGGAAGCAGGTGAAGTTGTAGAAGCAGGACAAAAACTTATCGAATTTGACCTAGCAACTATCCGAGAGGCAAAATTACCAGTCATCACACCAGTCATTGTGACCAATACGGCTGACTTTGATGATGTCTTAACGACTAAAGAAGCTCGTGTTAACACTGGTGATTATCTCCTTACCGCTGTTAAATAAAAAAGAAATCCGAGAATCAACTTCTCGGATTTTTGTTTATTTGAATTTGTAGTCTTTAACGACTTCAACGGAATTAACCGTTACATTCTCTTTTGGTTTACTGTTGTCATCGACTTCAAGGTTAGCGATGGTATCAACGACATCCATGCCTTTGATGACTTGTCCAAAGACAGTATATTTGGTATCACCAGCTGGGTAACCACCTTTTTTGTAGGCGTCAATGATAGGTTTTGGATAGCCAGCATTTCCTAGTTGCTTGCTTTGATCGTCCTTGTTTTGAACAATGTAGAATTGGCTGCCGTTTGAATTCTTAGCACCAGTATTGGCCATGGCAAGTGCGCCACGGATGTTGTAGAGGAATGGTGTAGGCTCAACAGCGAAACCTTTCTTCCAGATAGATTCTCCGCCAGTACCGTCACCCTTAGGGTCGCCACTTTGAATCATGAAGTCCTTGATGACACGGTGGAAGGTAAGACCATCATAGTATTTGTCCTTTGCATGTTTCAAGAAGTTTTCAGAAGCCTTTGGAGCAAGTGTAGGGAAGAGTTTGACTGTGATATCACCCTTTGAAGTGTGGAGGATAACTTCAGCTTCGTCCTTACCAACCTTGTCTGACAACTGTGGAAAGGCATCTTTTCCAGATTTTTGGGCTTTTTCTAATTGTTTAGTGAATATCTTATTATCAACATAAGCATCTCCACGAACGGCGCGTGCGATGTTCTCACGAAAGGCAAAACCTAGGCCTGCGATAACAAGTACAATAATTAATGGAATGTACTTTTTAATGTTTTTCATATATAACTCCTTTGGTGCATTATACCTACTATTGTAGCAGAAAAAAACCTTTTGGGAAACGGTTAACAGAGGTCTTTAAATATGGTAGAATGGAACTATCAACAAGAAAATGAACATGGGACTAGATATAGGGAAAGGTTGCCTCAGGCTAAAAAGTGAGGGCTGACTTTTGGAAGGACGCATGCTACTTGCTCTTATCAGAGATAGGTGTCTGAATCCTAACTATAGAAAACTTCGCCAAGTCGAAGGGACCTCTTGTTTGGATTTCTTGAAAAAAGGAGATTTTTATGTCAACTAAAGCAGAATGGGCTGAACTCTTTGAGTCGGTACACGGGCGTAAGCCTAGCCCCCAAGAATTTTTGGATGCTAAAGCAGCTGACTTTGATACAAGTGCTTTGGCTGCTCAAGCAGCATCTGTAGAAGCACCAGCTAATGAACCTGTCGCTGAAGAAGTAGCTCCAGAACCAGTTGCTACTGAAGAAGTCACAGAACAAGATGACATCGCAGATGTAGCTGAAACAGCTGAGGATGCCGTCGCAGAACAAGCAAGCAGTGAATCACCATTTGGTGCAGAAGCTTTCTCAGAAGCACCTGTGCAACAACCAACACCACAATTTGATTCAAGCATGTTTGAAAAGGCACCTATCTCATCAGCTCAAGGATTTGGAACAGTTCCTAATCCAGCAGCAGCTGGCTCAGCAGATAAACCTCTTTTCAATCTTATCTTGCCAATCGTTGCGATTGCACTTTCAGTAATCTTTGCAGTCTTGGCATGGTTTGTAGGTCCTGCTTGGCTCTTCATCATCTTGACAGTCCTCGCAGTTGCGGTGGCAGTTGTTTCACTTGTCTTTAGCCTTAAATCAAGCAAGAAATTGCTTTCAATCATTGCAACAGGTGTTGCTGGTCTCATGCTCTTTGTGTCTATTGGTGGTTTGATTTTCCAAATCTCTCAAAATGCTAGCAACAACAACACAAGCTCAAGCAAGACATCAAAAGTTGCTGATAAAGACGATGATGCTGACAAGAAAAATGATGACAGCGATTCAAAATCTGACTCTAAATCTGATTCAAAAGGTGATAGCACTGACGTCAACGATTACATTGACAAAAATGCTAAATTTGACTGGAATGAATCTAAGTTCCAGAAATTGAAAGTCGGTAAAGATACCGTTAAGTCTATCATCAAGACTTATGGTAAGGCTTCTGATGCACAAATCTCTGGCGATGAGATGAAGTTGAACTACTCTGGTAAAGACTATGGTGAAAGTGTTTACCTAACCTTTACGAAACAATATGATGGTACATTTATCTTGTCATATGCTTCAGGTAGATTCCCTCAAGATAAGGTAGAAGTTGATAAGTCTTATAAAGCTGACTGGACAAAAGAACAGTTTGATGCTCTCAATAAGGGGGATTACACTGATCCATCAAACGGTACAAAACTTGAAGATGTCGTTAAGGATCACCCTAAAGCTTCAAGTGCAGAATACACGATTTCAACATCTCGTCAAGGTGAATTCAAAAAAGAAATGACTATTTCTTATAGTGATTATAAGGCTGAAGATGGCAAACTCAAGAGTGTTTACTTGTCATTTGATACCAAAGAAGGTGAAGATACATTCTACCTTACTTATAAATCAGGTCCAGATGAGGATTAATTAAGGAACAGGAGGGGAAACCTTCCTGTTTTTTCTTGATAAAAGGAGAAAACTATTGAAATTCTTAAATTATACATTCGAGCAAAGCCAGTCTCTTGTTACTAAGGAGACCGTAGACAAGTTCAATCAAAAAGGGAGCTGGAAACGATTTATTGGCTTGTTTATTACTTCAATTGTTATTTATTTCTTCTCCATTGCTATGCCCATGTTTATAAAAGGATTGACGCTTGATCAAAATCCAAGATTTTCTTGGATTCAGTGGTCAGTCATTCTTTTCTATGTAGTCATGTATCTGGTCTATCTTTTCTTTTCAATAAAGCACAGAAGAAGTCCGATGAAACTAAAATTTTGCACCTACTTTTACATGGTAGTCTTACTCGCTATCTTTACAGTATGTGCTGGTATAATGATGATGACACGACGAAATATTGTCAGTATACTATCGGGGGCTATGTTTCTTCTGTCCATTTATTATTTGATTCGAACGGTTCCCCGTAAACTGAGAGAAGCCGTTCAAAATCAGACAGAGTTTAGCCCTATGGTAGCTCTTGTAACCGAAAAAATTTCAGATGGCTTGGTCTTTTTAGGAGGAACGGGGATTACAGCTGGACTGGTACTGTTTGACCGCTCTACCGGGAGCGACATCAGAGGGAGTATTGATGCAGTTTTGATGCCCCTAATGCCTGCTATTTTTGTCTTTGCGACTTATGTCTTTTCCATTGATTTGCTACGAGGCTATTACCTCTTCAAATACTCCGAGCGATATAGAGAGCAGTTTGGCTACTCAGCTAAGGACTGGTATGGCGAGAAGTCGAAGGAGTAAAGGAGGATGCAGGGGTAAGGTGCATAGAGAAGACCAACAGGTTTTGAAGTTAATTATAAGATTGATGGAAACGTAATAAAGATGATTAAAGTTAATGAAAGTGTAACTACAAAAGTAGAAGCTTCAAAAATATGAAGGTCGTAGTCCAACGTTTTGGTCTCGAAGACAAACAAAAGTTTATGAAAATATAGACTTTAAAATAGTACAGCTTAATTATTATAAAATTTCACTGTCTTTAGATTCTAATGTACTGCCATTTCGTACTTTTAAGAGGTAATATTCTCCTCGTTGCGTAATGACTTGGAGCGTTGCATCCTAGTTTCTAAGGACGTTGCGCATATTTTACTATTCGTTGCGTGCTTTTAGTCATGGGTCTTGATAAATTTAAAGTAACAAATCTGAGGAGGTATTCTTAATGTTACAATTTATTAAGAAAAACAAAACTAATTTTATATGGGTGCTTGCTTTTGGATTAATGGGGTTGATACTGAAACCTTTAGTTAATTTATTGGTCAGTTTATCAAACAAATATCCGTGGGTTACGAGAATGTTATTGTTTCTATTACTCGTTGCTACTTACTTTATTTATAAACTTCCTCTCTATATAATATTAATAGCAATTTTGTTGATAGAGCCTTTTATCGAAGAATAGAAATAAGCTAGGGGTATTAAAATGGACATTGCTACGTTGATTAAAGAATATAGAACTAAAACAGGTATGACTCAGCAAGAACTTGCAGATAAAGTATTTGTTACTCGTCAGACGATTTCTAAATGGGAATTAGGAAAAAGTGAACCTGATAATGTTTCACTGGAACTATTATTTAAAGAGATGAATATTGAAAAAGAATCCCAAAAAGACATTAAAGCTAATTTAATTAGCAGAAAAAATATTTTACTTATAATAATTGCCGTTTTATTCTCTCCATCGATACTTATTATTAGACTATTGGTACTTAAAATAGGCAAGATAGAAAATAAAAGATTAGTCATTTTGATCAATACCTTTCTCTTTATAATAATTGGCATTTATCTGAAGAGTTTAAAGGATAATGTATACTTTGGTTTCTTGGGAATCATTGCAATTGCTTATAGCCTTTATAGTTTTTATAAGCTTAGTTTGGAGATTAAAAAAGACTAGATACATAGCTATACATTTAAATATAAAAAACTAGTCTTACTAATATTGAACTGCCCTCAAAAGTGTGACAGAAAAAATCTAACTTTTGGGGCCAGTTTCTTTTCTTCTTTCGTCTCTTTTCATGAGATATCTTGTCACTTAAGCACCTCAGGCAGTCTCAAAAAATTCTCTCTTATATCCGACCTTATTTTCATAAGACGAGATTAAAGTATGATAAAATAAAGAAAAAGAGATAAAGGAGTCAGCTATGGCAACTAGAGAAGAATGGGTGCGTCACTTTGAGGACGTCAATGGACGTAAACCAAGTCCTGAGGAGTTTATGGAAGCTAAGAAAGAGGGCTTTGTCATTGCTTCGGAGGAACCAAGTGTCCAAGTGTCTGAGCAGGTTGAGGCTCAGCAGGTGGATAACTCTGAAGCTACTGAAGAGGTGACAGCTGACTCAGTGGCAGATACGCAACCAGACGAGGCTCAGGTGGCATTAGAGGAGGAAGCTCCTAAGCCAATGCCTGAGTTGAATATGGAGAAAGAGCAAGAAAAAGAAGCTCCAAAGGCAAGCCAGATACCTTTGGAAAACCCTTATTACAAGCCAAAAGTAACCAAGAACAATGCTTTTGTTAATATTGCTTTGCCGATTATTATCCTAGTTTTGGGGATTCTATTCGTCATTTTGTCTTGGACGCTTCCTTTCGGTTTTGTCTTTACTTTCCTTGCTTTCTTCCTTATCATTCTAGCTATTGTGACTTTGGTTTTGAGTCTGAAGTCGACACGCAAGGCACTTTCTATTATTGCCCTAGTCATGTCAATCATCTTCTTCATGACTTCGCTTGCTGGAGCAGGCTATCAAGCAGTGAAATTTGTCATGAACCATGCTGAGCAGTTCCAAAGTGACGGTCACGATAGAGCTTATCTGTACATCGATGAGAATTATAAGTTTGACTGGACTGAGGATCAGTTTAAGGAGTTGAAGGTTGGTACTTTGACATTGGACGAGGTCTTGGATGCTCACGGTAAGGCGACTGATGCCGAGTATAGTGATGCTTACGAGGAAGATAAACCAGATTTGTTAGATCTTACCTATAGAAAAGAAAACACAGATGGAAACAACTATGTTCGTTTGACTTTCGAGCAAAAAGACGGTGTCTATGTTTTGAAATCTGCCTCAGCAACCTTCGACTATGGTAAGGTCAAAGAAGTCGATGACTATCATAGCAACTGGACAAAAGATGACTATGAAAAGTTGTCTGTAGGTACACAAGCTGATTTGCTCAAGGGGACACGACTTTCTGAGGTTGTTGAAAAACACCCAGAGGCTAGTTTCACTTATCATGAAATGACACAAACTGAACAAGGCGATCTCACTCAGTCAGTCAGTCTTAGCTACCGTGATTATAATCCAGAAAGTGGAAAGGTAGATGCTGTTCGTTTAACTTTTGACTATGACAAACGTGAAAACGAGTACTTCTTGACAGACAAATCAGACGAATAAGACTATTTTGTTAGCGATTCAAGCTCAGGGGTGCCTGGGCTTTTTAGTATCAACAAAAAGAGGATAAAATCTGGTATAATGATATTGATTGATTTTTCAAGAAAGAAGTGTCACACATGAACATACAACAACTACGTTATGTCGTAGCCATTGCCAACAGCGGAACCTTCCGTGAGGCAGCCAGCAAGCTCTTTGTGAGTCAGCCTAGCCTTTCGGTGGCTATCAAGGATTTGGAGCAAGAGCTGAATTTCCAAATTTTCACCCGTACAACGACGGGGGCTGTCTTGACCAGTCAGGGTATGACCTTTTATGAGCGTGCGCTTGAGGTGGTACGCAGTTTTGATAGTTTTGAAAATCGCTATCTCAATGCTTCTGAAAAGGGCAACCAGTTTTCGATTGCTAGTCAGCACTATGACTTTTTGCCACCTTTGATTACGACTTTTTCAGAGCGCTATCCTGATTATAAGGATTTCCGTATCTTTGAGTCTACGACTATTCAGATTTTGGATGAGGTAGCCAAGGGGCACAGTGAGATTGGGATTATCTATTTGAATCGTCAAAATAGCAAGGGAATCCATCAAAATATGGACAAGCTTGGGCTTGAGGCTATTGATTTGATTCCGTTTAAAACGCATATTTATCTCCGTAAGGGCCATCCTCTGGCTAAAAAAGAAAGTCTTGTCATGGAGGACTTGGCGGCCTTGCCTACAGTGCGTTTCACTCAGGAGAAGGACGAGTATCTTTACTATTCTGAAAACTTTGTGGATACGTCAGATTCGTCTCTGATGTTTAACGTGACAGACCGTGCGACCTTGAACGGTATCTTGGAACGTACGGATGCCTATGCGACGGGATCTGGTTTCTTGGATGCACAAAGTGTGAACGGGATTACGGTGATTCCGCTTGAGGATAATTTGGATAACAAGATGGTTTATGTCCGTCGTAAAGGGATTAACTTGTCATCTTGTGCTCTCAAGTTTGTCAATGTTATGTTTGACTACTTTGATACTTACAAACCATAGGAGGATTTATGCGTAAGGTTGCGATTCCTTTGGCTATTCTGGCTTTGATTGGTTTGGATCAGTGGGTTAAGCATTGGGTTGTGGCAAATATTGCCCTTAACCAAGTTATCAAGGCGATTCCTGGACTTTTCAGCTTGACCTATCTGCAAAACCGTGGTGCTGCCTTTTCGATTTTACAGAATCAGAAATATTTCTTTGTGATTTTGACAGTTCTAGTGATTGGTGCGGCTATGGTTTATCTGGTTAAGAATTACCAGAAGAGTCTTTGGCTGGTACTATCTTTGGTTTTGATTATCTCAGGTGGTATTGGCAACTTCATCGACCGTCTGCACTTGGGTTACGTGGTTGATATGGTTCAGCTTGATTTTATTGATTTTGCAATATTTAATGTGGCAGACTCCTATCTAACGGTGGGCGTACTGCTCTTGATTTTAATCTTATGGAAAGAGGAAAATGGAAGTCATCATTAAAGAGGCGGGAAACCGTCTGGACAAGGCTTTGGCAGATTTGACAGAATTGTCACGTAGTCAGGCCAATGAAGCGATTAAGGCTGGAACGGTCTTGGTTAATGGTAAGTCGGCAAAGGCCAAATATGCGGTTATAGAGGGTGATGTCATCACCTATGAATTGCCAGAAGAAGAGGTCTTGGAGTACAAGGCCGAAGATATTCCTTTGGATATTATCTATGAAGATGCGGATGTGGCAGTGGTCAACAAACCTCAAGGCATGGTTGTCCATCCATCAGCTGGTCACACATCTGGTACCTTGGTCAATGCCCTAATGTATCATGTCAAGGACCTTTCGTCTATCAATGGTGTGGTTCGTCCAGGGATTGTCCACCGTATCGACAAGGACACGTCTGGTCTCCTTATGATCGCTAAGAATGATAAGGCTCACAATGCTTTGGCGGCTGAGCTTAAGGATAAGAAGTCCCTTCGCAAGTATGTGGCTATTGTGCATGGCAATTTGCCTAACGATCGAGGTGTGATTGAGGCTCCGATTGGGCGTTCGGACAAGGACCGCAAGAAGCAGGCAGTTACAGCGAAAGGGAAACCTGCAGTAACACGATTTACTGTTCTTGAACGTTTTGGCAACTATACCTTGGTAGAGTTGCAGCTGGAAACAGGTCGCACGCACCAGATTCGTGTGCACATGGCTTATATAGGTCATCCGGTGGCAGGAGACCCTCTTTATGGGCCACGCAAGACCCTCAAGGGCCACGGACAATTTCTACATGCTAAGACCCTTGGTTTCACACATCCTACGACTGGAGAATTGGTCGAATTTACAGCGGAAGAACCTGCTATTTTCAAGGAAACCTTGGAGAAGTTGAGAGAAGCGTAACAGTTATTAAACGGATAGTCTTTCTTGGGAGGGGCGTCCGTTTTTTTCTTGTAAAAGAGTCTGAAATTTGCTATAATTTACCTAATTAAATAAGTCCTTTAATCACTGTCCAGAGAGGCAGGCAAGGAGCCATGAGAAGTGTACGGGTGAACTGTACTCATATTTTTGTGTATCTCCTTGTTTTCGAGGGGATTTTTTTGTATTTAGAAAGGTTCTTTTTATGAAGAAAAAAGAGATCGTCGATGACGTAACCATGAAACGTGCCATTACACGTATCACTTATGAGATTATTGAGCGTAACAAAAATCTCGATAAGATTGTCTTGGCTGGTATTAAGACACGTGGTGTCTATATTGCCCAGCGCATCCAAGAGCGCTTGAAACAGTTGGAAAACCTTGATGTGCCATTGATTGAGCTTGACACTAAGGCTTTCCGTGATGATGTTAAGGCTGAGCAAGACACATCTGTTTTCCCTATTGAAATTGATGGTACAGATGTTATCCTTGTGGATGATGTGCTTTACACAGGTCGTACGATTCGTGCAGCTATTGATAATATCGTTAGCCATGGGCGTCCGGCGCGTGTTGGTTTGGCTGTCTTGGTTGACCGTGGTCACCGTGAATTGCCAATCCGTGCGGACTATGTTGGTAAAAATATCCCAACTAGTGAGTCAGAAGAAATCGAAGTTTTGGTTGCAGAAGTTGATGGCAAAGATAGCGTCAACATTATCGATCCAAGCTAAGTTGGTTGACAGATAGGGTGAAACACCCTTTGTATCTTGTTAATTGAACACGGGACTCATTTCTTAGGAAAAAAGATAAGTCTCCTAGCACTCTTGGGAGTGCGGTGTCGACTTCCTATTTTTCTGCAGAAATGTTTGGCTAAGCCAAAGCGTCCCTTTGTATCTTATTAATTGAACACGGGCTAAGAGCTGTGTAAAATAGATAAATCTTCCTAGAAGCTAAAGCTTCGGCGTCAGATTTCCTAATTTTACTTTGCTCTTTATACGCCCTTTGTATCTTAATTTTAAGGAGTCCTTTGATATCGTGAATAACGTAAAATATGATGTGAATGATATGCCAAAACCTGGTTTATTGGTTGGTTTGTCATTCCAGCACTTGTTTGCCATGTTTGGTGCGACGGTGCTTGTGCCGATTTTGGTTGGGATTGATCCCGCTATTGCTCTTTTCTCATCTGGTTTGGGAACTTTGGCTCACTTGACGGTGACCAAGTACAAAATTCCAGCTTACATGGGTTCTAGCTTTGCCTATATTGCGGCTATGCAGACACTTATGAAGACGGATGGAATTGCAGCGGTGGCTCAAGGTGCCATGGCAGGTGGTTTGGTTTACTTGCTTGTGGCTCTGATTGTTAAGTATGCGGGTAAAGACTGGATTGATAAGGTCCTTCCACCAATCGTGGTTGGTCCCATTATC
>ERZ651108.1256-NODE-1256-length-11353-cov-9.133475_pt1 | contig 11353 bp, 10 predicted proteins | sample MGYA00512173_ERZ651108 | MGnify/ENA metagenome assembly ERZ651108 | reverse complement strand
TAACTGCTGGTCAGGTGCTTACGTACTCCGTTACCTACACCAACACCACCAACACCGCTCGCGATGTCACCATCACCGATGTCATCCCAGAGCACACAACTTACGTTGATGGCTCCGCTGACAACGGCGGCACCTACGACCCAGCTACGCGCACTGTAACCTGGACTCAGAATGTTGCTTCGGGCGACACACTCACCGTAACCTTCCAGGTCAAGGTCAACAAGGGCGAGAAGGACGTCACGGTTGTTAACACTGCTCACGTCAGCGATGGTCTTATCGACACAGACACCAATACCACCACCAACCCTGTTGTCCCTAAGCCCCGCAAGTCTCGCACTCCTTATACCGGCGACGATGCATTGCAGAACACACTGATGTTTGCTATTGCAGGCGGCGCAGCAGTTCTCTTTGCGCTGGGTACGCTCAAGCTTCACGCAGCTAGAAACTAAGCTGCGGCGAGGCTGATGCTCGCAGGTATGGCGCGCGGAAGCCACAGATTTAGCACGCAGTAACTTTAAGCCGTTCTCATTTGAGAGCGGCTTTTTTGTGTGGATGTACGCGCGAATGCGTTCGCGCGTGCAAGTTCGGGCGCGCAGAAAGCGGCACTCGGAGCGCAAAGAATGCACTTCATACGTCAGTTAGTGCATTTGGGCGATATGAGACCATAGATAAGAACTGCAACAGTTACTCTAAAGATGCCTTAAGGCAAGGACGCAAGCGGGTCACAGTCCTGCTGCAGCAAGAAAACAAGACATTTGGTTAAGCAAGTTGTTTGGATGTGCCATGGAAATTCGAGTGGTTGAAGAAAAAGGTCGCGGGCAAATCGAGGTGACTATTTTGAGTGGTCCTGATGACCCGCGCGTTTCGGGAATTGTTCGCCAGCTTCAGATGGTTGACGGAAAGATGACCGGATACGTTCCTGGGACCATCAACAGACGCGTTGTTCTTCTCGCGGATGTCTCGTGGATTCAAACGGACGGCAACGTGACGTTGATTCACCTGGTAGACGGGGAGACGTTGGAAAGTTCTAGTCGTCTGACTGAGCTCGAGGACGCTCTCAAGGATACGGCGTTTGTGCGCACTTCTCGACAGGAGCTGGTCAACTTGGATCAGGTTACGGGTATCAAACCCGCAGGTTCTGGCCGCATACTGCTGTCACTTGGCGAGAAAACCCTTGTTGCTTCAAGAAAGTACGCTTCTGAGATCAAACGACGTATTGGAATCGTGTAAGGACTTGATCGGTTTTCTCGTGCGTCACATTTTCTGGCATCAAACAGCACACAAATATTCACTTTAACGGCATCTTTATCCCAGAGAGGGGAACATCATGGAACGCAACGAATCGCAAAACTGGAAAGAAATCGAGCAAGAGACTCAGCAAGAATTTGACGAGGGACTCAATAAAACAGCAGGTCAAATTATGTGCAAAGGCATTTCTTCTGGAGCTATATGCTTTACCGGCATCTCGCTTGTGTATGGAATCATTGCGCTGGCAATCAATTATGGAAACAGGCAGGATAACATCATTCTTCTTACGTTGATTGCTGCAGGTGTGTGCTCAGGCGTTTACCAGCAGATTTGGTTCAACTATCAGCCATTGATTACCAAGCTCAGCTATCTCCAGAGGTTCCTTGGTTTCAACGTTTGCCTGTTTCCAACGCTCGTGGCGATGGCACTCATTGGCGGATGGGTTCCTAATATGGCTCAGGCGTGGATGTCATTTACCGCTCTGTACCTGGTCATTCTTCTGGTAACCACCCTGATTTTTAATGCTGTGTTCAAGAAAGAAGAGCAGAAATATAAGGCTGCATTTGAGAAGTACCAGGCGTCTCGTCGCGCGTAAAGTTTCAACTGATTCTGGATCGCGTAGCTGCGCCTGATTTCTGCAAAGACTCGGTAGGTTTTGCCTGAAAACATAAAAGTATCGGTAGATTCTGCCTGATTTCTACAAAGAATCTGTGTCCCAAACACAGATTCTTTGTACTTTTCAGGCGAGAAAATCAAACAATATATAAAAATTTAAATATTAAAATTTTTTAAGAATGAGTAGTGAAGAAATTAAGTATTTTTCATGTTTTAGACTAATGTCTAAAATTTTGTACAAAGGTGAGTTAAAATTGTTCTGAAATGTGTTCTATCTAATCTTAGACACAGAAAGGAAAAGAATGAAATCACTAGCTAAGGGTATTTTTAGTAAGATTTGCTGTCTTTTCACAGCAGCTCTTCTAATTTACTCACTGGTTCCAGTTCAGGCTTATGCTGCTCCAACAAGCACTAATGACGTCGCTGACAGCAAAGTCACCATTACTAGCCTGGAGCCAGGAGATGTTGTAAGTGCGTATTTAATCGCTGATGCAGACATTGATGCCTCAAATAACTTAACGTATACGATGGCCAACAATCTGCCAGCTGCTTACGATACAATTGCTGAGATTTCAGCTGTTGCCACTGATGGCTACACCTTTACTCAGGGCACTGATATGCAAAATGCTGCCGCAGCAATTGCGAGCGCACTTACTGCAGGTACAGCTACTACTACTGCAACAGCCGGCGCCAATGGTTCCGCTGAGCTGACTCTTGGAAGTGGCTACTATCTTGTTCGTGTTACTTCTACAAGCGGCAAGACTCACGTTTACCAGAACATGGTAGTTGACGTAACTCCTAAGGTTGATGGCGGCACATACAAGCCTCGTACTGTTGCTCCTATTGCTGTTAAGAAGACTGAAGTTACTATTAAGAAGACTGTTGGCTCTCAGTATAAGGAGTCAACTGATAAGTATAGTGTTGGTGACAGCGTTCCATTTAAGGTCAATACCGCTGTTCCTAACTATCCAGCAGACTCTGAGAACGCAACTTTCATCATTGGCGATACTCCTTCCGCTGGTCTTAAAATCAAGACAGATACTATTAAGATTAACGGTCAGGTAGCTGTATCAGGTGTTGACTATACGCTGACAGCATCTGCTACTGGCTACACTTTTGAGTTCTCTAAAGATTATGTTCTTGCTCATCCTGGTGAGGCAATTGAGATTACCTATGAGGCAGAGCTTACCTCTGATGCATTTTCTCATAGCGCCACCGATGTAACCGGCAACACCGCTACTGTTACCTTTAACCCTAATCCTTATGATGGCTCAACTGCTAAGCCAAGCAGCAAGACTACGGTAAAGACCTATGGTTACGTCTTTAAGAAGACTGATCCAGATGGCAATCCTCTTCCAGGTGCTACCTTTACCCTTACGCTTGATAACGGCACGGTACTCACTTCTACTTCTGACTCAGACGGCTATGTTTACTTCTCTGGCCTTGCTGCAGGTCACTATAAGATTACAGAGACTGGCGTCCCTGCTGGATACGTCAAGGTTGCTGACATTGAGTTTGACTTGAGTGACGATACTGCTACTGCTGATAACCCAGCTACAACTGTTGTCGAGAATAACTATCTTGTTAATGAAACAAACGTTGTCGACAACAAGCAGATTGCTCTCCCAGTAACTGGTGATGCAGGAACCTTTATGTTTACCGCTATTGGAACTGGTCTGCTTGTTGCTGGTGTAAGCGCTATTGTGTATTCTAGGAAGCTGCGTTCATAAAAAGTTTTAAATTTACTATTTGATTATGGCTAATCCAAAACACATGATGGCTGTTCTGAAAGCAGGAGAATCGAACGATTCTCCTGCTTCTCTTGATTCTTTGTACGGAGCTCATGCAAAGAAGAAACATGCCCGTGCATGGCTTATTATGTCAGTCATTGTTTTGATTGCTGGAGTTGTATTAATTAGTTATCCATTTGTAAGCAGCTGGCTTAATCAACTTGCTCAAAATCAGGTAAGTGCTACACAAGAAAGCACCATAGTTACAATGACAAGCACTGACCTTTCTGCTGAAAAGGAAAGAGCAAGAGAATATAACAAGCGCCTTCGTGATGGTGTTTCTCGAGTTATTGACCCCTTTGATAGTAAAGCCTCTATGCCAGGAGTATCTGAATATAGAGAAGTACTAAATGTTGCAAATGATGGCGTTATGGGAGAGCTGATAGTTCCTAAAATTTCAGTAGACCTTCCTATTTACCACTTTACAACCGACGACGTATTGCAACACGGAATCGGCCATGTAGTAAATACTTCTGTACCAATAGGTGGAGAGTCAACGCACGTAGTTTTAGCTGGTCATACTGGTCTTCCCACTGCTCAGATATTTGATCGACTTGAGGAACTTCAAGTAGGCGATTGGTTTATTATTCGCGTACTTGGAGAGGATTGTGCGTACAGAGTAACTTCCACTGAAGTAGTTTTACCTAATCAGGTAAATAGCCTTTCTATTGAGCCAGGAAAAGATCAGGTTACACTCGTAACGTGTACTCCTTATGGAGTTAATACTCATAGACTTTTGGTGCATGCGGAACGCACGGAAGTTCCTTCTGAGTGGGCTGACCAAAACAGACTAGTTAATCATTCCGTTGATTCTTCAGCAGACTTAAATAAAAATCCAATACTTTTCGCTCTTTTAGGAGTTGTTTTTGCGGGCATAATTGCCGGTATCGCAGTCTTAATCTTGAAATATACAAAAGTTTTATCAAGAAAGAAAAAATAAAACTTTTTTCAGAATAGCTTGTTTAAAATAAGAAAATATTGTGGATAAAGGTGTTAGATGGACAGAAATGACGTGTATATAGCTATAACTCTAGTATAATCGTCACGAAGGTTTATGTGTATTACATTGAAGTAAGTGTTCTTAGCTATAAACATAGATCATTTGCTTATAGGAGATTCAATGGTAAGGTTGCGTCAAAAGAAAACTAGTTTTCTGAGGGCTTTAGCTATATTTGCCATAGCCTTTATTGGATATTTTTTTGTAGTATTTTCAACCCCTGCTTTAGCGGTTGAGCCTCCGGCACACACAAAAACACTTACACCTAATGGTGATGGCTCCTATAAACTTTCCTTGACGGTAACTGGCAAATCTGAATCCAGCGTAGAAAGAACTCGAGCTAACATCGTTGTAGTATTTGATAAGTCAAACAGTATGGATGAGAGGTCTGATGGTCAGTCACGTCTTGCAATTGCTCAAGAGGCTGTAAATGCTTTGACTGATGAGTTGATGAGCGTCAATAGCACTGATGATCCTAATCGAGTCCAAATGTCCTTAGTTACGTTTGATTCCACTGCAAATAAAGTTAGCTTTGGCGGAAGCAGCTGGACATCAGATTCGTCTAGCTTTAAAAGCAGAATCAATAGCATCGTTACACCACTTTCGCAACGTTATGGCATGCCATATGGTGGAACTAACTGGGAAGATGCAATGAAGGTTGCATTGGAAGTTGCGCAAAGTGCCGACAGCGATCCAACGTATGTTATTTTTGTTTCAGACGGTAATCCTACGTTTTATAACGGCACATCAACAAATTATAGTTACCGTGCCAGTTCGCGCTATATTCTTGGAACTGGCTATGAAACAGTAGCTAATATTAATAGTTCTTATAATGCCGCTACTGATGATGCAAGAGCAGTCGTTGCTCAAGGAAATACACTGTATGCAGTAGGAGCTTTTGGCAATGTTACTCGCATGCAGGGTCTTGTCGAGTATGCTTATGATGCACCAGCAGGAAATTATTATCACTCTGCAGCGGACAAAGCTAGTTTAAATAGAGCGTTTGCAGCTATTGTCGCTGACATCAAGAAGCAGACTTATTACACCAATGTCTCTATCAAAGACGGCCTTACTGATATGGTATCTCCTGTAGATATCAACGGTAATCCAACCACTTTTACCTATACAAAGACTGATAAAGACGGAGTAGTTACTGAGTGGACTGGCGCTCCAGAGGCAACAATTACGGGAGATACGGTTGATTGGGATCTTTCTAGTGTTGGTCAGCTTGAGCCTGATGTTACCTATACGGTAAGTTTCACGGTTACTCCTACGCAAAAAGCTCTGGATTCAGTAGCCGATGCTGCTAACGGAAAAGAAAAAGATCAAAACGTTGTTGAGAATCCAGATGGATCATATTCTGTGTATTCAAATACAACAGCATCCGTCGATTTTACTCAGCAAAAAACAGTTAACGGAACCGTTGTTTCAGAAGAAAAAGGAAAATCGCCTTATGAACGCCCTACTTTGAAGGTTCCTTTCTCTAAGATTACAATTGAGAAAAAATGGGTCGGAGATGAGCCGGCTGATCACGCGGATAAAGTTGTTACCGTACAGGTTAAAAAAACTGTGACGGTAAATGGAACTCCAACTGAAGAAGATTATGGTGATCCAATCACACTAGATGCGAGCAATAACTGGAAAAAGAGCGTTATTGTTCCTGGAAACCTTGCTGGAGACGCTACCTGGTCAGTTGCTGAAATTAGTGCAATTCAAGGATATGACACGTCATACAGTGCGCCAATTGTGTATAGCTCATATAGATCTGGCAATCTCACTGGTAGTGTTGATGGAGTAACTACCATTACTAACACTTTCAGAACTTACGATTTGATTATTTATAAAACAGCAAGTAATGATAGCAACGTAAAGACCCCTCTTTCTGGTGCGGAATTTACGGTCTTTGCTGAAGATGGAAAGACGGTAGTCTCAGCTGCTACTGCAACTGGCAGTAATGGTAAAGCTACATTCTCTAACCTTAAGCCAGGAACGTATATTATCCGAGAGACTAAGGTTCCATCGGGTCATCAGAAGCTTGGTAATGACTTGACGCTTGTTGTTGATATCTCAGGTAACATCACCTTAGACGGTAGGGCAATTAGCGCTGACCATCAGGGAGTTGATCCAGCAAATGGACACTGGTTCCAGATTGATGTGGACAATCACGTGCTCAGCGTCCTCCCAAGTACAGACGGTATGGGAATTACGCCATTTATTAGTGCAGGCGCTGTGCTTTTGCTACTTGCATCTATCTGTGCAGCGCTTTATCTCTACAAGAAGTCAGCGATAGCAAGTAGATAGTTTCGTGCGCTAAACTCATCAGCGTATACATCGCAATAATCGACTGATTCCAGGATTTTCTTGACATGATTGATTACTGCTCCAAGGAGCCTGATTTTCTCGCCATGTCTGAACAATTTGCCGGAAAAGTACACCATGTCTGAACAATTTGCCGGTTTTTCTCGCCATGTCTGAGTGCTTTTACCCAGACATGGCGCACTTTTCAGGCCTGTTCAACTCACGCTAATCATCGAACAAAAAGCTCGACCTTGCGAGAAGATCGAGCCCTTGGTTTAAGACTTGCGTGTGTCTGACCAGTGCTTCTGCCAGCGTGGCCAAGTGAGCGTTTATTGCTTCTTCATAGCAGCTAAAATGCTCACAACAACGTGATAGAGAAATGCGGAGAGCGGCCAGATAATCCAGGAACTTCTCCAGTCTTTGGTTATAAAACTGTATCCTAAATAAATCAGAGCAACTGCACCAAAATAAGCTTTTGCAACTGGCCTGTACTTTGATACCGCCTTCTTATAGCCCATTTTGTCGTTCTTCTCGTCATGAGAGAACTCACCTTCTTGGAGAAGAATTCTGTAGCTGTCTCTAAGAACACCAGAGTAAATCAGCAGGTAAACACCAAGGGAAACTAGGGCCGCTGCCGCAAGGAAGCCAACGGCAAAGGTGAGTCCAGCTCCAAAGTACGAAGCAATCAGGAAGGGGATGGCGCTCAGAATAGTGAGGCAGACGCCAGCCGCCTGCTGCATGTAGCGCAGCGATTCGGTGGATTCGGCGCGCCTACGAATAGCCGCTTCGACACCGTACTGCAGCTCGAGAGATGCTTCCTTGAACTGCTTAAACTTTGCAAGTTTCATATCCTGGAGAATCAACAAACCAACCCCAGCAGCAATAAAGAGCATCATAATACAAACACCCACGATGCCTAACGCATCTGGAGAAATGCGCGCTGGATCAAAATAGAGCGTATCTTCGCTGTATGTAGCAAGAGAAACAAGAAGCGCGGGACCCAGAATAAAGAGGGTAATTGCAAACGCTGTGGGGCGAGAAGTTCGTGCGACTGCATCCAGGTACTCGGTAGCTGTTTCAAGCGATACGCTGAGCTTTGGCGCCGTAGTCTTGCTGAAAGAGGTGTTTTTGCAGGTAGACGCGCTGACAGAAGAGCTTGTGATGCCATCGGATGCATCTGCGCTGGTAGACCCCGAAGATACTGCATGATCCGCGTTAACGGCAGTAGCAGGCAGCTCTTCAAGCTCGTCTTTGAGCAGGTAGTCTGTGGAAACACCAAAAAGCTCACTCATGGCCATAATCTTTTGAATATCCGGTATAGAAGCCATAGACTCCCATTTAGAAACTGACTGTCTTGAAACGCCAAGCTGCTGTGCAAGCTCCTCCTGTGACCAGCCATTACGTTTTCTGAGGCTCATGATCTTCTCGCTCAGTAACATGGTTGTTCCTTTCTGTTGGTGATGTGGTGGGGTTCACATGTGATGACTATTACTCTAAAAATTGCCTTGATTGCACACCACCAAGTTGAGTTGGAAATTTGTCAACTCTCAGTTGCGTTATAGTTTACCTGCAGAAATGCTATCAGACTTTAGATAAATAATTTAAAGAATCCTATAAATTAAATTGTACGTTTACGGAATATGTCGACCAGACGCGACATTTGTTCAGTATGTGTATGATAGTATCTGCTTACGGAGAAACTAAATAATCCATATCAGAAAGGAATGCGCTAAAAAATTCTTGTGTATCTGATCATCCGTCTGGTGCATAAAAATTTGCGCAAAAGCCACATGAAGAACTTAAAGGTATGTTTAGCTTCATCTGCTCTCGCGACCGCGCTGGCACTTGCTCCAGCATTTGCGCTGGCAGAGGGCATAACGCCTGCTCCTACAAGCACCACCGGTGCTACTGCTACTACTGGTGTAACTCCTATTCCTGAGCCAACCAGAGAGCAGCTCATTGATCCAACGGTTAATCCATATGCTCCTGAGGACGCATACTTCCTTCCTGATATTACTAACCCAATCCCAGAGGGGTTTATGGTAGGTAATGCCGACGGTGAGACCATCATTGATAACGGCGATGGTACTGTTACCGTAAAGGGACACTGGGTTCCAGCAAGGCCATTCGATGAGGTTATTTCTGTCTACTTTGTGCGTATTCCTGATCCAGCTCCTGATCCTGATCCAGCTCCAGCTCCAACCCCCGATCCAACTCCAGCGCCAGAGCCAGCCCCTGCTCCAGCCCCTGCACCAACACCAGCGAAGAAGTCCGTACTTCCTGCAACCGGTATCGCAGATGTTGTAGTTCCAGCCTCTGTACTTGCTGTAAGCGGTCTTGGTTTTGTTGCTGCCTCTCGTAAGGTTCGCAAGTAAGGCAAGAACCCACAGCTTTGCTGCGCGTAGCACGCATATCGCATCATCAAAGCGCCTGTCCCCAGGCGCTTTTTTGTGTGGAAAACCGATTGGGCGTCCGAGCAGAAATTGGGAGCCTGCTCCTATGTAAATTGGGTACACTCTGAATAACAAAGTTCGGAGGTTGTTATGGAAGATCAGCAGCAAAAATTCTCGCAGGATGGTGGCACGGAACAGGAGCCCACGCACCTATCCTCAACTGCGCTTGTGCTAGAGGGTGGCAGTTATCGAGGCATTTTTACTGCTGGAATCCTTGATGTACTTCGCGAGAAGGGCGTTACTAACTTTGAAAGCGTGTGGGGAGTTTCCGCTGGCGCCATCAACGCCGTGAGCTTCAGGTCTAAACAGATGGGCCGTGCCATGCGGATTATGCTGGCTTTTAGGGACGACCCTCGCTTTCTTTCGCTTCGTTCGCTGATTACTACCGGCGACATTGCGGGTGCGGATTTTATGTTCGACGAGATTCAAAATCACCTGGACCCTTGCGATAACGACGCGTTCAATCAAAATCCCATGCAAATGTACGCGGTGGCGTCCGACGTTACGTTTGGCACGTCGGCGTATCTGCACGTAAAAAAGTTTCCGGAAGATGTGACCATGGTCCGAGCGTCCGCGTCGATGCCAACGGTTTCTCGCATGGTTGAGCTGGATGGACATCGTTATTTAGACGGCGGAACTACCGATTCAATTCCGTTTGCGGCCGCGCTTGGTTTGCCCGACGGTAAAGCGGAACGCGCGGTTGACATTCCCGACCACAGGCCAGCAAAGAAAGCGCTGGTCATTATCACGCAGGATAGGGATTTCGTAAAAACTGACGTCAACGAGCAGATCGCTATCCGCTCGCAGCTCTACTCCGCGTATCCATACTTTGAAGCCGCATTGGCTTCTCGTGCCGAACGCTACATGGATCAGCGCAAACAACTCTTTGAGCTGGAGGAAGAGGGTAGAGTACTGGTGCTTCTGCCTCCTGAGCCAGTTGAAGTTAAAGTTAACGAGAAGTCCGGTGAGGCTCTATTGTCTCTGTACCTGACAGGTCGCCAAGTCGCACTTGAGCGCCTCGAAGAGATTAAAGGTTTTATCGAGTAGAGACTTGGCTAGCATTTGCGATTTATGTTGGTTGCATATAGTAAGTGTGGTTTAGGAAAGAGTTTGTTTTGAAGACGCCCATGAATAAGTTTTTGAAGGTAATGTTTGCGCTGGTTATCGTTGCGATGACTGGCGCGGCGATTCTGCAAATTGTCGCTCCCGAGTACATGGGAAGCAATGCCGCTTATGGTATTTCGACCGGTTGGCAGCGAGAGATTGGTTTTTGGAATCTCGCGGTGCTCATCATTTTGGTTACCACGTGTTTCCACTACGATTGGGTCTATCTACGTGCGATTTTGCTCGCACTGATTCTGGGCGGTATCGGAATTGGAACCAATCATTTCATTCATTTTTTGAGCGCCCACGAGTCGGTAAATTTGGTTGGCGCTATCGAGAATTACATTCTTGCAGTTGGCTGGATGGTTGGCTGGAAACTTGAATGTAACCGCAGAAAAGTCGAAGGCGCTTCCGAGTAACTGCGGAAAGGTCGCGAGCGTTTTGCACGACGGCGCTATGCGCGAGATGTTATGCGCGCGACGTTATGCGCGCCTGATTTTCTCGTCATGTCTGAACGATTTGCCGGAAAAGCACACCATATCTGAGCTATTTGCCGGTTTTTCTCGCCATGTCTGAGTAAATTTACTCAGACTTGATGCCCTTTTCAGGCTCAAAATTCAGGGCCACGTAATCTATCTTTCACGCGCCTGATTTCATCAAAGATTCTGTAAATTTTGCCTAAAAATGTAAAAGAATCGGTGGATTTGCCTGATTTCATCAAAGAATCTGTGCCTCAAATACAGATTCTTTACACTTTTCAGGCGCGCATGCTGTTATGGCGCACCTGGCGAGAAGCCCCGTGCACTCCCCGCTGGCGCTTCGCGCGCTTGACCTGCAAGTTTACCCGC
>ERZ651108.1255-NODE-1255-length-11361-cov-44.008491_pt1 | contig 11361 bp, 7 predicted proteins | sample MGYA00512173_ERZ651108 | MGnify/ENA metagenome assembly ERZ651108 | reverse complement strand
CACGGGCTTCATGGTGAAAGTCTTACTTATTGATAGGAGACTTTATGAAATTAACGAAAATGCATGGTCTCGGCAATGACTTCATCCTCTTTGCCGACCCACAAGGGACGTCTAAAGACTACACAGACCTCGCCATCCGCCTTTGCGATCGTCGCACGGGTATTGGTGCTGATGGTCTTGCTATCCTAGTTCCTTCCGAAACCTGTGATGTGCGCATGCGCATCATCAACTCCGATGGTAGTGAAGCAGAAATGTGCGGTAATGCCATCCGTTGCTTTGCCAAATACGCTTATGAACACGGTGAAACAACGAAGGAGACTTTCACCATTGAAACCTTAGCTGGCGTAATGAAGCCTACATTGACTATCGAAAACGGTATAGTCACACAAGTTACTGTAGACATGGGCAAACCATTTTTTAAGGCCCAAGACATTCCTATGAATGTAAACATGGATAAGGTTATCGACGTAGACCTCAATGTAAACGGTGAAACCGTAACAGTGAGTTCTGTATTGCTCGGTGTGCCTCATACGGAGGTATTCATCGACGACATTACAAAAGCCCCTGTTACAACACAAGGCCCTATCCTTGAAAAGCACGATGCCTTCCCTGCCAACACCAATGTAAACTACATTGAAGTGGTAAACGACAAACACATCAAGGTGCGCACATGGGAACGCGGCGCTGGCGCTACTTTAGCTTGTGGAACAGGATCTTGTGCCTCTGCCGCTATGTCCTTTGAAAAGGGCTTAACAGGCCGCGAAGTAGATGTGGAACTCTATTTAGGAACATTGCATATTTCATACTTGGAGGATGGCACGGTGCTCATGACAGGCCCGGCTGAGGAAGTCTTCGAAACAGAACTTCCTATCGATTAAAATGAAGTGGTTACAACTTATATTAAATGCGTTCCTAAGGTACCAACAGGGTCGCACACTCATACCACGGAATATAGAGCCCCTTTTGGGACTACTTGCATCCATTCTCGTCATCCTCATAGCCGTAGCCAATAGCATCGCTATTGGTTATGCCTTGATTGTCGTATGGAGCATCATGGCCTACGTGTTCTACCGCAAAGGATATGCCCTAAAAGAATTATTAAACCTATCTTGGACAGGTGCGAAAACATCCATCATAGTGATGCAAATCTTCCTTCTCATCGGTTGGCTCATCGCCATGTGGCAAGCAGCAGGCGTTATTCCTATGATTATCGCCACAGGTATCGATTTAATTGATCCATCCATCTTTATCGTCTGTGCCTTTTTAATAACAGCCATAGTGAGTATGCTGTTAGGTACTGCACTGGGCACTGTAGGAACGATAGGCATCGTACTCATCACCATGGCAAGAGCTGGAAGTATTCCAGAAAATATCGTAGTTGGTGCCATTATTGCAGGTGCTTACTTTGGTGATCGAAACGGTCCACTATCCTCTAGTGCATCTCTTGTAGCGGCCTTGACCCATACAAAGGTATCGACGAATATTCCCATTATGTTTAAAGATGGTATTCCAGCACTCATCATCTCTACAGTGTTGTATCTATTACTATCTCAGTGGTACCCACTCAATTACGAAAATAGTTTACTATCCGATACAATTCACTTTATTTTCAATATCGATTGGACATTATGGATTCCAGTCATCATCGTCATTGGTCTATTGCCTTTGAAAGTATCTATCCGTTGGCCTATCGGACTCAGTGCATTAGCGGCGGCCATTCTAGCCTATACCAATCAGGATGCGAGCCTCTCAGAGTTGGGATGGTATACCTTAACAGGCTTTGAACTACCGCACTATAATCCACTAGCTAATATCATTCATGGCGGCGGTCTACAAACGATGTTTATCCCTACCCTTTCAATTTTTATGGCTACTGCCATTTCAGGCATGCTCGAAGGGGTTGGCTTCTGGAACGATATACGACAACTGTTAGAGCGAGCTAAAACACGGAGCGATGTATTTGCTGCCAATGTAGGTCTTGCTTTCTTAACAGGTGCGGTTGGATGCAGCCAAGCTATTGCGGTAGTTATGACGCACTCTATTATGCGTATTACCTACGCACAGCGAGGTATTCAAGACGAAGATGTAATGCTAGACTTTGAAAATAGTGGCATTCTCATCGCTCCATTACAACCATGGAATATCGCTGCCTACGTGCCCATTGTCATGATGGGTACAAGTTCAACAGGTTATGTACCATTTGCCTTCTTCCTATATCTAGTACCACTCATCTATTGGTTACGATTACGGAAGCAAGATCAACCAATCATACGCTAATTAGTATTATCTCAAAAGGGGAAATTGTATGATTTATACCATTACCTTTAATCCAGCTCTCGATTATATCGTGCGCCTTGATCACCTCAAGACGGGTACTATTAATCGCACCATCCAAGAATACGTTCTCGGTGGTGGCAAAGGTATCAACGTATCTATCGTGCTCAACAATCTTGGCATGGATACGACAGCACTCGGCTTCATCGCAGGGTTTACAGGCGAAGAAATCGTAACACAACTCAAGAAATTCGGCGTGAAAGAAGATTTCATCCGGCTTCGCGAAGGATTAACCCGCATCAATGTTAAGGTAAAAGCCTCTGATGAGGAAACAGAGATTAATGGCCGCGGCCCAATCATCGGTACCGACGAATTAGAAGCTCTATACAAACAGCTTGATGCGTTGACCGAAAAGGACACCTTAATCCTTGCTGGCAGCATTCCTTCTAGCCTACCAAGCGATATGTACGAACTCATTATGGAGCGCTTACAACATAAAAATATTCGCATCGTAGTCGATGCTACAAAGGATCTACTCACAAAAGTCTTGCCTTATAAACCATTTTTAATTAAGCCAAATAATCACGAGCTTAGTGAAATCTTTGGGCGCACTTTATCTACAAAAGATCAGCTTGTAGAAGCAGCAAAAACATTGCAAGAGAAAGGCGCACAACACGTGCTCATCTCCATGGCTGGTGATGGTGCTATTTTGGTGTCCGCTGACGGCACTGTATATACCAGTCCTGCCCCTAAAGGAACTCTCGTGAATTCCGTGGGTGCTGGCGACTCCATGGTAGCCGGCTTTATTACGGGCTATGAAAAGACGGGTGACTTACAAGAGGCGCTCTATTGGGGTATCTCCAGTGGCTCTGCCTCCGCTTACTCTGAAAACCTCGCAACCCTTGAAGAAGTAGAAACACTGCTTTCACAAGTACGAGTTAAATAGTTTTATATTTTATGTGCATCAAGGAGTACACATATGAAAATCACTGATCTATTAAAACCTCAATCTATCCTACTGAATGCAGATCCTGTCACAAAAGCTGACGCCATTTACACCTTAGGTGAATTGATGGACAAAGGAGGCTATTTGACAGACAAGGCAGAATATTTAAAAGCTGTCTTCGCTCGTGAAGAGTCTGGTTCTACAGGCCTTGGCGACGGTATTGCCACACCACATGCTAAATCTGCAGGAGTAAAAGAACCAGGCCTCGCCGCTATGGTTGTACCTAATGGGGTAGACTTTGAAGCATTAGATGGTCAACCTTCTCGCCTATTCTTCATGATTGCGGCTCCAGAAGGCGCCGCTGACACTCATGTTGAGGTATTGAGCAAACTAGCAACTATGGTGATTGACCCAGACTTCAAAGAAGCCCTAATTCAAGCGGCTACTGTTGATCGATTCTTAGAGCTCATTACAGCTAAAGAAGAAGGAAACTTTGACCCATCCGTAGAAGGATATATCAAACCAGCAGAGGATCAAAAAGCAACCAGCATTACCGATGCTATCGAAGCAAAGGCTACAGAAGCAATTGAAAAGGTAGCACCTAAGATTTCTGTAGATAACCCGCATTATGATGTACTTGCTGTTACTGGCTGCCCTACAGGCATTGCACATACCTATATGGCGGCTGAATCTTTAGAACGCAAAGCTAAAGAAATGGGTGTTTCTTTAAAAGTAGAAAAGAATGGTGCATCTGGTGTTAAAGACGCTCTTACAGCAGAAGAAATCGAGCACGCTAAATGCATTATCGTAGCTTCTGACCGTCAAGTAGAGATGGCACGCTTTGATGGCAAACCTATGATTCAAACTAAGGTTGCGAACGGCATCAATAAAGCGGAAGAGTTATTGCGTGAAGCTATGGCTGGTACAGCACCTGTATACCATGCTTCCCCATCTGACAAAAATGGTGCAGTGGCTGCATTCGATGCGGCAGATAACTTTGGTCGTCAAATCTACAAACATTTGATGAATGGTGTCTCCCACATGTTGCCATTCGTTATCGGTGGCGGTATCTTAATTGCCCTTGCCTTTTTATTCGATGTATTCGACCCAGCAAATCCTAAAAACTTTGGTTCCGGTACACCTCTTGCAGCTTTCTTAATGCAAATCGGTGGCGCTTCCTTTGGCTTCATGTTACCCGTATTAGCGGGTTACATCGCTATGAGTATTGCGGACCGTCCAGGTCTTGTAGCTGGTTTTGTTGGAGGCTTATTAGCTAACCAAGGTGGCTCTGGTTTCCTAGGTGCATTGATTGCCGGTTTCGCAGCAGGTTATTTGGTATTATTAGTTAAGAAATTAGTATCTGGTTTACCTCAAGCCTTAGAAGGTACAAAACCGGTTCTCTTCTACCCTGTGCTTGGCGTATTATTCATTGGTATCGCCATTACCTTTATCATCAATCCTCCTGTATCCGCACTTAACCACTGGTTGATGGACTCCTTGCAATCCATGGGCACAACGAGCCGCGTATTGTTAGGTCTTATCTTTGGTGCTATGATGTCCGTTGACATGGGCGGCCCTGTAAACAAAGCGGCTTATGTTATCGGTACTGGTGCTCTTGCAACTGGCGAATACGGTATTATGGCGGCTGTCATGGCAGGCGGTATGGTTCCTCCATTGGCAATCGCTCTTTGTACTACATTCTTCCCTAGCCGCTTCACAGAGGCTGAACGTAAATCTGGTATCACAAACTACATCATGGGCCTTTCCTTCATCACAGAAGGTGCCATCCCATTTGCAGCAGCCGATCCAGTTCGCGTATTACCAGCTTGTATTATCGGTGCTGGTACAGCCGGTGCGTTATCCATGTTCTTCGAATGCACACTACGCGCTCCACACGGCGGCATTTTTGTAGTACCAACAATTGGTAATCCACTACTATACCTTGCGTCCATCGCAATCGGTTCCGTTGTGGCTTGCTTTATCTTAGCACTTGTAAAGCCAAGCTTAAAAAATAGTATCACAAAATAAATCATTAAAATTAACCATCAATTATAGCTTATATATGATTGATTGATGGCTGATAATTGTTGATTGTTTATGATGAGTTTCGACGATTAGCAGTTAGTAACTAATAGTTAACATTTAGCTACTAATTGATTAATGACTCTTATGATGGTAAAAGCTAGTGTCACACTAGTAGATATAGTAAAAGGACTAGAATATACGTATTCTGAACTGACCTAAAATTGGACATAATTTAGGAGGTATAGTTCAAAAATATACGTGCTCTAGTCCTTTTCTTATATTCAAAAATAATTAATATTATTTTATAATTCATTATCAAAACTACTTTCAAAAGTGGAAGCAAATCCTCAAAATTGTACAATTACATCGATTTATGTTAAACTATATAAATATTAATTAACTTTAAAATTATAAATTATTATTAGAAATCTAGTTCGGAGAACTAATTCATGAAATCATCCAAAAATTGTAAGGTTACTGCTGCATTTCTTGCCGCAGCTGCGCTGGGTGGTGTTGCCCATGCAGAGCCTACACTTAACATGAATGATTTAGTAGGTACGAGTACCAGTGCTGAATCAACGACACAAAGTACTACAAGTGTAGCAACTCCAGTCGTGAAACCAATGGCAACTCAGCCAGTCTTACCAACTACACCACAACCAGCCACCATTGTACAACAACAAGCACCACCGATGGCACAACCTCAACCATCCTACGTGATGCAACCAGCAACGGTTAGCCCTATACAAACTCAACAAGTTACACCATTACAAGCAGTACCGCAACAAGTAGTACCAATGCAATCTCAACAACAGGTTCAAACTCAACCTCAGTATGTTGTCAATAAAGATACAAAGGCTGTCATGGAACCTACATTAGCAATGCACAGCTTGATAAATGTACAGCGAAAAACTGAACCTGTTACTGTAGAGAAACCAGTAGATGGTAAGCAACAAGTACAAACTACACAAGTACAGCGTACGCCTGTTGTTATTCAACAAGAATCCATAGCGCCATTAACTGTATCTAATACTACAGTAACAAAAGCCGTAGTAGCAAAACAGAGGCTTACGATTCGAGATATTCAACGAGCTGAGCGTGAACGTTTAGCTCAACTAGCCGCGGAAGAAGCAGCTCAACAAGAAAATGTATCACAAGTTGATCAACAACAACTCGCTCAAAAACAAGCTGAAGCTCAACGGCAAGCAGCACTACAAGCACAACAACAAGCAGAAGCACAACGGCAAGAAGCTTTGCGGGCGGAACAAGAACGTGTGGTAGCTCAGCAAACCGAGGCACAACGACAAGCGGCTTTACGTGCTGAACAGGAACGTATTGCGGCTCAACAAGCTGAGCAAGCTCGTATTGCAGAAGAACGCCGTCAAGCGGCTGAGCTAGAACGCATCCGTATCCAAGAGGAACAACGCCGTATTGCTGAGCAACAAGCAAATCAAGAACGTTTAGCGGCTCAACAAGCCGAGGCGCAACGCCAAGCTGCTATTAGAGCTGAGCAAGAACGTATCGCCGCTCAACAAGCCGAGGCGCAACGTCAAGCGGCTATTAGAGCAGAGCAAGAACGTATCGTCGCTCAACAAGCCGAGGAGCAACGTCAAGCGGCTATTAGAGCTGAACAGGAACGTATCGCCGCTCAACAAGCTGAGGCGCAACGACAAGAAGCTTTACGCGCTGAACAAGAGCGTATGGCGGCAGCTCAACAAGCTGAAGCTCAACGTCAAGCGGCTATTAGAGCTGAACAGGAACGTATCGCCGCTCAACAAGCCGAGGCGCAACGTCAAGCAGCTATTAGAGCTGAACAGGAACGTATCGCCGCTCAACAAGCCGAGGCTCAACGACAAGCTGCTATTAGAGCGGAACAAGAACGTATCGCCGCTCAACAAGCCGAGGCTCAACGCCAAGCAGCTATTAAAGCAGAACAAGAACGTATCGTTGCTCAACAAGCGGAAGCTCAACGCCAAGCGGCTTTAAAAGCTGAACGTGAGCGTATCCTCGCTCAACAGGCTGAAGAAGAACGCTTAGCGGCTGAAGAAGCAGCTCGCCAACGTGCTGAAGCCGCCGCTAAAGCTGAAGCCGAACGACAAGCAGTTATTAGAGCAGAACAAGAACGTATGGCAGCTCAACAGGCTGAAGCTCAACGCCAAGCAGCTATTAAAGCAGAACAAGAACGTATTGCGGCTCAACAAGCTGAGGCTCAACGGCAAGCCGCTTTAAAAGCTGAACAAGAGCGTATCGCGGCCGAGAAAGCTAAAGCTGAACGCGAAGCTGCTATAAAAGCGGAACAAGAACGTATTGCTGCTAAACAAGCGGAACTTGCAAGACAAGCTGCGATCCAAGAAGAACAAGAACGTTTAGCTACTGAACAACTAGCAAAAGAAGAAGCGGCAGCTGCAGCAAAAGCTCAGGCTGAAGCCGAGGCAAAAGCTAAAGCAGAAGCGGACGCTGTTGCTAAAGCGCAAGCTGAAGCTGAGGCAAAAGCTAAAGCAGAAGCAGATGCTGCTGCTAAAGCTCAGGCTGAAGCCGAGGCTAAGGCTAAGGCTAAAGCTCAATCTGAAGCCGAAGCAAAAGCTAAATCTGAGGCAGAGACTAAACAGGTTCAAGAAAGTAAATTACCACAATCTTATGTAAATGCTCGTAATGAAGCTTCCACAAAAGGCTCTCCTGTTACAGAAGAGAAAAATATTCTCTCCCAACCAATTGAACCCCCATTGCAAGCTGATGCGTCTGCAAAGATTAGTCTTGCTTTCGACGCGAAAAATTATGAATCCATGTCTACCACAGTAGATAATAAGGAAATTAAATATCGCGCCTTCGAGTATATCCCTTACGTGGCTAATCCAATCGACATAGATCAGCAATACATGAACATTTATGTACCAGAGGAATATTTCAACAACGGCACAATCAATGGTTACAATACCCAAACAGCCCCTATCTTCATGCCAAATGCAGTAGGTGGTTACATGCCGAGCCAGGCTATGACGCCTAAGATGGAAAATGGAAAACCTAACAGTGTTCTTTATGCATTATCCCGTGGTTATGTAGTAGCTTCCCCATCTACTCGTGGTCGTACCAATAAAGCTTCCGATGGCAACTTTATAGGTAAGGCCCCTGCAGTAATCGTTGACTTACAAGCGGCTACAGCTTACTTACACGCTAACGATTCCGCTATGCCAGGTAATGCAAACCGCATTATCACAAATGGTACAAGTGCAGGCGGTGGTGTATCCTTATTACAAGGTGCAACTGGTAACAGCTCCGACTTCCAACCATATTTACAAGCATTAGGTGCAGCTACAGCGGCAACTAATGTATACGCAGCATCCGCATATGCCCCTATCACTAACCTTGATGCGGCAGATATGGCTTACGAATGGAGCTATAACGGTATCACATCTTTTAACAAAGTAACTATGGGCCAAGGCGAATTACCACAAGCTAATGTAGGTGGTAACTCTGCTCCACCACAACGTACGATGCAACGTGTAAACTTGAATACAGACGATTTATCATACTCTAAAATGCTCAGCGAACACTTCCCTGATTACGTAAATAACTTACAATTACGTGACTCTCTAGGTCGTATACTAAAACTCGACAAGAATGGTAACGGGACTTTCAAAAACTATGTAAAAGAGTTTATCGTTGCTGCCGCTAATAAAGCAGCAGCTCAAGGTACTGATTTATCCAAGCATACATACCTTGTACGAGATAATAAAACAGGGGCCATCAAAGACATTAACTGGGAAGCATATAACCACTTTGTAAGTCGCTCAAAAGCGCCTGGTGCCTTTGACTCTCGTGCTAATGATACAGGTGAAAACAATCTATTTGGTACAAGTACTACAGATAATAATCACTTTACCATTACTGCTGCATTACACGATTCAACAGCTAACCAAGATGTATACGTAGAAAATGCTAAGATCGTTACTATGATGAACCCAATGAACTATCTTGGTTCTCCTGCTGCGACAAATGCACGATTCTATCGTATTCGTTATGGCACAGCCGACAGTAATACATCTGTTGCAATTCCTTTAATCGTAGGTACACGTGCTCAAAACCTTGGGTACAGAGTAGATATGGCAACACCATTTAATGTAGATCACTCTGGTGACTACGATTTAGAAGAATTATTCAACTGGATGGATAATATCGTTAAAAACGGTAGATAATCACAATTAAATACATACCAAAATACTAAAGGAGCTACCTAGTAGTTCCTTTTTCATATACAATTATAAATTTTCTTGTGTATTCAATTATAAATGTTATTGTGAAAGTCCCTCTCCGACTATGAATAATCTGCACCATTATTTAATCAGTACATCACCCTATTATAATAATAAAAGAATTCAATCAAAAAAGGATGCCCCCTGTAAAATACAGGGGGCATCTATGTGTTTGAGCCAGGTAAAAGCAATTATTATGCTTTCACCATGATAGGCGATTAAACTTCAGGGAACAATGCTGTAGATAAGTAGCGTTCGCCTGTATCAGGGAGAATTACTACAATATTTTTGCCTTTATTTTCAGGGCGTTTTGCCAATTCTTGAGCCGCCCAAAGCGCAGCACCAGAGGAAATACCTACCAATACGCCTTCTGTGTGACCAAAAGCTTGAGATGTAGCAAAAGCATCCTCGTTAGAAACTTGGATTACTTCATCGTAAATGTTAGTATCCAATGTATCTGGAATGAAGCCAGCACCTAAACCTTGGATTTTATGAGGGCCTGGTTTACCATTAGACAATACAGGAGAATCTGCTGGTTCTACGGCAACCACATGTACATCAGGGTTTTGTTCTTTCAAGTAGCGACCTGCACCTGTCAACGTACCGCCTGTACCAACACCAGATACGTAGATATCTACGGTACCATCAGTATCTTGCCAGATTTCAGGACCAGTTGTTCTGTAGTGAATTGCAGGATTAGCTTGATTTACGAACTGACCTGCTTCAATAGCACCGGATGTAGCCGTTACGATTTCCTTAGCTTTAGCAATAGCGCCTTTCATACCAAGAGAACCGTCAGTCAATACGAGCTGAGCACCATAACCAAGCATTAATTTACGGCGTTCAATGGACATTGTTTCAGGCATTACGATTACAACTTTATAGCCAAGCGCAGCACCTACAGCAGACAAGCCAATACCAGTATTACCAGATGTAGCTTCTACGATTGTGCCGCCTGGTTGTAATTCACCAGATTCAACTGCAGCTTGAATGATTGCTGCTGCGATACGGTCTTTTACGGAACCGCCTGGGTTGAAGTATTCCAATTTTGCGAAAATATTAGCGTTTGCACCATATTTTTTACCAAAACGTGTAGTAGCTAATAATGGTGTTTTACCGATTAATTCAACAAAAGATTTTGCAATTTTAGACATAGTGGTCACTCCTTATTAAATAGAACCATCCCAATTATCATATTTTGTATCAAGTTTTGCGTAAGTCCCATCAATTACATCTTGTAGGGTTACGTTTTCTAAATAATCATGAATATAGTTTTGTAAGCCTGCCCAGAAACCAACGGTGCGTTCGTTGATTACTGTATCAGTACTCACCCCTTCATCAAGGGTAGATATGATAGCCATCGATTCCTCAGTAGCAAGCAATATTTCAATAATTGTGTACTCCTTAGGGCTTTTAGACAATCGATATCCGCCGTATTTACCGCGGATACTATCCACTAGGTTAGCAGCGCCTAAACGAGCTACGATACCTTCTAGGTATTTTTCAGATATGCCTTGTCGTTCTGCCACAGATCGCAAGGAAACTGGTTTATCTTGCCCTTGCTCTACCAAATCGATGAGAACCATCAATGCATAACGACCTTTTGTGGAAATCCTCATATATCTTGCCTTTCTTTGTAAACGTTAGTGTTAAACACACCCATATTAAAAAGTGCTTATATTATATTTATAAAGCTATTTATAAAACCTTTCATATTAATAGGAATTAATTTCATTATAGACCACTCACTATAAAAATGCAAGAACTTATTTCCTACTTTTATAAAGGGATATTAACAACACAAAAGGACCAGCCCGAAGGCCAGTCCTTTTGCGTATAGTTTGTAGTTTGTTATATGAGGTTTAC
>ERZ651108.1243-NODE-1243-length-11437-cov-12.710332_pt1 | contig 11437 bp, 10 predicted proteins | sample MGYA00512173_ERZ651108 | MGnify/ENA metagenome assembly ERZ651108 | reverse complement strand
GTTTTAGAGATTTGCAGAATTACACTACTCTCAAACTACTTTACCTTTAAATCCATTTAATTGAAGTTTTAGAGATTTGCAGAATTACACTACTCTCAAACGAGGTAACGTTATTTTGTGCAGACATATAAGTTTTAGAGATTTGCAGAATTACACTACTCTCAAACACCTTTTCAAGTTTACCCGCTACATTAGTAGTTTTAGAGATTTGCAGAATTACACTACTCTCAAACGTCATATTGTCTACGATGGACGTAATTCGAGTTTTAGAGATTTGCAGAATTACACTACTCTCAAACGGATAATATCTCTATTAATAATAGAAGTCAGTTTTAGAGATTTGCAGAATTACACTACTCTCAAACACTAGGGGGAAGTATGAATGACAAAATCAAGTTTTAGAGATTTGCAGAATTACACTACTCTCAAACAAATTATCAAGAACAAAATTGCACATGCGAGTTTTAGAGATTTGCAGAATTACACTACTCTCAAACCGATTGGACGATTGACGAGTCAAAGCGTCAGTTTTAGAGATTTGCAGAATTACACTACTCTCAAACCCCAAATTAAATTTGAAGCTTAAGAGTAACTCGGGCTACCACCAGGTGTAATTCTATATTCTCTTTAAATAATACAAAAATCATTATCTAAAATATACCTATTAATAAGACTTTTATCAAGGGCTTCTCTATTAAAAGATCCTGTTGTGAAACAAACTAATCGTAATTGTCGGCTTAACATATTTTGGTAAAATGCATTAATTTCATCATCATTTAATACTAAATCTAAATTTATCATAATAAATATCATAGGAGATAATAATGTGTCTACCACCTCTATATAAGACATAAGATCCATGACATCTCCTTTACGATTAAACTCGAAATTAAAGCTACCTAATTTAATAATCTCAGCAGCACCCATTTCCATTTTATGTTGAATTGATAAAGGATATCCAAATTCTAAGGAATAATAAAATGCATGAAGTCGATTAACAATATCAGCTACCTCTTCAGTCATTAATAAGGCCTCTTTTGTCAGTTGATTTTGTAATTTAGTTAATAAGGATTTACTATTTACATCTACATATAAAGGATTAAGTATGATATGACTATATTTATCTAAATTAAATGCTTTATCATTATCATTTAAAATCCAAGGTCCCACACCACTATCACATTGTATATCAAGTTCAGTCACCATTCTACGAAATACTTTACGATTTTCAAATGATACAACGGTTACCTTATCACGAAGCACTTCAAACTCCAATATAGAATCTTGATACATTAATTTCATATTATTAGTATCCTCTCTGTTGAGTCTATAACTTCACTTTGCTTATCCCCAACTACAATCTCCATTCTAGAAAACTGTTTTTCCGTAATGGTTAACATAAATAAGCTTCCACTAGGAGGCTTATTTTTACGTACATGTTCCATAATGAGATTAGCACTAGTCGTATTAAGTACTAACTTTGAATATACAGACTCTTGTAACATGAGAAATCCCGATACAATTAGATACTTTCTAAAATTTCTATATTCTTTTCTATCCTCCGATGTTAAAGTCGGTAGGTCAAACATCACTAGTATTCTCATAAATCTATAGCTCATATTCTATAAACCTAATCTCGTTAGCTGCTTGAACACGTAAGGCATCAAATACACTTTTACAATAAATACGTACTGCGGCACTAAATGTTTGAATAGTATCATTAATTTTTACATCTTTAGATAATAATTCTATAAGTGAAAGTTTTATGTCGCGATTAAATTCTGTGGGCATTAAATTAATAACAATCTCATCAATAAAGCCTCGTAATGGTTCCATTAAATCCGATCCTAAATTATACGGATTAAATTGATTGCAGTGATTAAGCCCTAATTGTGTAATATAACCTAATGATAAAATCTCTCTATTAACTGTAGAAAGCAATATCGCATATCCATAGTTAAGGGCTGCATTAACAGGATTATCTTGTTCCCTAGAAAATGATTTTCCAAATAATGCATTAAAATATACCTTGGCCGCATGCCCTTCACGTTGAGTCTCATCATTTAAAGTCAACTCATCCAGATATTGATATAGTAAGTCCGCCTCCTTTAACTCCTTGTATTTTAATAACCCCGCTTGATTCATAATCTTCCGACGCACAATTTCAGTCCATATATAAGCCTGTACATCTTTAGACCAATCAGCTTGTTCTCGACAACGTTTACTACTATTATGACTACCATGCAATGGAAGAACCTCACTAGCGGGATTACGCTTCTCATCACAAAATACAATGGCCACTTTCTTTTTAATTAACTCATTGAGAAGTACAGCAGTGAGGCTCACTGCTGTAGACTCAATAACTAACATATAGATTTCATCAATATAGATTTTAGTCGTTTCAAAATCTTTCCGAATAATCATGTAATTCATTTTAAAATCTAACTTAGAACGACTACTTATCACTACTGTACGCCAACTCATAGTATCACCTATTACAGTCTTACTCGTATTTAAACAATAGTTACCTCATTAGAATATAAACCAGTAATGGATTCATTGATAATTTTAAACTCATTTAAATTACTTATTTTTAAAGCAATTTTCGTCCGTGATGTACTAAATCCAAGAAGTTTAATATCATATGTTGTTTTCATATTTGTTAACATATTCAAAATCTCAAGTAGTAGGACACATTGGATATTAATAGGTAATTCAATAAATCTATCTCGACCTATAGATATTAAATCATTTACTTTATTACCTTTCATTTTTTGATATATATTACTATTTAATTTATCAATAAAATAATCATAAAGTTTTATATTATCTTCAACAGTTATAAAAACTTGCTGATTATTTTGTGGATTGAAAGTGCTAACATTCTTAATATCAATATTGAGGTTTGATTTCTGCATTATATAAAACTTATCTATCAGTTTTATATACACTTCAAATTCTGGAGAAAATAATACCTGAATTCCATTATCAATACATATCGAATTGCTAGTTTTTCCTCCTAAATAATAGTAGAATCCATTAATTTTAACCAACTGATTAATGCATAATTTTCTATATTTAATAGAAATATCTTTTGCTTGTGGAATAACAGACTTAACATAGTCAATCAACTCAATATCCGTGGAATTTCGATTTATTAAATAGATTGGTAAAGGTACAATTTCTTTAATCTCCTCACCTTTTTTTCCAGTATATTGAACGATGATAGAATATGCATTTTTTATTTTAGTCATACCACCATACTTAGTTACATCAGAAAATACACTGGATTTTGTTTTCATACCAATATATGCACCATCTTTAGCCTTTGCTGCCACACTAGCTTTGTATATAGTCGCATCAGCTAATGCACCCGATTGCTCTAACAAACGTCTAGTAACACGAACATCATTACTAGCCATCATTTTCTTGACTGTATCCATACTAGTATCCTTATTCCAAGCTTTTCCATCTTGTGCATTAGTACATATAACGTCATAATTAAACATCTTTGCTAGATTATATGTACGATTTGCCCCATTCTCTTTAAAGAATAAACGAAAATTACGTGTGAATTTCTCATGGTATACATTGCCTACTACGATATTTAAATAAGCATCCTTAGCATGATGGTGATGATTTAATGAACGAACTTTAATAAAGTTATTATCATGACGGAAATCTGATACGTTCTCAGCTTTTACAAATACAACATCAATATCAGAATATAGACGACGCAATACTGTTGTAGTAGCTTTCACAGATTGGTTCGTTTCTACTAATTGTCGAGCAATAAATCCACTCAAATCATCTGCTGTAAGTGGTGCAATACGAGTAAGTCGTTCATATTTTCGTTCGCTAATAAGGCCTTGATGTTTTAAAAATGCCCAGAATGACCTTTGTTTCATTTGAATTGTATTATCTATTGGATATGTATCTGATTTTTTAGCATTGGCAGTACGCTCACATAACACTAAATTATCAAAACTATCATCCTTAGTAAGACTGCGAGGATAAATATGATCAATATCATAATTATCTGTATTTAATTGATTTAAATCTATAATATTTCCTGTATAAGCACAACGCCCCATTTGTGTATAGTATAAATACAATTTTTTACTTCTTAATGCCGCATCATCATAATTAGCCAAACCTGATTTTAATGCACCAAATTCTTTATCCTGTAAACCACTTTGTAGAACATCATCTTTTTTTATAGCAGAATATAAATCAGATAATCGTTTTTGACGTGAATCTTTTTTCTTCTTTTCCGATTTATTTGTCCGTGCCACTTCCACAAAAATACGGGATGGCAATGCTTTTTTAATATGAGCTACTTCATCAACAATACGCAATGCTTGCCATACCGCACGTTTAACGGCTGGTGAAAGTGCCAACTCATCGATGATATCGTGAGGATTAACCACTTGCCCTTGTGTCAATTTAGCATTTTCTTCCTCAATACATTCCATAAAGGAGAACTTATCACCTAATAGTTCCATCAAATTATAGCTATCATTACGCATCAATTCAATTATAGTTTTGGGTGCACCATTACCAGCTTTATCACAACCATCGATTCCCTTTAGCAACTTTTTAGAAAGTCGTCCCCAATCCCGATATCGTAATTTTGACAATTTTTTGATAGTCTCGTCATTAAGCTGAGATCCAAATTTATTACGTAATGTTTGGCGTAACATTTTTTTACTTTCACCAAAGATAGTAATATCCGTAATAATATCTTCAGCCATGGATGCATCAAAATTATTACCTAAGATTCTAACCATATCACGATAAGAAGTTAGGTCATTTTTTATCTCTCCATCAAGACCTGTAATCTCAGGTTTATGCTTTTTAGTTATGTAGTTATTATCCTTTAAAAACAACTCTATGCGATTCTTGGTCATTTTCTTATGATCTTGTTTAAATATAGAATCAATAAGATGTTGTTTTACACCTTGTGCTAATGCTTTACCATCAATACGTACATTATTTAACTCATTGAGTAGCATAAACTCGCTATATAAAAGAGATGACTTAGGTAATACATCTTCTCCGAAAAGATATGTGCATTTATTTGTAAGGTTTTTAATAAATGCCGCTGCAGATTTTTCTCTATCAATCTTATCTTCAAAATTCCAAGGTGTAACTCGACCCGCTTGCTTACGCACAGCCCAAGAAAATCCGCCATTATCGATATTATGATGTGTATTTAATGGTCCTACATAGTATGGAATACGGAATTCTAACATTTTAATCAATTTTTCTATTATAGAAAAACCATCAGATACTGTATGCAAGAATGGAAATTTAGGTCCACATTTATCTAATATGACTTTGAGTTCTTCTAAATGTAGTTGATAAGGTATAACTCCGTTATCTTTAATACGTTGTAAAGGTAATAACGTTTGTAATTCAATTTCATTAAGTATATATTCTTTATCTTTAGAATCAGCTAACCCCTCTACTATTTTCTTAGTATATTTGTAAAAATCTTCACGACTACAACTAGTTTCTTCTGTACGACCTTGTTTAATATAGTGTACATAATTATGTAACCCTTTTTTATCAGACTTAAACATCTCATTGTAAACATTTCGATCTAATTTTAATAAAGACTTCAATATCACTAAATCTTCTTTGTGTTTATCGAAAGCTTTTACCTTAGACTGAGAAATAGTAAGTCCTGGCTCTTTAATAGACATAAGAATAATCGCATCATATACAGATTTACAATCATCAATGATATGAATTTCATCGCCCCATACTTTAGCTAATTCATCTCGCTTTTCATCATATGTATCTCCAACAATCTGTAGTTTTTTTAGGTCATCATCTATATCTTCTACGGAGCCAAATAAGTCTATTAAATTAGCAGATAAACCTAACACTAAATTGGCAAAAGCTTTAAGAGTCTTTTTATCTTCTTTAACTTGTTCTTTTTGAGGTTTATCAGGAGTATTCACTTCATCAAAAACGGTATATGTGTCTATAAGCCGTTCTATTGCTTTAGCTTTATCTGATTTTGTTTTTCCTGACTCCATTAATATATTGCTAATAGAGCTAATAGCAGAATTAGTATCAAAGCAATTAAATGTAATATTTACTAACGCTTGTTTGAGAACATCTTCAAATGTAAATGCGTTTAAATTAAATGTAGCACCTTCATATAGGAAATTACCACGATATTTTAATATATGATGTACAGCTAAAAATAGCTTACGTATATCGTCAGTACCATTTTCCATCAAATCTTTACGCAAGTGATAAATAGTAGGATATTCTGTAAAGTAATCTTGATCCGTATAGTCTTCATCAATAAATAATATATGTTTAGAACTATGTCCTGTAGTTTTATCCTCATAGTGGTATTTACTTTCATGAAGACGAATAAAGAATGTAGAATCTACCTGTGCCATAGCATCAGCAAATAATTCTTCTAGTAGTTTTAAACGCAACTTGCGACGTTCCAATCGCCGCCGCATCGAACGGAATCCACGACGGGTTACAGCAGATTCACCTTCTTCAAACAAACGACTGCCCCACATTTTATGAGAATGAAATTTCAGTAACTCATATGATGTATTTGTCACTGCCCACCCTACTGAATTAGTACCAATATCCAGTCCTACAAAATAATCCTGTTTAGGATAATCCTTTAAATGACTAGTAATAAGTTGATTCGATGTTTGCGTTTCCATAAGTCTGCTCCTTTGGAAATTAATAATTGACATTCATCAAAAGGTTAACTATACTATAAGTAATCCAATTAGTTTTGGAGGTTTACAGAATTACACTACGAGTTCAAATACAAATTTATTTACAATGCCTTCGGGCCACCCGACGTAGGGTATCATCTCAATTCTTCTGAATTGGGATTTTTTTATTTTAAGGACTCCATTATGAAATCTGTAAATCACGAAACACTTGTATAATTAATTACATTTTATCATATACAGATATAAAAATTCATGTTTTTCTCATATTTTATTATAAACAACAAGACGCCCAATTATCTATTACGATAACGAGGCGTCTTATTGTTTACAACCTTATATTATTCATCAATATTAGTATAATATCCATATCCCCACACAGCTCGTAATAAGCGCTACAAGCACAGGCACCGAGGTGCGCTTAAGCAAATCTACCGACTTAATATGCGCTACCCCAGCTACACCGACCATAACAGGACTGATAGGGCTCAAGAACAAGCCTAGACTAGCCCCATTTTGCATGCCAAGCATGGTCGTAATCGGATCTAGTCCGAGATTAGATACAATATTAGGCACGAGTGGCACTAATGTAAATAAAGGTGCTACATTACTACCTGTTACCATGCTAAGGCCTAGCATGCCTCCACCCATAACAGAGGTAAGTCCCACAGAATTTAGAGATAATGTTTGTAGTGCACTAACTAACGAATCAATAAGGCCTAAACTCACTAAGCCTTGTGCAAAAACTTGTCCACCTATAATAAGGGTTACCGCATAGGAAAACTGATTCCCCATTCCTTCGAAAAATACAGTGGTACTTTTAAGGACGGTCCTTAAATTACGATGACGAATGAGTTCTGCCAACAAGGCAATACCAAAAGCAAGCATCATGGCAAGGGTTACATTCATCTTTACGCCAGGCAAGCCATATTGACTAAAGCCCAAGATGAAACATAGAGGCAACAAAGGGAATATCATATATAGCTTAGGTCCAATTGGTGCCTCAGGGATGCTTTCACAGTCACCTACATCCATAGGACCATCTAATCGATCGCGATATCGTTGCCATAAAAAGTGTGCTACCGCCGTCACAACAGCCACCAAGAAATAGAGGCGTAACTGGTAACCTACGAAATAGTTTGGGACCGGTATATTAAGTGTCTTGGCTATGAGCAATGTCGAAACGGCACCAGGCCCAACATCCATCAAATGTCCTGTAGCAATAACCGCAGCAGCGCCGACAGGACTTACACCTAGTCGCAGCAGCACTGGATAGATGGTGACCATCATAAGTAAGGCAAGGCTCAACGGATTTGGTACACATATGGATAGCCCCATATTGAGTAGAAACATAAGTGCTAACACTATGTATGGCCTATTAAGACGATACAAGGGTTTTATAAATGTATGAGCCAGCCTCGTCCCTGCTCCAATGTGTTCCATATATTTTGCATAACCAGCACAGGTCATAATCATGAGTCCTAAGCTCACTACATTCTCCGATGTTGTAATCCGCACAATATCCATTGCATCAAATACCAGAACGCCTGTAGACTGAGACTCATCTAATATGGCATTAATCCAGCTACCTTCATAGGCGATATACATCATGAGGATGCCCATGCCTATCAAAATTGGCTGCGGTTGATAGCGCTTCATCAGTAATATACCGGTAATGGCAATTATAATGACACATATAACTATATTCATAAGCACCTCTCAACTAGAAAATATATTACGCTTACAGCAGATTTATATGATACATATACTACACTTTTATTAAACCTATCTTATACCTATATTATACGCAAAATATAAATAAAAATACAATGAAAATCCCCCTTTGCTGGTTGTCCAGTAAAACAAGTGGGGCATTGAACCGCACCCCAAAAGCGCTATCTATCCCACAACTCTAATTGAGTTTTGTTCGGAATAAATAGCGCTATTTTATTGACTATATTAGGTTTAGCTCATGACGCCTTATCAATCAAATCAGTAAATAAATTTTAATTACCCTTCAAATACGCATTTACGAACCGATTTTACAAGAACAGAATGATCATCCTCTACTACGTGATTAGATTTATAAGCCCATCGTAAAAGTAGTGCAGAGTTTGCTACTACGAGGAGGCTACCACCGTTATGAATGAGGGCGCCCCAAACTGGAGATAATGTACCAATCATAGCTAAGATGATAGCAACAAAGTTCAAAAGCAAGGAAAAGGAAAGATTAATTTTAATAGTAGTCATCATACGTTTGACAATGCCACTGCCCACACCACCCATGGCGATGCCTACATCAGATTTCTTAAGGGCTGGCGCATCATTCACACCATCGCCTACCATGGCAACGATGTTACCTTCTTGTTGTAATTGAGCCACAGTATCCATCTTGTCTTCTGGTAAACAATCAGCGATAACATATACGATAGACGCACCACGGTTCAAGTGCTCATGAACGGCGGATTCCACAGTATCAGAAATAGATACATTAGACAAAGTCATCATCGCTTCATTACCAGCTAACAGAGTTTTAGCATCTACAGTGGCCTCTAAACCTTTGCCAAGCGTTCCATAATGTTGCCACGGCGCACGAGGAAGCCATGTTGGCTAGCATTGGAAATAGCCGCCATAATCGCTGCCGGCGTAGCCAATACAAGCGCGCAAGGGCAGAACACAACGAGAATAGTTACGGCCTGGATGATTTCACCAGTCACCACATAGGTACTAACCGCTGCCAAGAGCGCAATCACAACAATCCATGTGGCCCAACGGTCGGCAAAGCTAACGATTTTTGCATTGCCTGGATCAGTAGATTTAACGAGACGCTCAATGCCTGCTTGTGCTTTAGACACTGTGAACTCTTCTAGCATCGCACCGAGTTGCATGATGAAAGCAATTTCTGCGGCCGCAAATACTTCACCGATGGCTACCGCTGCGATAAGCGCCAAGGATACGAGAAGGTCCGCCTTTACGTCAAACTCTTCATATATGGCAACCGCTGCGCCCCACACGATAGGCAACCCACACAATACAATTGTAAACCAAGCCCAATCGAATGGCAGGCCTAAACGAATGCCTAATAAACTAAATACTACACCGATACCACCGGCTACTAATGTGATCTTTTCCCGATTTAAATCGAACCACTCTGCTACTTTGCTCAACCGTTCCATACTTACCTCCTGTGAAAGCTTATATAATAATATGTACAAACTTTCATATATGATGCAAAATACAGATAAATACTGGATCTAATGACATTATATAATTCATGCATCAGCCTATTACACAAATGCATGAGCAATCATTCATATATATAGATAATCAGATGGATTTTTATTTGGTACATGGCATAGTATTTTCTTCTTCCCTGCTCTTATTTCTATCGTTTAGCTACTACTGCAGCATAAAAAATTCCGAGCAACCAGTTTTGGTTACTCGGAATAAAAAGTCTAACTTTTGGGGGGCACTACACTTGGGGGCTGCCTTTTTTGTATTTTGAAATCGTTTTAGCTATATTATATTTCGCTTTATTAAACTTTATTTTGTTAATCTCTAACCTATTTCTCTATAGCCTCAACTACTTCGCCGATGTACATATAGTGTGGTTCCCAACGATCATGACCAATTTGAGTATAGGCAGTAGGGTATGCTGCATAATATTCCTTTACTTTATCTGCCAAATGAGCTTCATCGAATTGGTGTTCATATAACTTTTTACATACAAATATTAAATCTGCTTCTTTGAAAGTCACTCCATCACCGACTGCCACTGGTGTTAAACCAGAATTGGCAACCTTATCTTCGTCGCGACCAGAATGAGAGCCTAAATAGCCAAGAGCCTTACGCTGGCTGTCAGGGAATAAGCTAACTGTAAAAGTATCGTATTTCGCCATGAATTCTTGAGTATAGCGGGCTGGATGAATGTACACAGTCACGGTAGATATATCATTGCCAAGCATCCCCCACATGTTACCCATGCTGCCCCAGTTAACCGTACAGCTATTGAAATCATCAAGCGTACCTGCTGTAACCACCGCCCAACGATTCTCGAACATAGTAAAAGCTTTATAATCTTTTGTTTCAAATGGTTTCATAAGAACCTCCGCATATAGAATTTACTTAACAATAACCTCATCAAAATGTTCTTTATACACTTCATAATATACCGCATCAGCGATATCGTAAAGCTCTTTATTTCTAAAATCTTTCTCAACCAGTCTGCGCATGAAGGCACCTCGATGGATAGGCCGAGGCATCCGATACAAACTGAGATGCCTGCTTAAACTGCGGCTGAGACGTGAGCTCCTCAATCGTGATTACTTGGGCTGGAATGGTGAAAGCTAAAACACAACCTTATAAGCATAAGTATACTATGCAAATAAGACTGTGCCTATTATTAATAATTTTATAATTTAGTATGTAGGATGTACTTCTAATAGATATTTATAAGATTGATATTTATAAGATTTATCTCCATTTGACGATATATATACGTGTTCAAAAGCTTTCAAGAGCTAACGAAATATCAATCTAAGAATCACAAGCAAAGGCAGAACTAATACACCACCAGCCAAAATAAAACCAGCAAAAACAACCATAGTGCCATACGTTATTAGACATAACTTTATTAAAAAATCTATACAACTATATATACATATACCCACGGTAGATTGTTCTTTTAAAGAAATGAACCATGCTTTCACTCTATAATA
>ERZ651108.1241-NODE-1241-length-11443-cov-16.160081_pt1 | contig 11443 bp, 8 predicted proteins | sample MGYA00512173_ERZ651108 | MGnify/ENA metagenome assembly ERZ651108 | reverse complement strand
TCGTGTCTGTACATTTGCGTGCATGAGTGCAAAGTAACAAAATAATTTTGATATGGCTGTGTCCTACAAATCAGATTTTACTCCTCGCAACAATACCCTATACTTGATTATCAATCATTTATCAAATTGATACTACACAAAACATCCCGAAAATTTATGAAAAATAATTTTGCCTGTTAAACTTGGGTTAAAGAATATCTCAGGCAATGCTTGCATGGAAGATAGCATTATTCTCTTTGGCAGAGTTGCAAGTTCGTCAATGGAATGACCTTCTCCAAAAATGAATTCTGCCATCTGAATGAATGAAGGCAATGACTCCCCAAACTCCTGAGCGGTCACGGAAGGAATTTGGGGAGAAAAATCTATTGCCATAGCTCCATGTTCTCCTATCCACGAGGGAGGGGCATTGCTGCAGTATCAATATAGAAATAGAGATAATATGTGCTAAGAATTTAAACACCAAGAAACTCCAACATCGTTTCTTTATGGTTCAAAACCGCATCTTTGAATCCGTTAGTACACATCATCAATTTCCCATTTGTTGAAACCACAGGTACACCAAATTCTCCAACAATAAGCGGAAACTCCTTCTGTCCAATTTCAATAAACAACCTATCCTTTGTGATTTTTGATACAAAAGTGTATTTTTGCGGATTGCATTCATGAATTAAATGCTGAAACCACGAGGTGTATGAGCTTATATATGAAGGGAACTTGTCGATAATCACCACTCTGAAATCATCTCCATGTGCATCCATACCCAATCCCAAAATCTCATTCAGATATAAGTCCCCAAATGAATAACCTATAATCATCAATCGGTTGTTCTCAATAACCTTTCTTGCCAAATCCGACAGATAGACGTTATTGGGAGCGAATGTCATCTTCTCTGTTTTCCTCGAACCTGATACAATGACTGGCTGTAAATACTCTTCTTTCGCCTGATTAGAAGGGGGAAGCTGTCCTCCAATCCTGTTTTTGCATGCAGTCTGATAATCTCTGTTCTTTACCATATCCCGAATGCTATAATCAAACGGGTATTCCTTTGCCTCGCTGAACAATATTTGACCATGAAGATGTGCTATTGTTGAAACTCCTCTTCTGTTCTCATAATAGCGCTTTGCCGAAAAATGGCTATAATCCTCTTCATCTTTGATTGAGGGAAATCCATCCTCATATTCGTCAAGGCTATTCTCTATCGTATTGTCATAATTCAGATTGAATATGTTCGATCTTCCTGACATGGATTTCCAAAAGTCTCGATACCATTGTTCCGCTAATTTATCCTCATTGAAAGCTGTATCGTATTGGTTAACAATATTCATTACTGTCTTTTGCAGCTCATCTGCCGCCCTGATATAATCATACGTCTGAAGATCTTTTAGGAAATTGTTAGGTTGAATTAAGGTTCCGAACTCTGGAAGCGCAAGCCATGATATATATTCCTTATGCCAGCAGCTACTATATGAAATGCACATCTCTATGACATGCAATAAGTTCTCAAAATTTAATTGTGGTGGAATAAAGCGATTAACCTCTGGTCGTCCTACTTGATTCAGTTTCCCAACAATATAATCATTAATCTCACGCAGAAGCGGTCTTTTTCCTCCATCTACTGTTTGAATAGACAAATTCAAAACCTCTTCTGTGATATTCTTCACAGATGGAAAAATGCCATTGTGGTCAAAGTCCAGAACGGCACCGGCCCCCACAATAATCGTTACAGCATCCTTCATAGTACCTTTCATTCTATTTCCTTATGTCATAGCCTCAATCGTTTTAATCAACGCAATATGCCCTTCCCAGAAAATCGGGGAACAAGTCTGTTTCATAATACTTATGAGCCAATATACGCATAAACTCAAATCCTGCGACATCTGTTCTATATGCTATCGATCTGTATTTTTTCGAATAATTCTCATGAAATTCATCAAGAGTATCGGGAAGTTTTATATCAGTCTGAACTGCCATTTCATCATAGAGTCGACGGTCAAAAAGTGTCTGTTCAATATCGAATTCGTCCGTAATGGGAAATGCAATCTGCAAATTAACACTAGACTCCTCAACAATTTTTTTTAACGGTGTATAAAGCTGTGGTATATTCAAATAAGCAATTAGTTCAAATATCACTGTAATCAAAAGCGATGATTCGCAGCAATAGTCGTCATCCTTTGTATAAAGGCTCCTCGCTAAAGCCAATCGATTCCCCGTCATTTCCGGCCATATTTTTTTATCTTGATATCTTTTGGTCATGTTTATAACTACATCCATCAGATATTTTCCGAGGAAATGTACAGCTTCTTCATTACCTTTAGATCGGTCATAAATGTATAAGAATACCATTTGAATAGGAATAGAATGCGTGTCCAATAATGGCATTGTACAAGCGGTGTTCTTTTCTATGACTAATCTCAATGTATCAAGCCTGTTCCTGATTTCTTTCTGTGTCGGACGACCTATTGACTCTGTCAAGAAAAAGAAATATGTTAAATCCTCCAAGAAATCAAAGCATCTGAGCGGATAGAATATATATTCTGTATCCGAAGATTCAAATCCATACATACTCTTGTTGAGTCTTGCTACAGACAAAATCTTATTAACATACTCTTCATAAATCTGCACCTGTAGTAATACCAAACTATAAAAGTGCTTGATAATTGTTGTTTTTTTCTCTTTCTTTCCTTTAAGAATCCAAGCCCATGTTTTCACTAAAATGGTATCTATACAGAATTTGGCAGGTAATAGGTTATTACAGTCTTTTGAATAGAAATAAACCATAGAGGCTATTAACCGCAGTGTAGCAAACAGATTGATTACCGCCCTCTTGCTCTCCTTCTTTTTTCTGTCAATCTTCTTGATTTGCAAATCTACCAAAGAAACAATATTCTTGAAATTGTCTCCCTCACTATCCAACAACACAAGAACCTTTTTAAACAACCTGTAACTCTCCTCGTCTGTCAGGAGGGTTTCATCAAATAAATACTCTGAGAAGAGTATTGTCAACTTGTCTAAATCCCATCTATCAAAACTCCCTTCCGGGAAATTCTCTTCGACATAATCATTAAGGGTAAGGAGCGCATTCGCTTCTGCATAACCATTATGTACAAAGACATATTTCCTTGGACATTTTGATAAACCTGAAATGGAAGCGTCTCGGTACTTCGTATTCTTAGATGCATTTAATGACTCTATTATGCCATCTCTTGCAGCTAGAGTTCTATCGGTAATATCTTTAGCACTGAACCCCTTAAGTTCAAAAAGAAAAAGTGTGTCCACCCCGTCAACATTCTTAGCAGCTACCACATCTCTACCATATTGGGATTGGCCTTTAGACTGTTTTGGAGTTAACAAAACCCTATAGCCCATCTGCTTCAAGAGCAGTGGGAAAATATAGTCTAACTCATTGTCCTCTTTTAGAGTGGCTATATATTGCTTAATTATTTCCTGTTTTAACATCCCAATCTTCGATAACTCTATTTATCCAGTCCTCCTGTTCCATCGGTGTCATGGATTGCACCATCTGTCTCGAAGGCATTGAAAACTTAATGTGCGCCAAATGATGTACCACTCCATTCTCATCACGCCAACCACCGCCTCTTGCAAGAACAACATTCTTTGCAATATCTTTCAAAATGCTTTTGTGTCCTTTTTCAGCTTCCCTCATCTGTTCTTGCATGTGTACCTTCTGCAATCGTATTGTTTCTTGAAACTCAGACATCTGGCTATATCTGGGTGACAATTCTTTCATGCGATGTCTCTTTTCCAGCGCATCAGCCCTCCGCTCATAATACTGCTTAATGACATCTACATACTTACTTTCCAGTTTCAGTCTATTCAAAGCATTAATTACATGCCCCATATAGTCATCCAAATATGGTCCCAATTGCCCCATAAGTATATTTCTCACACGCTCAGATTTACTGTCAATGAGAGGAAGTAGTTTGGGCAAGCGAGTCTCTGGATTCCCATAGTCCTGAAGCATACTAATAACAAACAAGCATTGATATTCTTCAGGCAAATCTCTCTGCGCATCAAAACTCGATGACTCCAAGTGAAAATTGTCCCAAAGCTTTCGCCCCGCTATACGGTACATGCCCTTTGGGTACATCACAAATGACAATACCATGTTCTGAAAATAATCATTGTGTTCATGCAAACTCCTAAGACATCCTTCCATTCTTAATACATCGGTAGGTTGAAGGTTCTCAGCTATACAGACAAAAATCTTAGTTAGCAACTCAGGGTCTTTTACATGAATCCCAATAGAACTATCTATTGCGTCGAGTGAGACCTCTTTCTTCTCTCCTCTTAGACCTTTTATCAATACCAAAACGCACTCCTCTTCAAATGCAGTCACTTCCTGCTCCATGAACATCCAATTGCACAAAGGAGTGACATAGGGTGTCGTATCACCATTTATCAAATCAAGGATAACCTCTTCGCATTTACCCTTTCTTTTTTCATCTAGCTTACCGCGTATAGTGAGGAAGAATGTCATTGCTGCGGTTGAAGTAAACAGAGGAAGATTTATCGCTGTATCTAAAGCCTTGTTCACTTCATTTTGCTTCAATGAATTCGTTTTTACAAAGGCCTGTGCAAAATACTCCTTATTATCCTCGGGCGGGTATTCAGCATAATAGCGTTCGAAATTATTCGCCATCAGACCAGCCATAATGCTCACTCGATATTGCGGTAATAAGGACATTAAAGTAACAGCTTCATTGTAATATGCATTACCATATATTTGTGTAGCCCAACTCATCAGTCCGTCAATACTATCCTCCTTTCCTTCAAAAGATTTTATCACCCGCACCATAACATCAGGTTGCCATCCAGCTATGCCAGCAATAAGATGGAACGACCATGCCCATCTCCAAACATGATCTTTCTCAGTAAAGACAATACCGCCGTCGTTCTTTACTGCTATAAAAGCCAAAGACACAGCAAAATAATAGCCTGCGCCATCATGACCCAAACCTAATGGTTTGATGATTTCCTCATGCTTGGCCCAGTATGATGGTGTCTCGCTGAACTCAAACTCACCAACATCTGCTTTTTCATTCAAGAAATAAACGATCTTGGTGAGTTCCTCTGGAGAGTTCGGTATTATATTACGTCCGTTGAACATTACTTCTTTCATTTAGCAACTTCCTCTTCCTCAATGATATTCGTTACTTTATCCAACTCATATTTATTTCCACTATAATCACACATCACCTTCAGCAGACATGTATTTCCATAATCCTTTGGAGCATATACTTTTATTGTCTGCACAAGTTGAACATTATAAGGCGGTTTAATATTATCAATATTACTATATAGATGGTTATTCGCATCAATCTCTGTATAGCCACCTCCTGTAAAAGCAGTCTCAACAATTTCCATAAAGGGGAGTTCAGATTCTCGCAAAATCCATAAGCTGTTGGAAAAACTTGTCATTCCAAGGCTCAAAATCTCATGTTCCTTATATGAATGCTTATCTCCTTCAACAGATATCTTGTTTCTAAACTCATAAAGATCCAGTGCATTTCCTATATCAAAAATGACATATCCTTTTGGCAATTCAAGTCTGTCAATAGCGTCTAGCAGATCTTTTTGATTTATACTATAACTAAACGTACACGGCATCATTGAGAAAGCGGCTCTAAGATATTTGTTGATCATGTTGAAATTCAACTCATATACCAGCCCATCCCCGAAGTTACCCAATTTCTTCTTAGAACCTTTTGTGATATAGGGCTTTTCAATCCTATTTGTCACTCCAATAGTTGTTGAATGTATATTATATAGAGTCTCGTTCATATTAGAATTTTCCTCCTTCTTCATTGGTATTGGACAATAACTATTTGTATTGCGCACAATCATTTCATCCCTAATTTCCTTCGCCTTATTCTCATCGACCTCGTCACGAGCCTCTATTTCAATTATTTTTTGTTTTAAAACATCAATGTATTCATCTAGTTTACTCTTAACATCATTTACATCAGGAACATTTCCAAAACCAAATTCAGTTACCAGTCCATTATTATACCAACGCTCAACGTTTTTTTTCATCCACTCTACTCTATTTATCATTCTTTCATTATTCTCAACATACTCTTCATCCACAACAGGTAAAATCAAGGGATCAGTATAATTGATATTATAATCGTTGTAGGTCCACAGCCTGATTATTAAAAGTGCCAAGTACTGATATGCATAACCTGCGATAGCATCATCCATTTTAGCTCCTTCTTCCAATCCCATGAACTGATACTTCTGATACAGCCCGAAAGGTTTTTCATTCAGCTCTGCTACAAACCAAACCATCTCGAATATTTTTCCTAATGTTCCAGGTATCAGTTCAAACTTTTCTGGCTGTGACTGGCTGAAATGCATGATATGGCTAAGCCATTCATATCGCTTGAAATAAACCAGTAACCCACCCATCATAACATGATAGCGATAGAAATCATTGAGGTTAGTGACCCTCAAAGGGGTTCTTCCTCCCAATTGGTAGAATCTATAGTATTGGTCAGCATATGTCCAGTAATCTCTGAACCACCCAGTATTACCAGCCTTGGCAGCCCTGTTCACCATCTCCCATGTTTTTTGCTGAGTATTAGGTGACAAACCTTTATCTGAACTATGATTATACACTGCACTTACAAACCCAATATAGTTGTATCTGTCATCAGTCAGAGTAGGGTCACCCACTCTCTTAGCGACTTTCGACAGAATGTCGTATAGCTCTGAAGAATACTCTACAGGCTTATCCTTCGGTGCCACTTGTTGCTCTTCATAAAACAGCCCTACTATTTCTGCCAAGCTATTAACATACAACATGAAATCATCCGTTTTAGCTGCAAATTTCGCTAAATCAAGTAGAGCATTTGCATCTTTTTTCTTTATATTTTTCTTAAGCATTCCATATAAATCCAGAGGAGAATAATAGGAAATAATTTGTTGAACAAGAAGGACCACATCAAGCATCAGTAAAAGAATAAGGCAAACAGCCACAGACACCACGTAATATTTCCACTGGGCACTCTCTACACATTCAAGTACGTATGCCAGTACGCCAACACAGGCGATACATACTACTATCAAAACATTGAAAGCCTTGAACTGCCATCTTTTTCGCAAGTCAGTTGCAAGCACAGATGATGTGTATTTTTGGTCTATCCGTTCTATGGCTTGTAAGATGAGCGGATATGCCATACCAAACACTGCGGCAAAAACAGTAATGGTCAGCGTATATGTATGATATAGAAAATCGAATTTCATCTAATCGTATCTTTTGAACAACGGTAACAACATGTGTTATTCGGTGTTATTACCTTTGTATTATCGTTTATTACTACTTTTTCCTCTTCCGTCTTTACATATTTTTTGTTCTTAATTATTGTTTTCCTTGTTCTATTGTTTACACTTCGATTATCGTTGTTGATGGTAATATTTGGGGTAATTTTTATCTCAAGTTCATTGTCAATCTTTTCCAAGGTCACACCCAATTTACCTATCTCCCCTTTCATTTCGTTATTGATAGTTATCAGCGAATCCATCTTGACTTCAGTAGAATACCGGCTCTCGTTTATCTCTGATTCAACTACCCTCTTATTACATTTTATGAAGAGAGTAAGGTATATTAATAATGGTAAACATCCTACCAACAACCAGCCATGCGCTTTGAGATTTTTGAAAGCGATGACACATGCTGTTTTAACTTTGGTGAAGATAGATGTCTTTTCTTCAGGTCTCTCTACATAGCTAATGAAGATGTTATTTACATCATCCTTATTTACCCAGTCTTGCAATAGAGCTGGTGACAGCCCATATTTCGCTGCTACTTCTTCAAGAGACAGGTCACCTTTCTTATATTCTTCAGCGACCTTTTTCTTGAACTCTTCTGTATATCTTGTTTTAGAAGCCATATCTTATATCTCATAAAAGTCTGTGGATCCGTTAATCTGTAATTCCGTAACTCCCACGAAGTGTGTTCCGTCCTTCTGCCGAACTCACACCCCCATCAGCCACTTCCACACCGGTACCACGGACATTCCCTCTTCCGTGCCCTCCTCATCATACGTAATCAGCAGGCACTTCCAGTCCTCGTGTATCTTGGCATACTTCACCAATGGCGACACTTCCCTATTGTAAGTGGTCTCATCCTTGATACTGTAAGACACTTGTATAGCAAACTTCTCGTCGGGTACAATGAAGTCTATCTCCTTCTCCGCATTCAGGTAAAACACATTCTTTTTGCCATACCGCCTACACAGTTCCACCGCCACCATATTCTCCAGTAGCGATGTCTCTGAATTCATCAGGAACAGGTTCAGTAAACCGTTATCAACAAAGTAGTATTTCTTCTGCGTCTCCTTCTCCGTTAGCTTCCCAATCTCATTCTCCATGGGCAATATTAGCCAACTGTCAGCGGCATAATCCGCATAGTCTATCGTAGTAGGCACACTGATGGGCGACCCCGTTGCCACTATCACGTTCTTCAGCCTGTTATACGACAGTGGTTGCTTCACGCTTTCTGCCATTTTCTTGATCAAGATGTTCAGCACTCTGTCGTTTTTAATGTTGTTTCGGGCACAGATGTCACCCAGGTAGATCTTCTGGTACAAGCTCGAAAGCATAGCCCTTTTATTCTTGAATGACAATATCTCTGGCAGACCGCCGTAATAGAAGTACTCATTCAGATGCCGCTTTACTTCGCTTCTCTGGATAGTGTCATACTCCCAATGCTCCCTCAGTTCTACCTGCTGCGCTGCCAGATACTCTCTGAATGAATATGGGTACGCATCATAGATAAAGAACCGTCCGCCCAGCGTAGTTGCTACTTCCTTGCTCAACATCTTCGCATTGCTGCCCGTCACATATACCCTATATTTCGCATCAGTCAACCTACGCACGAACTTATCCCAATACGGAATGTTCTGCACCTCGTCCAAAAATACCACTGGCTTTTTACCATACAGTTCCAGATGGGCTTCCAGCAAACTTTTAAAGTCTTCCGGTTGGAATTCCGCCAGACGTTCATCTTCAAAGTCCACAAACAGAATTTCATCCCATCCCTTTCCTGCTGCCTGCAGTTGCCGCACGCGCTGATACAGCAGATACGACTTACCCGCATGTCTCACGCCAACTATCACATAATTGCCATTCTCTTCAAAGTCTGTGGGACGGTTCACAAGTACCGCCTCATCCACTTCGCGCTGCTTACTAATCAGGCACTGTTTGATGACATCTTTACTAATACCCATATAAACTACATTTAATAAAAAGTGTCTATTTTTATAAAGATTGGTTTACAAATTTACATATTTTCTATAAAACAAACTTAATAACCTCTGACTTTTTACGCTTTTTTATCATGAATCATTATTTCTCATAACCTATATTTGTGCTAAGGTTTATTTATTGTATTTGGCATTGCCCTAAACACTTCTGTCAAATACGATACAATCCTTCTTCCACGTTGCCACTTTGAACTCTTGGAAGCCTCAAAATTCTTCTTCTCATACAAAATGAAAGAGTCAACCCTTTGGGCTGAATCGTACTTGTATTCCTTGTCAGCGAAAGAGCAAATGGCACGTAGGAATACCGCAAAGGATATGTCAGAACTAAGATGATTGGATCGGATGAGTGCCGCCTTGATGTAGGCTGTTTCATATTCGTGTTCCATATCATTTAGTGCAGCCATTATAGCCTCCTTCAATGCATGTTTGTCATCGGCAATGAGAATGTCATCAAGGCTCCGTTCTTCTTGCAGGATGGTTCTGCGGCCATGCTTACCTTGCGTATTGGCAAGGGTGGTTTTTATCGCTTGGCGCAACTTTGAATCTTCAACACCCTTGGACTGCTTGGTCCACTCTGTTTTCTTGTCGAGTCCCTTCGTGATACTGGTCTCAACAAGGCTTTCAACGATGGCTTTGACGCTTTCACGAATATACGAAGTCTGTTTGGTGCCAAGGCTAACCTTGCTAAGTGCCATCGCACTTTTGGGCAGTCCATGGTCATAGCAGACATAGTACAACGTACACATCAATAAGGAATTGCTACCTGTCATTATCTGATTGCGAACTTTGATGAACATCTCTGGCAACGCTTGGATGGCAGAGAGCATGATTCTCTTTGATAGAGTAGCCATTTCATCGGCAGAATGTCCTTTGCCTAGAGTGAATACCGCCATCTGAATAAAGGAAGGCAATGAATCCCAAAACTCCTGAGTGGTCACGAAGGGGATGTAAATATGCTCGTCGTCTTTCTCGCTCTGGTCTTCGTCTGCTATACTGAATTCCCTAATCAAGAACTGCTCTCCTCGCTCTGTAGTTTGCGCATGGTTGGCATCACTCTTTTTACCCCTTAATTCCGCAGCATAAATTCTTGCAAGAACTCCAAGTGTCTGAGAAACAAAGTTCTCAAAACACTTGGATATGTCAGAAATTTCACCTATCTTGGTGCTGCAAACATAACAAGTAAGCAAAAATCTGACATGACAAAGGTAGCAATTAAAAACGAGAATATCACTTCTTTCGGTGGAATTTATCACATTATGGACGTTTTCTCAAAGTTGGGCTTTGAAAAACTTACCGAATCTGTATTGGGCAAACGTGGAAGTAGTGGCAAAGCATTCAGCCATGGAAGTATTTTCGGCTCTCTCTTCTTCAGCTACCTTTGTGGTGGAGAATGCCTTGAGGACATCAATGCACTTATAGGGCAGTTCAGGCAGAGACCTAATACGCTATTACCCAGTGCCGACACTGTGGGGCGCGGACTAAAGGAGCTTGCCGAGAAAAATATTGTCTATAAGAGCGAGACCTCCGACAAGTCGTATAGTTTCAACACGGCAGAAAAGTTGAATACCTTACTTTTACGAATGATACGGAGGATGGGGCTTATAAAGGTGGGTAGCCATGTTGACTTAGACTTTGACCACCAGTTTATTCCAGCCCACAAGTTCGATGCAAAGTATTCTTACAAGCAGGATTTTGGCTATTTCCCTGGTTGGGCTTCCATTGGGGGAATCATAGTCGGAGGTGAGAATCGTGACGGAAACACCTATGTGAGATTCCATCAAGAAGACACGCTCCGTCGCATTATGGACCGTGTGACCTCCGAGCTTGGTGTCGTGATAGAGCGTTTCCGTGCCGACTGCGGGTCGTTTTCAAAGGAAATTATCCAAACCGTAGAGCAGCGTTGCAACACGTTCTATATACGTGCTGCCAACTGTGGCAGCCGCTATGAAGAGTTCCGCCAACTGAAAGAATGGAAGAGCGTTGAGCTTGGCTATGAGAAATGCGATGTCACATCCATCAGCATGGACAACCTCATCGAAGGAAAGTCATACAGGCTTGTCGTACAGCGTAGTCCTTTAAGGGACAAGGATGGTAAGAAACAGACGGATATGTTCGGAGTGATATACACATACCGCTGTATCCTCACCAATAACTGG
>ERZ651108.1237-NODE-1237-length-11473-cov-6.230250_pt1 | contig 11473 bp, 9 predicted proteins | sample MGYA00512173_ERZ651108 | MGnify/ENA metagenome assembly ERZ651108 | reverse complement strand
CACGACCCACCAGAAGCACCGGGCGGTCCTTACCCTGCGAGTGGTCCTCCTCGAAGGGAACCCAGGTCCACACGATTTCACCCGGGTCGGCGTCGCCGTCCAGGGAGGGCGAGTACTCAAAGTTAATCATGTCGCGGTAATCGCCCGGGTAGTCCGAACCGTCGGATGCACCGGTCGAAGCCGGTGCGGACGGCTTAGGTGCCGAGGACTTTGCCGAGGAAGGCTTCGGGGCGCTCGGCTTGGGCGAAGCCTGCGAGGACGCGCGGCGTTCCTCGCCCTTCGATTCGTGCGAGCCGTCGGTGCCCTTAGAGGAGGCCGCCTCGTTGAGCATGTCCTCCGCCGCCTTCTGCAGGTGGGGCAGCAGGGCAAAGAAAATTTTCTTCAGGAATTCAAGCATGCGCACCATTATGCACTAGTCGCGGGCGGGCAGTGCAATCGCCAGCACCGCGCGCTCCACGGCGTACACCGCATCCTGCGATTCTCCCTTGAGCTGGGCGTCGGCATCGGCCAGAAGCTGCACGATATGCGCCAGCTGGGCGCCGGTGAAGCGGCGGCCGTCTCGCTGAGCCTGTTCCACCTGCCACGGCGCCATGCCTACCTCGCGCGCCAGCTCGTTAGCGCTCATACGCACGTGGTGCACGCGGGCAATATTGCGGATGCGCATAGCGAGCGCGCCGAGCATCGGAATCGGCTCCGTGCCGGTGGCCAATGCGTGGCGGAGCAGGCGCAGGGCCTCGGGAGCGTTACCCGAGATCGCGGCGTCACTTACTCGGAAGGCGGTGACCTCGGTACGGCCGCCGTAATAGAGGTTCACGGATTCCTCGGTGATTTCGCCAGGGATATCGGCGAGCAGTTGCTGGCAGGCGGCGGCCAGCTCGGCGGTGTCCGATGCGGCAGCGGTCAGCAGGGCCAGCGCTCCCCCGGTGATGGGTCGGCGGGCGGCCGAGAACTCGCTGGCCAGGAATTCGCCCTTCTCACGGTCGGTTTTGAGCGCCTTGCAATTGACGAGCACAAACTGGGAGCGCACCAGGTCGATGAGCTTCTTGCCTCGGTTGCCGCCCGAGTGGTTCAGAATCAGCATGATGTCCGGCTCGGGAGCCTTCAGGTAGGCCAGGGTGTCGGTGAGGAAGTCCTCGCTCATGGAGGCGAGGTTCTCCACCTCAATGATTTTGGCCGAACCGAAGAGTGAGGGGGACGCCTGCAGGGTCAGCTCCCCCGCCGTGTAAGTTGCGGCGTTCATCTGCACGCGGTCCACCTCGGGGTGCGCCTCGCGGAAGAGCTCGCGCAGGCGTGCCGCGGCGCGGGAGGCGAAGTACTCCTCGGGGCCGTAGAGCATGACGGCTGGCGCGGGCGTGACGGTACGCCAGGCGATGTCGAGGGCCGGGCCGCCGCGGCGGCTGTATCCTCCTCGGCCACGCTGGGGTGTACGCTGACCTGCCACGCTCATCACTCGCCTTCTGTTGGGTTTGTCTCGCGGGGTTCCGCTGAGTATCCATCATAGCCTCTCCGCGCCGGTTGCCTCCTTTCTGCCGGTGATATTTTCGTCGGTACCTCGCGTGCCGGTGCTCCGCGCGACGACCCGCAGGTAGCGGCGGTGGGTTACGGTGCGGTAGCGGAGCGCATCCGCCCACCAGAGCAGTGCGCTGAGCCCCGCAACGACCGCTATGCTCAGGAGCACCGCAGGGAGGTCGTTCCCCGGCTCCCAGGGGTTTCCGGGGGCTTGGGCCGCGGTGATGGCGATGCGTTCGATGCCCGCAGCCGCGAGACCCCCGACGCGCAGGCAGAGGTCGGCCAGGGGCGTCATGCCCGTCGCGAGGAATCCCAGGGCGGCCAGCCCGGCGAGCATGCTCACCGGGGCGAGGGGGGCCGCCGCGAGGTTGGCCGGGACCGCGTAGAGCGGCACCTTACCGCTCATCGCCAGAATCAGCGGGGTGCACCACAGGGAGGCCACGATGGGGGTTGCGAACGCGTGCGCCCATAATCCCGGCAGGGCGCGCATGAAAAGGCGCGCCAGGGGCGGGCCCAGCAGGATGAGCGCGGCGGTGGCCGTGACTGAGAGGGCGAATCCGGCGTCCAGGCCGCGATGAGGTGCCAAGAGCAGGCAGGCCAGCACGGTAACCTGCAGTGCGGCCAGCGATTGGCGACCCGAGCCGCGCAGTAGGGCGTAGGCGCCGAGCAGGCCCATGGCGAGGGAACGTACGACCGATCCCTCGTTCTCCAGGAGTGTGGCGTAGGTGAGTACCGCCGCGATGCCGCAGAGCACCACGGCCCGGCGCGGAATGTTTAGAAGGCTCAGCCTGTGTACGAGCGGAGGAAGGGTGGCGCTCGGTGCCGGGTCGGTGGAGGTGACCGTCGCGTGCCTAGTGCCGTCGTGCCTCCTCGGACGGGTGCGTGCCCCGCTCCGCCCGGCGATACCGTGCCGCAACTCTCCCAGCCCCCTCAGCCGCTCGGCCCAGGAGCGGTAGTGCAGGTAGCCGGTGGCGATGCGGTAGGGCCGCACGTGTAGCATCAGGCGGTAGGCGGCGGCAAACATGAGGGCGATGTTCGCCCCGGAAACCGCCGTCAGGTGGCTGAGCCCGCTGAGCTTGTACTCTTCACGGATTGTGGCGCTCATGAGGGAGTCGTCACCGTAAGCCGTGCCCAGAACGATAGCCGCCGAGTCTGCCCCGAGAACCTCCCGGCCGTGGGCTCGTAGCCGCTCCTTAAGGCCGGTCAGCATGCCTCGGGGGTCTGCGCCACCGGGGTTACCGCTCGTTGAGCTGTTGTTCTGTGCGAAGAGCGTTCCGCGCAGGCGAGCCGTCGCGGTGAACGGGCCCTCGCCGAATTCCACGGTGCCGATGGCCGTCACCCTCGTTCCGGGTGGCAGCTGCCGACTCCCCGAGCCTCCCTTCGCGTCTTGGGGAGCCTTGCCGGAGGTCGCACGCGCGTACACCCGCACCCGCTCGTTGACCGCGGCCCGCACGGCACGGCCCTGTACCTCCTCCAGCCTGATGACCGTCAGGGTGGTGCGCGGATCGATAGGGCGCACCTGTTCCACGACGCCGCTCAGGCGGATGGACCGGCCCTGAGCCTGGTGCAGGGTGGCGCGGGAGGCATCCACCCCCGTGGCGCAGAGCAGCACCGCCTGCGCGACGATGACGCAGGCAACCAGCACCCCCTGGCCCGCAAGGCGGAAGAGGAAGGGCCCCCGTGCCTTCGCGAGGCGCGAATCCGCCCCACCTCTCGGCGCCAGCAAGGCTATAGCCAGGCACCCCAGCACCCCAATCAGAACGCACGCCGCCGGGTGGAGTACCGACCATGTTCCACGGTTTAGGGCAAGCGCGGTGAACCCCCAGAGGGTAAGCGTGGCCGGGATGAGACGCAGGTCCAGGTGGATAAGGCTCCCCTGGGCCCTCAGCTCCTCGCTGCCTCGGCGTTCTGCCCATCGCTCGGCCTGCACCGCCCAGCCGTGCCGAAGGCTGCCGTAAAGGCCACGCAGTCGATTGCCTCCGCGGGCCGGTGTGCGCAAAGTACGAGCCATCAGACCGTCACCAGCGGACGCAGGGTCTCGAGCAGGGTCGGGCCGATGCCGGGCACCGCATCCAGCTCATCCACGCTACGGAAGCCGCCGTGGGCCTCACGCCAGGCGATGATGCGCTGGGCCATGGCTGGGCCGATACGCGGCAGGCTCTGCAGCTGCTCGGCGGTCGCGGTGTTGATGTTGACCGGGGCTGAGGCGGCGGAAGTACCCGTGCCGCCGGAGGGGGTGAGGGTGCGCTGAGGCTGCGAGCCTCCTCGCTGGGATGTACCCTGAGCCCCTCCCTGCGCGGTGTTGGGTTGAATCGGCGCCGGCGCGGCGGTTTCCCCTCGGCGCGGAACGTAGAGCTGCATGCCGTCGGTCAGCTCGCCGGCGAGGTTCACCCGATCTAGGTCGGCATCGGCGGCGGCCCCGGATGCGGCGGCGATGGCGTCCACGGCGCGGCCGTTCGCCGGGAGGGTGTACACGCCGGGGTTATTGACGGCCCCGGCCACGTGCACCCGCACCTCGGCCGCCTGACTGGGCTGGGGCGTCGGATGCGCACTTTCCGCCACCTGCCCGCTCACCTGCGCGGTGCCCGAAGCCGGTGCGGGCACCTGGGCTACCGGCTCGCTGCGGGGCGCCGCCGAGAACTGCGAGACTCCCCAGATGACGACCGCCAGGACGATGAGCGCCACGAGTACCAGGGCGCGCGGCGAGATGCCCCAGCGCGTTCTGCGGGTGGTGCCGGGCGCATCGGCCTCTTCCCAGTCCTCCCAATCGTCCCACTCTTCCAGGGCCTCTGGCTCTTCCAGAGCGCCCGATTCGTCGGGGGCCTCCGGGCTATCCTCGGCGCGGGATACGCTGCCCAGGCGCACGGTGTCTTCCCGGTCGCAGTCCGGAATTGCCTCGGCGCGCCCCGAAGGATTGGGCCCGACGGGCCCACCGCTTTCGGGGGCCGCGAGGTTCGCAGGTTCCGGGGCGCGCCCGGGCGTGCGGTACAGGCCGTTCATGAGTTCGCGCGCTGTGCGTGGCGGCACCCAGGTCGGCGTGGTGACGCCCGGTGAATCTGCCACGTGGTACCCGTATTCGGCGGGGACGTCTTCGTCGGCGAACTCGTTGAAAGCCCGCTCGGCCGAGGAATCTTCCCGCGGCGGGAGATTCTGAAAGGAAGTGCGGTGGTTGGGGGTCATGCTCGTCATACCCCCACACTAGGCTTGCGCGCGCGGCTATTCCGGAGCGCAGAAAAGCCTGTGGATAACGTCCCTTCCCCGGCGGGAAAAGGCACAATCCACAGGCTTCTTTTTGAAAAAATCTACCCTTTTATTCAAATATGCACGGCGTGCACACGTAACACTGGGGCCAAAACATAACGGCTAAGTCGCGGGTTTTCGGCGTTCGTAAAACCTTCCGCACCCACAAAATAGTTCGGAGCCCACACGAGTTCCTGGATATCCACGGGAGCCCCCGTGAGAGCACGGTTTCCGTTACGGCGCTCCCAGGCAATTACTCGGCATCCACGCTGGCCCCGGCGCCCACAAAATAGTTCAACACCCGTGAAATCGTCCGGCGGCCCCTACCCGCTCGCGGCCTTAGCCAGCCACGCCCTAGTCCTCGCGCGGCAGCTCGGTACCGGGAATACCTAGCTCGGCGGCGCGCTTATCGGCCATGACCAGCAGGCGGCGAATACGGCCCGCAATCGCGTCCTTCGTCATGGGCGGCTCGGCCAGGCGACCCAACTCGTCCAGAGAGGCGTGCTTGTTCACCACGCGTAGCTCCCCCGCGTAACGCAGGTGTTCGGGGGCCTGATCGCCCAGAATTTCGAGGGCGCGCTCCACGCGGGCGCTGGCCGCCACGGCGGCCTGGGCGCTACGGCGCAGGTTAGCGTCATCAAAGTTGGCCAGTCGGTTGGCGGTCGCGCGCACCTCCTTGCGGGTGCGGGCCTCACGCCAGGTGGTGAGGGTGCCGGTCGCGCCCATGCGCTCGAGCAGTTGCGCAATGGTCTCGCCGTCGCGCACCACCACGCGGTCGGTACCACGCACCTCGCGGGCCTTCGCAATGATGTCGAGGCGACGGGCGGCACCCACGAGAGCCAGGGCGGCCTCGGGGCCGGGGCAGGTAAACTCCAGTGCGGAGGAACGGCCCGGCTCGGTCAGGGAGCCGTGCGCCAGGAATGCGCCGCGCATGACGGCCTCCGCATCCTGCAGGGAACCGTTGACCACGGCCGGCGGCAGGCCGCGCACGGGGCGACCGCGCACATCCAGCAGACCGGTCTGACGGGCCAGGGCCTCGCCGCCCTGATCCACGCGCACCACGTAGCGGCCACCGCGGCGCAGGCCGCCACCGGTGACGCTGGTGAGCTCGGAGTCGTGACCGTAAATCTCAGAGATGATGCGGCGCATGCGGTGGGCGGTGGGCTCGTGATCTACCTCAGATTCCACCACGATTCGCCCCGAGACAATGTGCAGACCGCCGGTGAAGCGCAGAATCGTTGAAATCTCGGCCTTGCGGGCAGAGATTTTCGGCGCGTCATAGCTGGCGAGTTCGTCTTTGACGAGGGTGGTCAATGCCATAGGTCGGTGTCCTTCTGGGCGGGTAGTCGGCACGGGTGGCCGGAAAAGTTCAGTCTGGTAAAGTTCGGGCTAAAATTCGGGTCGCCGCTTCTTGAGTGCGCTAAGAAAACCTCTAAGCGCTCAGCTCGAAGGTTTCGTTGTACGCGGAGGCGAGCTTCAGCGGATCGTGCACATCCGGCCGGGTGCTCGAACGCAGGTGCGCCCACACGACCTTCGCACCCATCGAGGCGGCCTCGCGCTCGAGTCCCGCGCGGTGGTCGGCTTGCATGTCGGCGTCGGCAATCACGGCGTCCAGGTGCAGCTTGGATGCGTACTGACGCAGAAGCTCCAGGTGGGTTGCCGGGGTAAACCCCACGGTCTCCTTGTCGTCGGAGAGGTTCATGACCACGCATCGTCGCGCCTCCGTGCGAATAATCGCCTCGCGCTGGGCGTCCAGCAGCAGGTGCGGCAGAACCGAGGTGCGCCACGAGCCGGGGCCGAGCACAATCCAGTCGGATTCCTCAATAGCGGAGAGCGCCTCCGGGCAGGGACGCGCGTGCTCCGGGGACAGGCCAATATCGTGCACGCGCTCCTCCTTGGAGAGGTTCACCTGCCCCACGACCTTGACCCGCTCGATTCCGCCACCGGAGTGCTCACGCAGCACGGTGCCGTAAATCACCATGGGGTCCAGCGCCATGGGGAGCACGCGGCCGCGGGCGTTCAGCAGGGCGCCCGCCCAGTCCAGGCCGGCCACCGGGTCGTCCAGCAGCTGCCAGAGCGTCGCGATGAGCAGGTTGCCGAGCGCGTGATAGTCCAGGGGAAACTCCCCTTCGTAGCCTTCGGGCGCGGCGAAACGGTGCTGCATGACGTCGCGCCAGGTGCGGCCCCAATCGGTGTCGTCGCAGAGCGCCGAGAGCGCCATGCGCAAATCTCCGGGAGGAAGAATACCCATCTCCTCACGCAGGCGACCCGAGGAGCCGCCGTCGTCCGCCACGGTTACCACGGCCGTCAGGTCGGGGGTCACGTGGCGCAGAGCCGAAAGCGATCCGTACAGGCCGTGCCCGCCGCCCATGGCCGTCACCTTCGGTGAACGGTGCGTGGTCTTCAGCAGACGCAGAGCCTGGGTCGGGAGCGCGGGTAGGCGGGGAATCCCCTGAGTGTCATAACTGGTTGAATGAGTGTTCATAGTCTGTATCTCACATACCCGGAAGCGGCCGGCCCTCCGCTCGGTGTGCGAAGGGCGACCGGTAGCTGATTATGGGTTGCCGGTCAGTACTGCGAGGCTATTCGCGGCCCTTGTCGCGGTGCTGCACGTTCACGTTGACATCGGGGAAGGCGGAGAGGCGGCGGGCCAGCTCCTCGGTCACGGCCACCGAGCGGTGCTTACCACCGGTGCAACCAATCGCGATGGTGGCGTAGTACTTACCCTCGCGGCGGTAGCCCTCCAGCACGGGACGCAGGGCGGCCAGGTAGTTGCTGATGAACTCCTCGGTGCCGGCGTGCTCCAGCACGTAGTCGCGCACGGGGGCGTCCTGGCCGGTCAGCGGGCGCAGTTCGGGTACCCAGTGCGGGTTCGGAATAAAGCGCATGTCGGCCATGTAGTTGGCGTCCGAAGGCGCACCGTACTTAAAGCCGAAGCTCATGACGGTCAGGTTCAGCTTCTTGTCCGCACCCTCGGCGAACATCTCGCGCACGGTGCGGGCCAGCTCGTGAACGTTCATGCCGGTCGTATCAATCGTGCGGTCCGAGGCCAGGCGCAGGCCCTCGAAGAGGGTGCGCTCGGCGCGGATGCCGTCGAGCACGCGACCCTCACCCTGCAGCGGGTGCGGGCGGCGCTGAGCCTCGTAACGGGCGATGATGGTCTCGTCCTTGGCATCCAGGAAGAGCATGGAGAAGTCAATATCGGACTTGCGCAACGTCTCGATGGCGGCCGGCAAATCAGAGAACAGCGCGCGGGCGCGCACGTCAATACCGAGAGCCACCTTCGGCACGCGAGCGCCGTCGCGGGTCACCAGCTCGGCCAGGGAACCGAGCATCTGCGGGGGGATGTTATCGATAACGTACCAGCCCTCGTCCTCGAGCACGTTAGCGACGGTGCTACGGCCCGCACCGGAGATGCCGGTAATCACCAGAATCTGCGGGCGCTCATCGCTCTGGACGGAATGTGCGGCGGCATGGTGCTGATTGTCTGCCATGGTGTCTCTTCCCCTTTGACGCGAACTACTCTATAAGCCATGATACAAGACCTTGATTAGACGGTCCGGGCCCGTGCTCACATATTTCAGGACATGACAAAAAAGAGTCGCCCCTCCCCCATCTCCCCCGAGCGTTAACGCGAAACGACCCGCCGCAAAGAATGCGACGGGTCGAATGTTCCGCTCGTGAAAAGCGCCGTAAAAATGTTATGAAAACGTTGTGAAGAACGCTACGAATGTGCTGCGGATGCGTCTGCCGCGGGAACGGCCGCGGGCTAGGAGCAGTCCGGCCCGAAGAAGCCGCTCACGTACTCCAGCAGGCGCACCGAAACGTCCTTCTTCGAGCCAATCAGCACCGGCTCCTCATCGGTCAGCGCAGAGAGCAGGGTAATCGTGTTCTCGTCCGTACCGAAGCCCAGGTTCACGCCCACCGTGTTCACGGCCAGGAAGTCGGCGCCCTTGCGCTGCATCTTCTCGCGGCCCAGCTCCAGCGGGGTCTTTTCTGCCGAGCCGGTCTCCGCGGCGAAACCCACAATAATCTGCGGGCCCATGCAGGTCTGACCGGCCTCCCGAGCCTGAGCGCGATGCACCACAACCTCACGCAGGATATCGGGGTTGCGCACCAGGTTGATGACCGGCGCATCCTCGGAATCGGCGCTCTTCTTAATCTTGAACTCGGCGAACTCGGCGGGCCTGAAATCGGCCACCGCCGCGGACATCACCAGAACGTCCGCGGATGCGCTCGCCTCCAGGACTACCTCGCGCAGCTCTAGGGCGCGTTCAACGCGGGTCACCCGCACGCCCTCGGGGGCGGGCACCTCGATGTTTGCGGCGATCAGGTGCACGTGCGCGCCCAGGTCGCGGGCCGCCTCGGCCAGGGCCACGCCCTGTTTGCCGGTCGAGCGGTTACCCAGGTAGCGCACGGGGTCGAGGGGCTCGCGGGTGCCGCCGGCGGTAATCACCACGGTGCGTCCGGTCAGCGGACCGGATGCGGCGGGCACCTCCCGGGCCGCGCTCTCGACGGCCTCGGGGCCGCCATGACCGTCGATGCTCACCGAGCCCAGGGTCGCCAGGCGTGCGGCGGCCGCGCGCTCCTGCTCCGTATCGGCGTACAGGGGCTGGGTCGGGGCGTAGCCGGGCGTGTACACCGGGTGCGTGGAACGCTTCGGGAACCGCGCGATGACCTCCTGCGCCAGACGGAAGATGTCCTCGGGTTCGGGCATGCGGCCGGGGCCGGAGTCCGGGCCCGTCAGACGGCCAATCGCCGGCTCAATCACGTGGTAGCCCCACGAACGCAGGGTCTGCACGTTCGCGCGGGTCGCCGGGTTCTCCCACATCTGCGTGTGCATGGCCGGGGCCAGAATCACGGGCGCGTGCGTGGTCAGCACGGTCGCCGACAGCAAATCATCCGCGCGTCCGGCGGCCAGGCGGGCCAGCAGGTCAGCGGTGGCCGGGGCAATCACTACGGCGTCGGCCTGCTCGGCCTGGCGCACGTGGTTCACCTCGGGCACGCGCTCGAATACGTCGGTCGAAACGGGGTTGCCGCTCAGCGCCTCCAGGGTGGGTACCCCCACGAACTTGGTTGCGTTCGGGGTGGGCATGGCGATAACCTCGTCACCATTCTTCGCAAAAAGGCGAAGGAGCATCGCCGCCTTGTACGCGGCGATGCCCCCTCCCATACCAACGATAATGCGCATGGTACGTCAGATAATCCTTAAACTAGCCGGTCGGCTCGTTACTCGGCGTGGTCGTCGAGGATAACCTCTTCAATCGCAATGACCTCGTCGCTACCGGCGGGAATGTACTCTTCCTCGATAGCGTCGGGGTACTCGGTGACGCTGAAGTCAATCAGAGCGTTCGGCTCTTCAGCGATCGGGTAACCGTCCTCGTTGAACTTGGTGCCGGGCTTGTGCTCAGCCTCAACGCGGTCGGTAATGATTTCGCGCATAGCAACCGACAGAGACTTCTCAGTCGAGTCAGCGTCGACCAGCGGGCCGATGTGAGGGTTCTTGGAATCCTGCAGGTTAGCGTAGTACGCGTTGATCTGGCGGGCGCGGCGGGCACCGAAAATCACCAGGCCGTACTTGGACTCTGCCTTCTCGATCAGCGAGTCTGCGCTGGGGCGCACGATGCCCTCGGGAGTAACGCCGTCAACGAAGTTGTAGTCCTCGTGTTCCTTGATTTCGTTTGCCACTAAAAACTCCAAAAATCTTGATGGATGTACGTACCGAACGCCCTTCGCGGGGTGCCCACGCTCGGATTCGGGCGGGCGCGGGAAGGGCTCGGTCAAAACTAAAGAACTATTCTACCCTCTCGGCGGCTAAAAAGCACGTACCGGATGGTGGAGAAGACGCAAAGGGGCGGGTCACGCTATTTTTGCGTGCCCCGCCCCTCACGGCGGGAGACCTACGCGGCGCCAATCAGCTCGGCAATTTCCCGAGCCGCACGCTCCACGCTGTCGTTCACCACCGTCACGTCAAATTCCTTCTCGGCGGCCAGCTCAACCTTCGCGGTTTCCAGACGGCGAGCCTGCTCCTGCTCGCTCTCGGTACCGCGGCCCTTCAGACGCGACACCAGCTCATCCCAGCTCGGCGGGGCCAGGAAAATCAGGCGAGCGTCAGGCATGGTCTCACGAATCTGGCGAGCGCCCTGCAGGTCAATCTCCAGAATCACCGGGTGACCGGCGTCCAGAGCCTCCTGCACCTTAGCGCGCGGGGTGCCGTACTTATTCTTTCCGTGCACCACCGCGTACTCCAGCATCTGGCCGTCGGCAATCATCTGATCAAACTCGTCCATAGAGACAAAGTAGTAGTGAACGCCGTCGACCTCACCGGGGCGAGGATCGCGAGTGGTTGCGGACACCGAGAACCACACCTTCGGATAGTTCTCGCGAATGTACTGGCACACCGTACCCTTACCAACGGCGGTGGGGCCGGCCAGAACGGTCAAAGTCGGCTGAGACATAGCTTCCTTCCAGATGCGCCGCCGCACGCGCGGGGCGCAAACACTTTAGGACTGAGAAGATTCAGAAGACTGAGCAGCAGTCCTGCGACGTGCGCGGTTGAGATACCGCGAATTACGGTTGAAGTACTCCACCATCTTGCGACGCTGGTGAACGCCAAGACCACCCAGACGGCGGGTCGGCGCAATATGAAGTTCTTCAATGATGCGTTCTGCTCGAACGGCACCAATGCCCGGAAGTGCGCGCAGCATCTGCCCCACCGGCATTT
>ERZ651108.1236-NODE-1236-length-11477-cov-3.194887_pt1 | contig 11477 bp, 10 predicted proteins | sample MGYA00512173_ERZ651108 | MGnify/ENA metagenome assembly ERZ651108 | reverse complement strand
CAGCAGCTTCTCTCCCACCACTTCCGCATCTGCCCCACCCACCAGTGAAGCCTGGGCTGCGGCGCTCGCACTGCGCCGCGAATGGGGACGACTTTGCGCCGACGATCGACCGATTGCGCAGGTCTGAATAGCAAAAACGGCGGCACGATCTGCAAAAGATCGTGCCGCCGTTGCGTTTCCCCTCCTTATAGATGTATTTTCTCTCTTTTTGTTATACGTTTCCTCTCCTTATAGATGCGTTTTCCCTCCTTATATATATAGCCATTCGCGACGAAACGCGCAACGTCTCGCCATGTCGGCTCCGACATCGGGCCGTGTCGGACCGCCGCCTCCCATTTTTCAGCGAAAGGCGTCGACCGCGATAGGAATCATGCTTTGGGCTTTCACTTCGCCGATGACAAAAACGCTGTGCAAGCTACCGATACTGTCGATACGCCCAAGTTTGTGGAGCACAAAATCCTGATAGTGCGCCATATCGCGGACAAAAATCTTGATCATAAAGTCGAAATCGCCCGAAGTGTTGTAGCATTCCGTGATTTCGTCGATGTTGCGCACCGCTTCCATGAATTCTTCGCTCAAACGCCCGCTGTGTTGCTTGAGTTTGATGTTGCAAAACACCACAATCGTGTTGCCCACTTTCTTTGGATCCACTTTTGCCACGTAGCGCTCAATATATCCTTCGCGTTCCAAGCGGCGTTGTCGCTCGAAGGTGGGCGAGGGCGAAAGGTGCACCTTGTCGGCCAACTCTTTCACCGTGAGTTTGGCGTTGCGTTGCAGCGCACGCAAGATTTCAATGTCCGTGGGATCTAATTTTGCCATCCTGTAATTTTCAGATTTCGTAGAATGATTTGCTGCAAAACGCAGCGATCTTCGGCAAATGTAGCATATTCTTCTGTATTGCAGAAATAATTTGTCGGTGAAAACGCGGCGCGCTACCTTTGCACCATCGAAACATCAACGTCAAATCACAAAAACTAAAATAGACATGAGCCAACTTCTCGCCCCCCACCGCGCCGATATCGTCGGCAGCTTCCTCCGCCCCGCACGTTTGCACGAAGCCCGTGCACGCTTTGCCGCCGGACAAATCGATGCCGCCCAACTCAAACAGGTGGAAGACGAGTGCATCACCGCGCTCATCGAGCGCCAACTCGCCGCAGGCCTCCAAGTGATCACCGACGGAGAGTTCCGACGCAGCTATTGGCACCTGGATTTCACCTGGGGTTTCCAAGGCGTGGAACGCATCGAGCTGGAACACGGTTACCAATTCCACGAAATCGAAACCACATGCGGATCTTGCCAACTCACCGGGAAAATCAGCGGCGAAAACCACCCCTTTGTCGAGCACTTCAAGTTCGTCAAGCAGTTTGAACGCCCGGGTGTGGTGGCACGACAAACCCTGCCTGCGCCCGCACAGTTCTACGCCGAATTGTTCCGCGGCGACAATGCCAAGACGACAACGGCCGTCTATCCTGACCACGAAGAGCTGATTCAAGACATTGGCGCCGCTTATCGCACCGTGATCCGCGACCTTGCCGCTGCGGGCTGCCGCAATATCCAGTTGGACGACTGCACTTGGGGAGGATACTGCAGCGACAACTTCGACAAAGTCCTCGGAACGGACGTCGATCCCGCTTTGTTGCAAGCCACGAGCCTGCGCTTGAACAATTTGGCCCTCGAAGATCGTCCGGAAGGCGTGGCGATTACCACCCACGTGTGCCGCGGCAACTATCATTCCGACTGGGCGTTCCAAGGTCCCTACGATGCGGTGTCGAAAACGCTCTTTGCACTTGAGCAAGTAGACGCCTTCTACCTCGAATTCGACGACGAACGCTCGGGCAGCTTCGCACCGCTGGCCGACGTGGCCGAAGGCAAGTACGTGGTGCTCGGACTCATCACCACCAAACGACCGGAGCTGGAGGACAAAGCCACCGTGATTCGGCGCATACACGAGGCGGCGCAATACGTTCCGCTCGAACGCCTCTGCCTCAGTCCCCAATGTGGATTCGCTTCCTGCGAAATCGGCAATAAACTCACCGAAGAACAACAGTGGGCCAAGATCGCACTCGTGCAGGAAATTGCCCGCGAAGTGTGGGGATGAGCCGACGGGACACATGAAACAAAACGAAACATAGCACAAACCCGCCGACGATGTGAACCATCGTCGGCGGGATTTTTTTGCGCCCTCCGCGAAATCGGAGATGGGAAGTGGGAGGGCGGTGATGTCTCGCGACCTATGCGTTGCGCTTTGCAAAGCAAGCGTTCCATGCGGCTTTGCAAACACTCCAACCACCCGTGCACCAAAGCGCCCACGCGATGAGTAACGGCTGGAAAAAGAGGCGAATAAAAGAATATGGCTCACCAACAGTAACCAATCGCGGTAAACCTCGGAAAGAAGGAGGGGACACGTGGCCTGTGCCCTGTGCTATTTCCATCGACGGCAGTGTGCATTTGTTTTCGCGGAGGTGCAAGAAATCGTTTCACGTGAAACGATGTGTCGATGAGACGCTTCCGACTGTGCTCGGAGTGCGCAAAGGCAAACGTGGGCATGGTGTTCGGCAACTCCCCGTCTGCGGTTCGACTGTGCGCGGACAACGAAGGGAAGTTCAGCACAAAACAAAGAAAATGGGGAAGAAGGGAGAAAAAAATGGCAGAAAATGAAGAATAGCGGGGGCTTTTCGGTGCGCAAAGGGGAGAAGAAACCAAAATCACTACCAAACATAATCTTTCTCGCGTAAAATCAAACGACTGATCGGTCGTTCGATTTTACGCCACGTACAGAAAAACACGGAAAAGGGGGCATATCAAGCAATTGGTGGGATGCGATTCAGCGAAGCGCACACCAAAGCAGAGCCAAGCGCCAGGCAGCGCGACCGCCCAGAGCGGTGTAGCGCCGAAGTAGGGCACACGCCACACGATCAGCGAAGGACAGCGGACGAAGCCGGGCACCGACGGCGCGAAGTAGCAATTCGGCAGAAGGCGCCGCACCTTCTGCACAAAATTGGCCGGCCACGATGTACGCGCGCATCCACAGTGCCCGACGGCATTGCGCCGACAGCTGTTGCGCGTCGCCCGTAGCACTGGGACAAGCGGAAGGCGTTTCCACTTGTTCGGCCAATCGGCACAGCGCCGCCGCAATACCCGGGGCGTTGGCCGAAAGAGAATGGCCGGTGATGCTGTCGGCCGTGCGATAGATGCGGTGAAACACCTGCTCGCACCAAGCCGGTTGCGGCGCGTGGCGCAGTAGACGGAAACCCAGCTCATAGTCTTGCCAACAAGTGAGCGTTTCGTCCCAACCGCCGACTTCGTGCAACAAAGCGGCCTCGGCCACCAACGACTGGGTGGAGACTTGCGCACTGAGCAAGTGGCGAACCGCCGTGGGGTGGGGCACGCCGTGGCGCACCTGCGCGGTGCCGTCGGGAAAGATCATGCGGGTGCGAGCCAAAACCCAGCGGGCACCGGCACTATGCCGCAGGGCGGAGAGCATGGCGGCGAGAAAGTCGGGCGACATCTCATCGTCCGAATCGAAAAAAGCCACGTAATCGCTTGTCACTGTGCGCAATCCGCAATTGCGCGCCGCATTGGCGCCGGCCCGTGGCTCGTCGAGCAAGCGGGCCTCGAGAAAACGGGACGCATGCGCCTCCAACCAGTCTGCCACCACCGAACGACTGTCGTCGGTCGAGCCGTTGTCGACCACAATGAGCCGCACGGCGGCATGTGTTTGCGCGGCCACCGAATCGAGGCAGCGCACGATCACGCCGGAACGGTTGCGCACGGGCACAATGACGGTGACCGTCTGCTCTGAGGCGGGCGGTGTTTCGCTGTGCGCGGCGGGAACGGTTTCGACAGCGGGGCGGTAAGAAGGCGAAGCGGAGGGAACCATGAGAAAACGGGGAAGCGCGACGGGAAATGACACAAAAAAGGCGGGAGCCACACGGGCTTCCGCCGAGAGAGGGGAATCAATATTCGTCTTCGTTGAAGAGGAAATCTTCCTTCGTGGGATAGTCGGGCCAAACGTCCTCGATCGTTTCGTAGATTTCGCCTTCGTCTTCGAGCTCTTCAAGGTTTTCCACCACTTCCAGCGGGGCGCCGGAACGCATGGCGTAGTCTATGAGTTCTTCCTTGGTGGCGGGCCAAGGCGCATCTTCGAGTTTCGAAGCCAATTCCAATGTCCAATACATAGTTGAGCGGATAGGTTTTACAATTTGAGTGTGCAAAGATAGTATTTCCTCGCGAACAGCCAAATTTTTCGCCTATTGTTTCGCCGCGGCCGCTCATTTTCTGAGTTTCCGCCTCATTTTCAGCTCAAAAATAGGCCACAACGTAGTGCTGTCGCTGGAGTTGCGGGGCGAAAAAGGCCAATCCGAACCGCCCGAGATCGAAGCTGACGTGCACTTCGGGGTGGTTTCGGAAAGCAGTCCAGGCGGTTCGCGCGGCCGCATCCCGATCTATGCCGTGCACCACCACGAGGTGGCACCCTTCGGGACGACTTTCGGCCGAAATCGGCGAATAGGGCGGCGTGGGCAGGAGATCGGCCGAGGAAAAGTAGAGGAAATCGTGCTGCGCAAGGCTGTTTTCGACCGGCGAAGGGAGGGCGTCGTAGGCAGTGAGGCGAGCACCGGTGCGGGCGGCCGCGAGGTAGGCTTTTTCGCGCGGGTCGACGGCACCGACGAGGGCGATTTCGCGGGCTTCGGCGGCATTGGCCAGTCGAAAGAGCAGGCGGTCGTCTTTTTCGTTGAGTGCGCCGACAAGAGCTTCGGGGTCGTCGGCGGGCAAGAGCCGACGGCGGTGCAAAGGCGCGTAGGCGTAGTAGGCGAAGTCGTTGTAAATGACCTCGGTGATCCACGAAAAGGCCCAGGGAGAATGGACACCGTAGCCGCAACGATGGCGCCAGCGGGTGAGCCAGCGGGAGAAACGGCGCAGGGGAGAGTATTCGGAAGACATGGGTGGGAGGGGAAAAGTGCTTGCCGGCGAAGGGCGCACGACTAACAGGTGGGCTGCAAAAGCAATGTGCGCATCCGCTCGCCGCCGGAGCGGAGCAGATGCGCACAGCATGGGGAGGTTACCGCCGCGGCGGGCAACTTGCGAAGAAGGGGTCGCAGCGGTAATTCAAAAAAGCGGGAAGTTCACGCCGCCTGCGCGATCAGATGCCGAGCTTCGTGCGGATGGCAGCGGGAATGGCGTGCTTGTTGATGACGATGTTCATCGTCTTGTAGGCCACATAAGGCTTGGACACGTACCAGAAACCCTTGTAGGGACCGTAGTCACCCCACGAGTTCTTCATCATGAAGTACTCTTTGCCGTTCTGATCCTTGGCCAAACCGTAGATTTGCATGCCGTGGTCGTCGGTCGTCTCCCAGTTGTCGTAGGCGAGTTGGCGCATTTCCTGCGTAATGGTCTTTTCGCCCTTGCTATCGGTGGCGTTAATCTGCGCGCCGGCCTTTTCTCCTGTCCAACGGGACTGGTCGGAACCCACGCCGGCCGAGGATTTCGTGTCGGGCACGGTGGCAACGCAGCGGTGCTTGCCGGTGCGACGCGAGAAACCGTCCTCACTCACGTCGGCGCCCCAGGCGAAGGTGTAGCCGTTGCGCACGGCGCTTTCCATCACTTCCATGAGTTCGTTGAGCGGAAGGTTGTAGCTCGGTGCCCAACGCCAGTTGTCTTGCACTTCGATGATGAAAGGCTTGTAGAACGGCTCGTGCGTGTAAGAAGTCAGGCTCACATAGTCGTTCGGATCGAGGTGGAGATAATCTTTCACGTAGCTTTTGGGCGTGTATTCCTTGCCGTTGACCTTAAAGCTCTTGGGGGCTTCGCCGAAATAGCCGTCGATCATCGTGGAGAGCGTCTTTTTCCAAACGGGGTTGATCGTTTTGTGGTCGCCCTTGGCGATGCTGCCCACAAAGGCCTCAATGCCGGGGAAGAATTGCTTGAAGTTGAAGAGAGAGTCGCCGTAAAGCGTCTTGGGGTAGGGCATTGTACCCTCGGGCACGAGACCATAGTGGTCCATGCAGTAGATTACGTCGTAAAAAGAGCCGCCTTGCGAGAAACTTACGTCACCGTGCGTGCGAACGGCGCGGTCTGCGCGGTCATTATAGGTTTTGCTCACCACAAACGACTCACAAAGGTCGAGATCCTTGGGCTTGAGATTGGGATTCTTCTTGAGGGCTTCGCTTTCGAGGAAGGCCAACGACGAATAGGCCCAGCAGGTGCCCGAGTTATTCTGGTTTTTGATGCTCGTCACGGGGGCGGACACGATGGTGGTGAACACGAGAGTGTCTTTCGGAGCGGTTTTTTTATTGCCGCCTGCGGCGTTGGCCGCGCCGAAGAAGCTTAATGCCGCGAGGGCGAGGGTGAGAAATTTCTTCATATGGGAGATATTGAATTTTGTATTACGGATAAAGTGAGGCTGTCGCGGGGCGATGCCCCACATCAGGGTGCCGATGCGGGCGAAGTGGGGCAGTGCGGCGTGAAGACTCAGTGAGCGAGGAAGTTTTCGACGTCGTCCGAATGATAAGGCACGCGCTCGGTGCCGAGGAATCGGCAACCGTCGGCCGTGATGAGCAGGTCGTCCTCGATGCGGATGCCACCAAAATCTTTATAGCCCTCGATGGCGTCGAAATTCAAGAAGTCGCGGTTTGTGCCCTCGGCGCGCCAGAGGTCGATCAGGTCGGGGATGAAGTAGATGCCCGGCTCGTCGGTCACCACATGTCCCACTTCCAAGCGGCGGCCAAAGCGCAAGCTGGCCAAACCAAACTGATCTGAGGGGCGTGTTTCCTCATCGTAGCCCACATTCACCTGTCCGAGAGCTTCCATGTCGTGGACATCCATGCCCATCGCGTGGCCGAGTCCGTGCGGCAGGAAGAGTGCGTGTGCACCTGCGGCCACTGAGGCATCGACATCACCCTTCATCAGGCCGAGGGCCTGCAAGCGTTCGGTCATCAAGCGGCACACAGCGAGGTGAACATCCATGTATTTCACACCGGGGCGCGCCACTTTGAGCGCCAAGTCGTGGCAATCCACCACAATGTCGTAGACATCGCGCTGGCGCTGGGTGAAGCGGCCGGAAATCGGGGTGGTGCGCGTGTGATCGGAGCAATAATGCTCGCGCGTTTCGCCACCGGCATCGACCAACAACAGGCGGGTCGGATCGAGTGTGGCCGTAGAGGGGAAACCGTGCAGCACTTCTCCGTGCATCGACACGATAGAAGGGAAGGAAACCATGCTGCCGCGTGCCGAAGCAATGCCGTCGAGTGCGCCGGCAATGGCGGCTTCGGTCATGCCGGGCTGCACAGCCATGCGCATTGCCGTGGTGTGCATCTCATAACCAATGGCGGCAGCGCGATCCAGTTCGGCAATTTCTTCGTCGCTCTTGATATTGCGCAGAGCCACCACGGCGCGAATGAGTTCGAGACTCGCGGCATCGCGCACCTTCAGGGGGTGCAGACCGGTGAGGTCGGCCATTTCGATCATGATGTCGTGGCGATAGGGCGGAAGGAAGTGCACGCGGCGTCCCAAACGGCGCGCTTCGCTGAAGATTACCGAGAGTTCGCTCTTCGGCGCCGTGCGTTCGATGCCACTCTCCGCAGCCATGTCGGCAACTGAGGGAACCGGGCCCGTCCAAATGATATCATCGATGTCAATATCGTTGCCCACCAGCGTTTCGACGCCGCTTTCGCAATCGATCACCAGCGCCAATCCGTCACGGTGCTGGCCGGTGAAATAAAGGAACGAACTGTCCTGACGAAATTTGTAGGTATTGTTCGGGAAATTGCAAGGGCTGTCGTTGTTGCCGGGGATGAAAATGATGCCGCTACCGACGAGTTGGCGCAAGCGGCTGCGGCGCTCTGCATAAGTGGAACGGGAAAAGAGCATAGGACGCAGATTTTTAGTAATTATTGTTCGGGCAAAGTTACTACATTCCGCGCGGAATCTTATACCTTTGCACAACTTTTATAGACAGAAATGCAGCATTTGTTCGCCTTTGCGGCGCAGCGCTGCCACAAACGTTCGTATTTATGAAGGCTACAACAGGACTTGTACTGGAAGGGGGCGGCATGCGTGCGGTCTTCACCATCGGGGTGCTCGATTACTTCATGGATGCCGGCATCACCTTCCCCTATGGCATCGGCGTGTCGGCCGGAGCGGGGCACGGCATGTCGTATCTGAGCCGACAAAGAGGGCGCGCCAAAAAAACAGCCATCGACTTGCTCGAAAAATACAAGTATGTCGGCCTCAAACACCTGTGGCAATCGCACGCCATCTTCAATCAGGAGATCATCTACGACCGCATTCCCAACCAAATCCTGCCCTTCGACTACGACACCGCCTTCGCCAATCCCATGCGATTCGAGATTGTCACGACCAATTGCCGCACCGGTCGCGCCGAATACCACACCGAAACGCGCGATCGCGAGCGCATGCTCACCCTCTGCAAGGCTTCGGCCTCGCTGCCCTTCGTGGCCCCCATCTGTCCGGTCGACGGCGAACCGATGCTCGACGGGGGCATCACCGACCCCATCCCCGTGGAGCGTGCCATCGGCCAAGGATTCGCACGCAATGTGGTGGTGCTCACGCACAATCGCGGCTATCGCGACGCCGGAAGTGACCTGCGCGTCCCGAAATTCGTTTATAAAAACTACCCTCGCCTGCGGGTGGCGCTCTCGCACCTGAAGCGTGTTTACAACGATCACATTGCGCTCGTCGAACGGCTCGAGGAGTCGGGCGCTGTGCTGCTCGTGTGTCCGCAAAAACCACTCGTGGTGGACCGCATGTGCACCCGCACCGAACAGCTCGAAGCCCTCTATCACGAGGGATATGACTGTGCACGACAGCTTTTCGCGCAACCGCACGCACAACGTTTTCTCATCGGAGAATAAATCGCCCGAGTTGGCGCGAAAAGTTCCCCACTTTCGCGCAAAACATCCCGTGTTCTTCTCGTTTCGCCCCGCCACTTGTCGACAAGTTCGGCAGGAGGCGGGGCGAAACGCTTATTCATCGCTCATGACCCTCCACATTTTCAACCCTTCGCACGACGAAGCGCTCGCCGCCCACACGGCGCATTACTGTCCCTCGCGTCCGGCACGCCAACTGGCCCATGCGCTGGCCGAACTGCCCCTGCAATGGGCGGTCGAAGGCGATGTGTGCCTCCGACTGCCGGCGTCGGGCGGAACAGAGGGGGTGGAGGTGCCCGACTGGACAGCGGTGGAGCGCATCGAACCGTGGGGCTGGGACCGGCACATTGTGGGGCTGCTGCGCCGACTCGGGGCGCCCGAACGCCTGCTTCCCTCCGACGAACGCCTGTGTGCGCTGCGCCGCATGAGCAGTAGGGAGACGGGGGTGCGATGGGCCGAAGGGTTGCGCGTCGACGACCTGCCGGGCGTGGTGAAGCCCCGTGCCGTGTTTTGCACCTCGACGGCAGCGGCGGTGGAGGCCGCACGGGCGATGGACGGGCGGGCGATGGTGAAACAGCCCTGGAGTTGCAGCGGGCGGGGCGTGTGGCCGTTTGCCGACGACGCGGCGTGCAGGCGGCGCATCGACAAAGCGGTGCGCCTGCAAGACGGGGTGGAAGTGCAGGCGCGCTGCGAAGGCCTGCTCGATGCGGCGATAGAATTCACCGTCGACGCCGATGGGAGGGTGCATTTCGAGGGACTTTCGCTGTTCACCACGGCGCCCGGCGGGGCCTACGGCGGCAATCTCACAGCGCACCCCGACCGCCTGCGACGCACCTGGCTCGACTGCGCGGCGAAAGCCGGGTGCCCGCTCTCCGAAACGGTGCTCGAGACCCTCATTGAGCGTACGGCCTCACGCCTCGAAGCCTGCTACGGTGCCGGCCAAGTTGACGAAACGATGCGCTACGTGGGGCCTTTGGGCGTGGATGTGCTGGGGGCAAGGGAAGGGTGGTTGCCCTATGTGGAAATCAACCTGCGGCGCACCATGGGGCACGTGGCACTGGCGGTCGGTGCGCGTTTCTCGCCCGACCGGCCTCCGCGTTTGCTCCGCGTGGCCGACGACGGGTTGCACCTCGACGAGTGGAACGAGGCATAAGCTCGCAGACGGCTCGCCTGCACTGCGGCCGCGAACGTCTGCGACGCGGGCGGTCGCCCCGCAAGACTCCACACAACAAAACACGACTCCCCGACAGCATTGCGGTGCTGCCGGGGAGTCGGGCTGAAATGGGGAGAGTAAACCGAGCGAAGTGGAGCTTAGCGCTCGCGTTCGCGACAGAGTTTAAGGGTTTCGTTGCCGGCCACAATGTAATCGTGGCGCGTGTTGGGATAGGTGCGCACGCTGTCGGAGGCAAACGACGAATAGTAGGTGGGCACCTTCGTTTCGCGATCAGCCGAAGTGCCGGCTTTGAAACCGGAAGCGGCGGCGCCTTTCACGAAGGCGGCTTTGTCTTCGGGATATTTGAACCAGAGTTCGTTGTACACGCGGTCGTTGTTCAGCACAAAGCGGCAGAGCACTTCCCCCTTGTTGGTGGTGAGCTCGTAGACCTGGCTTTGTTCGGGCTGCGCTTCTCCCTCGGCCGAGGCGTTGTCGGCGCTGTGGTCGGTCTTGAGCACGAAGCCTTTGGCCTCGAGCATCTTGCGGAGCTGCGCATTGCTGTACTGAATGATCAGACCGCTCGAGCGCTTGGCGTAAACGTCCCAATAGGTGATGACCTTCTCGCGCATTTCGGCCTCGTTGTCAGCCACCGGAGCCGGTTTGGCGGGGGTGGTGTCGGGACGCGCCATGGCCTTTTCTTCCGCGGGTGCGGGGGCTGCGAGATAGTGATCGTAATAATAATAGCCTCCGGCGGCACAACCGGCGATGACCAGGGCGAGCACACCGAACCGGTAGTCGATGAGGGTCATGGTGCCGATGCTGAAGGGGAACATCAGGAGCATAAACATGACTCCGGACCCAATCTGGCTGAACTGGGTGACGGGCTGGTCAATGTCGTGGGTCATGCGGGTGATGACGTTGCCGGTGCCGAGCGCCATGACATCGGGAATGGGTGCCTGCAGGGTGGAGTTGAGGCAGTCGCGTTTCAGGTCAACGCTCATGCGGCGCAGTTTTATGCCAATAAGATAGTTTGCAAGCGAACGCAGACAGTGGCCCACGAAGGTGGCGGCGCAGGCCACGCCGACCAGAATCATGAGGGCACGCTCCCCCGTGCCAACAATGGGGACGGCGACGCCGCGGAGGGCATCCACGCTGTAGCCCAGCACGTTGGCCTCCAGAATGGTGCAGGCAAGCAAGACACAGTGCAGTGTGATAATGCCCACCCACCAGCGGCGGCTGAGTGCGTTCCGGAGCCCACCGAAGTAGCGGAGGGTTTCGGCTATGGGGGCCGGCGCCAGCGGGTCATGGTGGGCGAGTTGGTGAGTCATCGGACGCGTTCCTCTCCCGCGGCGTGAGCCCAGGTTTTCCGCCCGGATATAACCAGGGTGATGCTGGTGGCGCGCAACTGTTTTATGGCCTGCACCACAGCGTCGAGG
>ERZ651108.1235-NODE-1235-length-11487-cov-19.869752_pt1 | contig 11487 bp, 12 predicted proteins | sample MGYA00512173_ERZ651108 | MGnify/ENA metagenome assembly ERZ651108 | reverse complement strand
ATGACCGGTGAAAGAATTACTTTTCCTTGCACAACACGGTAATATATCCACAAGCAGGGAATCTACAAAGGATTCTTCCTCCAAAGAAGAAAAGCGAAATGTGTATGGGTTGGCAGGCATTGGACGCCTCTTTGGGTGCAGTCTCCCACAGCTAACCGTATCAAACAGAGTGATAAAATCAATCGTGCCATTACACAAGTAGGTCGCAAGATTATTGTTGAGGCTGACCTTGCACTGGAATTGGCAGGACGAAAGACAGGAGGAAGATGATGAACACAACTGATTATGAAAACATATGTCAAAAGTCGCTCATTCATATAACCGATGAGTTTGCGCTCCCTCCTTTTGTACTGCAAGCAGGCGAAGCCATCATCGGCACGTTAGGTAATTTCAGTGTATCGACAGGCAAGGCAAAAGCAAAGAAAACTTTCAATGTGAGTGCCATCGTTGCAGCAGCCCTTGTTAATGGGCAAGTGCTGGAATATAAGGCTTCGTTTCCCAAATCGAAAAGAAATATCCTCTACTTCGACACAGAACAAAGCCCTTATCATTGCCAATTGGTGATGCAACACATTCTGCGATTGGGAGGACAACCTATAGACAAAGAGCCTGAGCATCTGGAATTCAGCCACCTCAGAGACTTTGCCGCCCCAAACAAGCGTAGAGAAATCATCCGTTATGGCATTTACAACACGCCTAACGTGGGTTTAGTGGTCATCGACGGTAATCGTGATTTGATGCTTGATATCAACAACTCCGCGGAGGCGACCAAACTCGTGGGCGACTTGATGCAGTGGACGAGCGAGCAGAATATTCACATTCAGACCGTGCTTCACCTCAATAAAGGCGACGAAACGCACGAGGACATATCGGCACCGAACTTAACAACAAGGCAGAGACAGTCCTTCAAATCACGAAGGATAGCACTCAACCCGAGCGAAGCATTGCTGCCCCTGTCATCATTCGTTCCACCCCCTTCAACAAATTTACTTTTCGGTTCAAGGAAATGGAAGATAAGGTGAGCATGGCGACATCATTGACCTTGTCTGCGCTTTGTTTCGTTGCTCTATCAGCGAAGCCGTCGGGCTTTTGAGTGGTGCTAAACAAGTAGCGCATCAAGAATTTTCTTTTGGCGGTGAAAGAAAAACCTCTAAGCACAAATTAGAAATCATATCTGTGCAATCACTTACCAATCCTTATTTATTACGTTACATCGCAGAGCGAGGAATATCTCTCAGCATTGCCAATAGGTTCTGCTCTGAAGTTCATTACAATAATACTAATCGGACATACTATGCCATAGGATTTGCAAACGATGCTGACGGATGGGAAATCCGTAGTCCTTATTTTAAAGGTTGTATAGCTCCGAAAGCCATTACAACTGTCAGTAAGGGTACAGACCATTTGCAAATCTTTGAGGGCTTCATGGATTTTCTCTCGTGGCAAACAGTAAATCCATCCTCAACTTGTGATGCTATTGTTCTCAATTCTCTGGCTCTTTTGCCACGTATTCAAGAGAAGATAAAAGGCTACAAGCAAGTTGAGAGTTTTCTGGACAATGATGATGCAGGACGAAAATCGTTTGAAGTTTTGAAACAGTTTTGCCCATCTATCATAGATGGTTCTGTTCGCTATCGAACTCACAAAGATCTCAACGAATGGCTCGTTGCTCTATCTAAAGTGCAAGAAAGTCAACCTTCGTTACCAACCACGAAGCGTGGTATCAGAATATAGTGTTTATCAGCGAAGCAAGTTTGTGTTTTGAGTATCTCAAAACCTACTTGCTCCCACCATTGGGAGATAAAAATCCCGTTGGTCTCATCAAAAAATAAAAGTATGGAACAGAAGAATAAAGGTGGACGACCTACCAAGACTTTATCAGAGAAGCGAAAATACCAAGTGCTTCTTCGGCTCAATACAATGGAGTACTACACCTTGTTGGGAAAAGCACGTGAAGCCTCAATTCCTCGAACAGAGTTTTTACGGCTGCTCATTACAAATGCAGAAATAAAGAGCCGAATCAAGCCAGAGGAAATGCAACTCATCCGTACAGTTTCTGGTATGGCTAACAATCTTAACCAGATTGCCCATCGACTCAATGCTTTCGGCATCTCTGCACTCAGCGAAGAACTGAATGCGCTGAAACAACTTATTCACGAACTTATGAAACGATTGAAGTCATGATTGCCAAGATTATTAAAGGAACAAACTTCAGTGGAGTTGTCAGTTATATGCTTAGCAAGCGTGAAGGTCAAGTCAAGGTTTTACAAGCCAATGGCGTGCGCAGTTCTTTCCCAAATGACATTGCACACGAATTCAACTTGCAAGCCTCTATGCGTCCAAGTGTACAGAAACCAGTTTGTCATACTATACTTTCTTTCTCGGCACATGATTCAGAACGACTAACAGATGCAACAATGGTGAAGATTGCCAACGAATATCTTCATAAAATGGGCTATGGCGACACACAGAGCCTTATCGTAAGGCCCAGTGACCGCCATCATCCTCACCTGCACATTTGTATCAATCGCATTGGTAACAATGGCAAAACCATCAGCGACCACAACGAAAAGTATCGTTCAACAAAGATTTGTAGAGAACTGACAGAGCGTTATGGTCTAACCATTGGCGAAGGAAAGCAAGAGGTAAACCGCTCAAGATTGAGAGGTGAGGATAAATTACGATACGAGATATTCGATACCATTAAGTCTATATTACTTCAATCTCAGACTTGGAAAGATTTTGTTGCAGGGTTAGAGCAACAAGGTATTACCACTCGTTTCAAAACGAAAGGCAACACCGATGTTGTTCAAGGAATCATCTTTAAAAAAGACGGATGTAGTTTCAGTGGCTCAAAGATAGACCGAACGTGCTCTTTCTCTCGCCTCAATGCTGAGATAGAACAAAATTCTCACAAACAAGAGAAAACTAATCTACAAAATGAGCCTATGGTAGATTCTGTAGATGAAAGCTATTTCATTACCGACCTATCTGAAGCAATTAGTGAAGTGTTTTCTATGCCAACACCAAGTAATGGCGTAGATGTTGATGAGCTCCGCTTCCAAAAGAAACTTCGCAATAGAGCTAATCGCAAACGTAGAATTTAATCACATCAAATTTATATCAGTATGAATAACGAAATAGCACCTGTTCTCGATATGCTCGAAGAACTCAAACAAGAGTGCAAAGTCATCAGTAAGGCACAAGCAGAACTGCGCACTACTATTGCTGAACAGCTATCTAATCCAAAGGGAGATAGCGTTAAAACACAAGAAACCGTGCAAATCCATCTCTCGAAAGAAACTCAAACCAAAATCAAAGAACATCAACTTTTTGTTTTGGAGGCACTATCAGGGTCGAATAAGAAACTCGATCCAAAGTTTGAAGCTTTGCACCAGCTCATCAGCAAGCAACAAAAGCCTGTAGAATATAAGAACTACTCGCTATTTGCAAGCGTACAATTATCAGAGCGTATGCTGCTCTTATTAGTTTGTGGGCTGGTCATGGTGAGTTGCTGGTTCTTCGGTATGGGAGCCAACAAGCTGCAAACAGCCTCCGATTACGACCTGCGTTATCGCTATCTACGTATGCAAGGCAAAGCCACCGCCTCAGACTTCGCACATCTTGACAGCATATTTGTAACACACCGTAATCCCAAAGCCATTCAGCAGTTGGAGCAGAAAGTCGTAGATTATGAGCAAGCCCAGCAACGGCAAGCTGAGTTATCGCTACAACAGGATAAGATAAAGCAAGAACAAAGAGAACTAAAGAAGCATTTGAAGAAATAGCAAACGTTTTAAGAAAATATTTAGTACTGTTAGAATACGCATTAACTATCAGTTAAACCTTATGCAACAAAGGAGCGTTACACAACTGATAATGGTCGTTAAGGACGGCTCCATTTGAAAAGGTAGTCGTTCCTTGTTGTTCTGTGCCGTATGCGTCATGGGCGTGACCAAAAAGATGAAATTTGGGTTTTACTTCCAATACCTTATTTCTCAAAGATAGATTTCCCCAATGTATTCCGTTGGATTTGTCCAGTATCATCGCAGGTGGTTCGTGTGTAATAAGTACGTCTACGCCATGCGGTATGATGTTCTCTTGATGATTGTATGCCAAACCAAAGAATCTCACACCCTCGATTTCACAGCCTCTGTCTTGCAAGAAATGAATATTATTGGGCAAGTCTTCTATGTTTTCAGCTTCCCATAAACATAGATCGTGATTGCCTGTAACAAAAATCTTATGACGGTAGGGTTGTTCGATTAACCAGTTCAGGAAGTTGAGTGCCTCCTCTTCTGTACCCATATCAGTAAAGTCGCCACAATGCACCAAAACATCAGCTGTTGGTAAATTGGTCAGCAGCCGATGTCGATTGTGGGTATCTGAGATTTGAAGTATTGTCATGTTAGGGCGCTATGGATTATCGGTATGCCATACAGGAGTTTTATCGAAGCCTACAATATATTCAGTGTGAGGATGACCATACTTAGGACTAATTTGCCAAATGATTTCTACATTATATGAAAGTTGTCCAAAGAAAGAGGCTAACACATCCATATTCTCCTTTCCTTGTCTGCTTCAAGGCTTTGCAACTCTAGCCCGAGCATAACAGTTCGAATATTATTATTGCTATAGGATATAGGATAAATGGACTGGTCTAACGAGAGGGCTGTTCCCGAAGTAATATATGTTGCCGTACGAGCAAACCTCCTAAAATCATTAAAATCCATACCTATGAGTCCAACAGTTTCTATGAAATGATGGAAAAACAGCAGATAGTGCAAAATGTCATCTTGTACTGTACTATCTTGTGAGGTAAGAATATTGTAGAATTCCCATCTTTCCTTGAACAAATCAGACTGCATGCTAGAGTGCAGATCTAGAATAAAAATGCTACCAGCTACACCTTTATACTGTTTAATAAAAGAGTCTATTTCAGATACATATACTTCAGCATTGTCAGTGAAGACAAAAATAGCTAAGCATTGTTTGGAGTGTAGGTCGTCATTACAATTACATATATCTTTATAGGGCTGTTGCAGACTGCTTAGTATTTCTTTGGCTTTATCACCAAAACAATGATAAGCAACAAATTGCTGATATGATTCCCAAAAATCTAAGAGTTGCTTTAAGTCTTCCATTTATTTCTTTTCTAAATTTTAGATTTTGAAACAAGTTTCTATTTCACTAATTTTCTTCTCTATCCACCTCAACACTTCTTCTTTTTTAATTGCTGGATATTGAGCGGGATTATGCCAGTTGTTATTTGCATTATCAGAAATCCAACTCCAACCATAAGGATAATTTTTGGTTGGTGCATCTGTAAAACAATCAAGTTTCTTTAAAGGCTGCTCATATCCATTTTTTGGAGAAATGCCAATCCACACTTTCCTCCAATAGGTTCTATCATCAGTTTTAATGACAATTGCATAAGACTCATTTAAATCTCGCCATAGAGCACCATTGTCATCTTTATGTCGTTCAAAACCAATGAGCTTTTTGATAATATATTTTTCAATCAATGCATCTCCGATTTGTTTCGTTAACTGTAACAATTCTAAAGTAGCATCAATATATTTCTCATCAATGGCTTCATTAATAATACTTTGTTGATATTCTGTATCCATATCTTGATCTGTAAGTTGTTTGATAATCGTGATATAATCTTTGATGGTGCGGTGAACAGGCTTTTTAGGTTTACTCTTCATTAATTTTTTTAACAGCTTTAGAACATCCTGTGCATAGGAAAGTTTGATAAATTCAAAATCTTCTCCTCCTAATGAGTCTGGAGAAGGTTCATTACCATATAAAGTAAGATAAACTAATTTGAAATTATTTCCCCCAAACGTTTTTACCCCATAGTTATAATATCGAAGCAGTTGATTAGGCTGGTCACTTGCATAAATCTTATTTTCAATGATAACGGCATGTCCCCTATCTTCAAGAATAATATCTATACGGCCGCCAGTAGTTTCTGTTACTTCTCCTATGGTTCGTTCAACTATCTGCTCTTTACAATATGTAATATAATCCTCTGGCAATCCCAAAGCTATAAGGAACAATTTGAGAAATTCATTTCCCAAACCATGGCTTGCCTTGGGATTGAGTAATGTTGCGAGTAAACGTGAATGCAAGCGTACTTCGTCAGAGCACATATTCAGCGCAGAAAACACATTAAAGCTTTTTCCTTCCTTCTTTTCTTTCTTTAGCCTCTCTTGTTCAGCATGATGTAATGGTAATAACTGAGATAGTAATTCCTTGATGTTATTGGACATAATATAAATGTTTTAGTTGTATTCTTGCTCCACAATCTTACTTAACTCTTCCTCAACCTCCTCCACCGTAGGCAAAGCAGATTTTAGATTATCAGGGATAGCCTTTGATAGTTGGTAATCACTCACACCAATTGGTTGGTCGTAACCTGAGAGGGCATATTGCGCTACCACCTTATCGCCACCATTGCAGAGAAGCAAGCCGATGGTCTTGTTGTCGTGTTCGCCACGAAGGGTATCGTCCACTACATTGATGTAGAAGTTCAGTTGTCCCATATATTCGGGCTTGAAAGGTGTGGCTTTAAGTTCGATAACAACATATGCATGTAGTTGGATGTTATAGAGAATGAGGTCGGCATAGAATTCAGAATCGCCCACTTCAAAATGCTTCTGCTGTGCCACAAATGCAAAGCCACTACCCATTTCCAAAAGATATTTGGTGATATGAGAAACCAATTGCTGTTCAATGTCTCGTTCTGCCATTTTATCTGTCTGTCCCATCATGTCAAAGATGTAAGGGTCCTTCATCAGATAGTTGGCAAGGTCGCTTTGCGGTTTGGGTAATCGCACAGAGAACTTGCTCACTTTCTTTGCCGTAATCTGCCGAGCGAAAAGATTGGTTTCAATCTGCATTTGCAGAACATTACTACTCCAACCATTGGCAACCGCCTGCGTGATATACCAATAACGTTCACCCAAAGGCAGCTTGCTATTAAGCAATATAACATGGCTCGCCCAGTTAGTGCGAACTACGGCAGCCTGCTTAAAAATTTCTTCTATCTGATTTATATCGTGTTGGTAAATGACAGACAGTGCTTCAGATATCTCTCCTAATTGCGCAAGAGCTTCTTGCGTAATTATATCTCCTTGATTACCTATAGCTTGAATTTGCGCAAGAGGTTCTTGCGTAAATTGATTGAGCTCGTTTGTAAGTTGTAATACATTATCAACCGAAGTACTATTAAGCTGTTTTTCAACCTTACCCATTTCTAATAGAATCTCCATAGGATAGGCTTTGGCGAATTGACACATATAGATAAGATTACGAGTGGAATAGCCTTTCTTATCAGGGTATTTAGAACGTATCGCCTTGGAAAGATTATCTATGACTTTGCTTCCCCAACCTTCTTTCTTTTGGAGGTAGAGAATAAAATTCCCTACTTTCCAATAGTGGAAAAGCATATCTGCATTTGCAGAGGCTATCATGCGTACTTGCGTATGCTCAAGGTCTGTACCGATGGCTCGTACAACGAGTGATAAATCTTGTTTCTCTGCTTTATTTATTTCTTGGCTCATATTGTTTCGGTATTATAATTGATTGAATTTACTCATGGCATTTGCCTTAATGTCGTCCGCAATATCTATGTAAGGTTTCATAGCCTTGTAATCACTATGTCCAGTCCATTTCATAACTACCTGCGGTGGAATACCCAATGCAAGCGCATTACAAATGAACGTTCTACGACCAGCGTGTGTTCCAAGTAAGGCATATTTAGGTGTAACTTCGTCAATGCGTTCATTACCTCTATAATAAGTTTGACGTACAGGTTCGTCAATGCCTGCGAGTTCAGCTAATTCTTTAAGATAATCGTTCATTTTCTGGTTAGTAATGACAGGCAAAACCTTGTCATCTTCAAATGACACATCCTTGTATTTATCAAGAATTGCTTTACTATGCTTGTTCAATTCGATAATCAGGCTATCAGAAGTCTTAACCGTTGTAACCTCAATGTAGTCGCCCTTTATATCACTTCGGCGAAGATTGAATACATCAGAGTAGCGCAAGCCTGTGAAGCATTGAAAAAGAAATACATCACGCACCCTGTCCAAAGCTTGCTTGGCAGCTGGTATTTCGAACTCTCGGAGTTTGTTCAGTTCCTCCCATGTGAGAAAGATTATTTTCTTCTGTGTGCTTTTGAGTTTAGGTTTATAACTATCGTAAGCATTGTTCTGATGCAGACCTTTCTTGAAAGCCCAGCGTAAAAACCACTTCAAGAAACTTAGTTGCTTGCCAATAGTAGAATTGCGCATTTCCTTTACATCACGAAGATAGGTAACATAATCATTTAGACCTTTCTCATCAAAGAAATCAAATGTAAGTCCATCACGAAAGTTCATCAAATGATTTTTCACAGCGGCAAACTTCTCATAAGTAGAATCAGTCCAATCATTCTGTCGTCCACAATCTCTCACAAACTCATCAAATACCTTGTAGAAAGCATTAGATGTTGATTTTCTTGGAGTTACTTCTTCTATAGGGTTGTGCAGCGCATTAAATGCTTCTTTTATTTGTTCAGGGGTTGGCATTATTTCTTCTACTTCAAACTTCTTGAAGATTTCCTGCACCTCTGTATAATAGCCCAAGAGTGAAGCATTGATTTCAGAAGCTGATTGTTTCAATTTGTTTGTGCAACCGTTTCTTACACGCTGCTTATCAGTATCCCATTTCGCAGCATCAATACGATAACCCGTTGTAAATTCAATTCGTTTGGAAGCAAAATTGACACGCATACGGATAGGTACATTCTCAACAATGAGAACTCCGTCCTTTTTCCTGCTTTCCAACGTGAAGATAATATTCCGCTTGATATTCATAATTATAATAAAGGTTTTAATTTTCTAAACTCTATAGAATAATCAACGGCTGATTCATGATCCGATGTAATAAATACGTTTTCATCATTCCGATATTCAGCATTTGCCGACCAGTTATAACTCCCTGTTATAACAATTTGTGTGTCAATGACACAAAACTTATTGTGCATTATCCCTCCTCTAGTCCCGCGAATTTCTTTGTGGTCAAAGCTGGATAAGTCCACTCCACAGGTTGCATTTACACCATCTTTAAAGACTACAATTTCGATCCTTAGTCCCTCTAAACGTTTTTATTCCAAGGCTTCTTTTATTATAGAGTTAGTAAACCATGCCATTGCCACTAAAATAGAAACTCTCGCACTTTTAATTGCATCAATGACTTTTTTTTCGTTCTCCTGAAATGATGCTAAATTTTGAATTTGCCTATCAACGATTACTCCTTCCCATTTAGCCTCTTCGTGATTGTCACCACATATTAGTTTTACTCCGTCTTGTAGTAAAATATAATTTATCTCTTCTATGGCTTTATCTGTGTCTGTTGAGTCATGAATAATTTCCATTATCAATGCTCTTAACTGCCCGTCGTTAAGTTGAAACAACCTATCTTTTGTGTATTGTGTTCTTGATGGCTTTGAAGTAGAACTATTAAGTTGTGGCAGCCCATCATTGTAAACATCATTTCTAAAACCATACTTTTGAAAGAGTGTCACAAGTTCTTTTCCTTTCCTATATTTCCATATATTCCCTTGATCTCCAGTGATGAGTGAACACTGATTTTCTTTAGATACATTGGTTATTGCCATATTGAAATTAGTTATATTGTTTTCTGCACCCAAATTTACACCCAAAAATTGATTCTACCAAAGATTTTCCATGAAATCTTATTTTATTAACATCCTACTTAAAATGCTATTATACAACATATTGAACGTTTATGATACTATTTGAAGGTTCAAGAGAAAGAGCCTCTCTCTCCGCTTTAGGTACTCTGAACAGACCAACAGAGAAATCCTAACAAAAACGTAAGTATCATAGCTACAAGTAGTTATGATACTTTTCTTTTATATCCATTCTTCTTCTCAGAGTACGTACAGAGGGGGTAAATACTCCCTAAATACTCTACAATGGCTACAATCTGGCTACACTTTTTGAGGCAAAATAAAAATTGTAGCCAAGAGTTCGTACAGAGTACGCATAGAGTACACGCAAATTGCTGTTATTCAAATAAATATGTCGAACTTTGCAGCGTGGTTACAGAAGTTTATCTCGCTAATAATTCAATCTTTTGGCTACAATTCTATTAGAAGCTGGCTACAATTATTGAATTTTGGCTACAACTTTCCTTTCCATGGCTACAATTAAACAACAGCAGCGCAAATGAAAACCATTTTCAGAGCAGTCTTCTATTTAAGAAGCAACTATGTGAACAAGGAGGGTAAAACACCCGTGATGTTGAGAATCTATCTCAACAACGAACGACTTTCCATTGGCTCAACAGGCATTGCCGTTCAGCAGTCGCAATGGGATAGTGAAAAAGAACGGCTGAAAGGAAGGACTACAGAGGCTCTTTCTACTAATCTCGAGTTGGATAACATCCAAAGCGGATTGCAGACTATCTTCAAAAAGTTGGAAATGACAGATGCCATTTCTTTGGAACGTATCAAGTCGGAGTATCTCGGCAAGAAAGAAGAGGTAGAAACGATGATGACACTCTTCGATAAGCACAACAAAGATATTGCTAAGCAAGTGGGCATATCTGTAAGTGCTGCCACTTTTCAGAAATATAATGTCTGCAAACGACACTTCACGACTTTCTTGCAGGATAAGTACAAACGTTCGGACATACGCTTGTCTGAGCTCACCTATATTATCATACACGACTTTGATATTTATCTTCGCACAGTAGTTGGTCAGAACCCAAATACAGCCACCAAGACAATGAAGACTTTCAAGACAATTACGATTTTAGGAAGAAAAATGGGGGTAATCCATCATGATCCTTTTCTTAATCATCGCTTTCACCTTGAGCCGGTCAATCGTGGTTTCTTGACGGATGAAGAAATTTTGAAGATAGCCAATAAAGATCTGGGCATACAGCGTTTGGAATTGGTTCGTGATTTATTCGTATTCTCGTGCTTCACAGGTTTGGCGTACATTGATGTGGCCAACCTTACTCCCGAGAACATTGTTACCCTTGATGACAAACAATGGATAATGACAAAACGACAAAAGACGAGTGTTGCAACAAATGTTCTTTTATTGGATATTCCGAAGAATATCATTGAAAAGTATAGTGTCAAGACCTATCGTGATGGTAAACTCTTCCCAATGCTAACTAATCAGCGAACCAATTCATATCTGAAGGAAATTGCAGATATTTGTGGCATTAAAAAGGACCTAACCTTTCACATGGCTCGCCACACATTTGCAACAATGTCATTGAGTAAAGGTGTTTCAATGGAATCAGTTTCTAAGATGCTGGGACATACCAATATTAAAACTACACAAATTTATGCCCGTATAACCAATAAGAAGATAGAACACGATATGGAACAGTTGGCGGGCAAGTTAGACAAGTTCAATGTTGCTATGGGCATCAACTCAAAATAATGTACAA
>ERZ651108.1234-NODE-1234-length-11490-cov-39.697857_pt1 | contig 11490 bp, 12 predicted proteins | sample MGYA00512173_ERZ651108 | MGnify/ENA metagenome assembly ERZ651108 | reverse complement strand
TTTTTGGATTGTTCCCCAGTTAGTAAGAGTTCCACCCAACCAACGGTGGTTGATGTAGTATTGACCTGAACGTTCTGCTTCTTCTTTAACAGCGTCAGCAGCTTGTTTCTTAGTACCAACAAACAATACAACTGCATCGTTAGCTGCTGCATCACGCATGAAGTCGTATGCTTGGTCAGCGTATTTTACAGTTTGTTGCAAGTCGATAACGTGGATTCCGTTACGCTCAGTGAAGATGTACTTAGCCATCTTAGGGTTCCAGCGACGAGTTTGGTGACCAAAGTGTACACCAGCCTCAAGAAGTTGTTTCATTGAAATTACTGCCATGAGTATTTCTCCTTTTTGTTTTTTTCCTCTTCTTGATTTCAACTTGCAAAACGACCCGAGGGCAACAGTTTCACAATTCATCAAGAATGAGTATTATCGTTCACACGACAAGTTTCATTTTACCATACTTTTTCAATATTTTCAAGCGATTTTAGTAGATTTTTAAAGCAAGTTAACTATATAAATCATAAAAGAGACTCAAATCGAGCCTCTTCGTTTTATTCATTAGTTTGGATAGATGTATGTTACAAAACCTTCTGAAGTTGTAGTAGGATTGAACCAACCACGTTTATTTCCGATTGTACGGTTTCCACCATAGTTTGATTCAGATACTTGGATACTTGTTGATGATGAAACAGCTGTAACCACGGCTACGTGTCCATATCCACCATCATTCCAACATGCAATGGCACCAACTTGAGGTGTAGATCCTGTACGGAATCCTGCTGCAGCTGCACTTGTAGCCCACTGTGCTCCATTACCCCAGTAATCTCCAGCCCAAGGCGCCAATGTTTTAGCTCCCCATGTACACTCACCAGTTGGATAACTTGAAGCATTTGTACTATATGTTGGACGATGTGTCACTGGAGCAGGAGTGTAGCTTGTTGATTCTGTTGAAGCACTGCTTGAAGATGATTCAGACGAACTTGACTCAGATGAACTTGATGAAGAAATAGTAGATAGTGCTTGAACCTGTGCTGTAAAAGTTGTATTTCCAGAAGCAACTACTGTTTGTTGTTGACTTGCTTGTTTAGCTTTATAAGCTGCTTCTGCTTCTGCAGCTGCTTTAGCTTCTGCTTCCGCTGCAGCTTTTTTCTCAAGTAAACTTGCTTTTTCATCCTCTGCAGTAGCCTTTTCAGCAGCAAGATTCAATTCTGCAGCTTTCAACTCAGCTTGTTTTGTAGTTAATGATTGAGCATCATCAGCTAGTTTTTGCTGATTTGCAATAACTGTATTAATCGCATCATTGTTTGCTACTTGTTTTTCAGAAATAGCTTTTTTATCTGCCTTTTGTTGTTCCAACATTTTGTTGTTTGCAGATACGATTTCACTCATTGCAGCAACACGTGAAATAGCTTCTGTAATTGATTTTGAGTTTACAATTGTATTAATGTAATTTGTTGCAGCTCCATTTGTTTGAGCACTACGAGCTTGTTTTTGTAATGAATCATTGCGAGATACAATATTCTTAGAAAGTTCTGTAATTTCACCCTCAAGCTTTTTAGATTCTGCTTGTAGTCTATCATTTTCAGATTGCAAGTTTGATTGCTCTGTTTGAATAGCAGATACTTGCTCCTGAACTTGATCAACTTGTTTTTGAGCTTCTTGTTGTTGTGCTGTTAAGTTACTAATTTTATTATCTTGAGCAGCAATTTTGTCATCAGTAGTTTCTGCATGCGCAGTTGTTAAAACAGCTGCTTGAGAAACCATTACTGTACTTAGTAAAAGTGACGCTAAGATTTTTTTCTTCATATTTCGTAGATACTCCTTCTTTTAAAGACATTACTAGTATACCAAAAAAAGGCCTAATGAATATTACGCCTTTGTTACATTTTTATTTCTTTCTTATAGGTAAAATTTTTCAAAAATAAACTGAAAGATAATCATCCATATAAGATTCAAAATCATTGATGGTACTAAACTATAGACTATAAATAAAGACATACTATCCACAGTTAAACCTACCATTATTGCAAGTATATAAGCTCCCATCTCAAATAGAAAAGTCATGACAATAATTGCCAACATTCTCGTCCAACGATTCAATAAAATAACACTATTAAATTTATGGAGAAATACTCCCAACAAGACGAATAGCAGAGTTGCAATCCCTATCAAGTGGAAAAAGTAAATGTCATAAACCAAACCCACTACAAAACAATAGGCTAAATAGAGATACTCTGATACTTCAATCGTCTCAAATAAGAGAAACAAAAATAGAAAATGACTAGCCAACTGCACGTGGGGAAAAAATGAGCCCAGAAGCTGACTAATATGGGCATCAATTAGAACAAAGAAAGGAAGCAATAAAAATACTCCAACCCGCTTCAACTGTCTCATTATGAATTCCCCACTAATTCTATCACACTCACATTATGAGTATCTGCACTTAATTTAACCGTTACTTCTCGTGTCAAGTAGTCCGTACTATGCGTTGTGGCAACCACTTCACCAACAGGAATATCCGCAACGTTAAAGTTTCCTAATCCACCAGTGGTCACCTTATCTCCTGCACTAATATCGCTACTACTATTTAATTGACTAATTTTGAGAACTTCATTTTCCTTGTCATAGCCAACAATAATCCCATAAATTGTAGTAGAACCATGCTGAATTTTAACAGAAATCTTATCAGCATTTTCCGTATTTGTCAGAAGGTTGACCATGGTAGAGTTGTCCTCTACTTTTGAGACACTCCCAATCAAGCCACCATTTGCAATTGCTAACATATTCTCAGAAGCCCCTTTTGATTTGCCTGCATCTAAGGTCAACTCCTGCTTCCAAGATACCGGAGAACGCATAATAACATCTGCTGCCAAAGTCTTTGTAGCTTGCAATTTGGACTTCATATCAAGCAATTGGCGCAGTTGTTCATTCTCCGTCTTTAAACTTTCCGCCTCATTTGATTTAACTTCTAATTGGTAAATCTGTTTCTTCAAACTTTCATTTTCATTATATGTTCGTGTCAAATGTGCCAAATCTGATTTAACAGAATCAAACCACTGAAAAGGTTTTTGCACAACCCTATCAACCACTGAGATTCCATCTCCTAATTTTGTCACAACTGTACTTGAATAAGTCGTCGCTAAGAGAGCTGACACAAGCAGAACAGTGACAAAAACAATAATGACATATTTTGATTTTTTAAAACGGTTCATATCCCTACCTTTATATCAAAAACTGTTACAGTAACTTTTTATCAATTCCTGAAAGCTACTAAGATTTTAAGAAAAATAAGCAACAACCAAGTATGATAATAACAAGAATGGTCAGCGTATCCTTTCGAGTCCATTTCAATTGTCGGTATTGACTTCTACCTTTTCCACCCTGATAACCACGCGCTTCCATGGCAATAGCCAAGGAATCTGCACGTTTTAAACTTGTCGCAAAAAGAGGAATCAAAATAGGAATCATCGCCTTTACTTTTTGAACAATGCTTCCTTCTCCAAAATCCACTCCACGCGCTTTCTGTGCATTCATAATCCGCGTCGTATCATCCATTAAGGTCGGAACAAAACGCAAACTCATAGACAGCATCAAACCAATTTCATGAACTGGAACTTTCACACGCTTTAAAGGCGCTAACAAAGCTTCGACAGCTGATGCCAAACTTAAGGGCATGGTCGTTAAGGTTAACAAAGTTGAAAAGAAAATAATCAATACAAAGCGACAAAAAATAATTCCAGCTTGTTGCAAAGCATAATCTGTGATTCTCACAAACGAAAACTCAAATAAAACATTCCCATTAGAAATGAAAAACAGTTGGAAAATAGTTGTGAAGGCAATCAAGAAAAACATAGACTTCAAGCCCTGAATAAAAAATGAAAGAGATACTCCTGACAAGGCAATAAATATCCCTGTCGCTATAAAAAGAATTAGATTCGTCAAGGGATTATTAGCCCAAAAAACAATTAAAATCAGTAGCATCATAGCCAGTAATTTACTACGCGGATCCAATCGGTGAACAATCGAATCCCCTGGGATATAACGCCCCAAAATCATACTATCCATTTAGCGACTCCTTGAACTCCTCTATCTTAATCGGTAATCGTTTAAATGACACGCCTCTATCAGCCAATCGTTTACAAAAGGCCGTAATTTTAGGTACTCCCAACTGCACTTCTTCCATAAAGACAACATCTTGAAAGACATCACTTGGTTTACCACCCTTAACTAAACGTCCCTTTTCCATCACATAGACTTGATTTGCATATTCAGCAACATCATCCATCAAATGCGTTACCAAGACAATGGTCATCCCTGACTGGTGGAGTTTTTTGAACAAATTCATCAGCTCTTTTCTTCCCAGGGGATCTAGGCCTGCTGTGGGCTCATCTAAGACTAATATGGCTGGTTCCATGGCAAGTATGCCTGCAATGGCGACACGTCTCATTTGTCCACCTGACAGCTCAAACGGACTGCGATCAAAAAGTGATTCATCAATTCCAACCAGATCCAGTTTCTCACGAGCAATCTGCTCCGCATCTTCTTCAGAAACTCCAAAATTTTGCGGTCCAAAAGCAACGTCTTTCAAAACCGTTTCTTCAAAAATCTGATTTTCAGCAAACTGAAATACCAAGCCAACCTGTTTTCTAATTTGACGAATATCTTTATTTTTAGAAGTCGAAGTGATTAAGGTATCAAAAACTCGCACACTCCCTTGGCTTGGCACCAATAAACCATTTAAGAGTTGTAAAATAGTTGATTTACCACTACCTGTGTGGCCAATTAAAGCCGTATAAGAACCATCTTCAATCGTCAAAGAAACATCCGACAAAGCTGTTGAAGCTAAGGGAGTCCCTTCTTGATATGTAAAACTCACATTTTCTAGAGCAATGCCCATAGTTTATCCTCTAGCTCACTTTCTGTCAAATAATTTTCAGGCAAATCATAGCCATTCTGGCTCAAAGAATGTTTTAATTGATTGGCAAAAGGATCGTCTAATCCAATTTGATCTAAATCATTTCGAGAGAAAAGTTCTCTTGGACTGCTAGTTGATTCAATTTCCCCTTTTTTCATGACCAATACAAGATCACTCATGGCAACTTCTTCCAAATCATGGGTAATGGAAATGACCGTCATATCATAGTCTTTTCGAATTCCTTTTACTGTCTCAATCAGTTCTCTACGTCCCTCAGGATCCAACATACTCGTTGCTTCATCTAGGATTAAAATAGCTGGTCTTAGGGCTACAACACCTGCAATAGCCACACGTTGCTTTTGGCCACCTGATAGACGTGCTGGCTCTCTCTTTTTAAAGTCCAACATGCCAACCAAATCCAGAGCTTCTTCCACTCTCTTTTTCATTTCTTGACGAGAAAGTCCCTGATTTTCCAAACCAAAGGCAACATCATCTTCAACAGTCGCTCCAACAAATTGATTGTCTGGATTTTGAAAAACCATACCGATTTGACGACGTATATTCCAAACATTTTCCTCAGTCAACCGTTGACCATCAATTACAATCTCTCCAGATTCTGCTTCCAGTAAGCCATCAATTAAGCGAACCGTCGTTGATTTACCACTACCATTATGCCCTACAATCGAAAGCCATTCTCCACGTTTCACGTGAAACGTAATATCCTTCACATCATGGTACTCCTGACTTTCCTTATAGCGAAAAGAAAGATTTTTTACATCAATTATTGATTTCATTTCGAACCAAATGTCCCTTTAAATACATAGGCACTACCCTTGAAATAATCATAGCCAGAGTAGATAGTGAAAAACAAGGCTACATAAAGTAGAACTTGACCAAGCAAAGTCCAATGTAATAGCAAGAAAATAATGGCAAACATCTGACTAAAAGTTTTAATTTTTCCAGGCATTGCTGCTGCTAAAACTGTTCCACCAGTTTCAACCAGTAAAAGCCTCAAACCTGTCACAGCCAACTCACGACAAATAATCATTGCAACAATCCAAGCCGGAGCCATACCTAACTCAATCAGCATAATAAAAGCCGACATAACTAGTAGCTTATCCGCCATAGGATCTGCAAATTTACCAAAATTACTGACCACATTCCATTTACGAGCTAAATATCCATCTAAATAGTCTGTAATACTGGCAATAGCAAAGATAATAGCTGCTACTATATGACTCTCTATCGAATTTCCTACTGTTAAAATAAAGATAAAAATAGGTATAAAAAGAATTCGACCTATTGTTAAGATATTTGGAATTTGTTCTTTTTTCATTCGTTTTTCCTTAATTTTTAGTAAAGGTTACATTGATTTGTCCAGTCTGAGCTGTTAATTTCGATAAATCAACAGTCTGATTATCTACTGTCAAAGCAACACCTTTTACAACACCTAACGTAATTATTACAGGATTTTTAGTTGAAACGCTTGTTTCCGCACTTTTATTATCCGGTGATAAAGTCACACCCCCCTCAAGATCACTTTCTGAAACACTAACCCAACTTCTAGCATCTGACACTGATAATTGCAATTTTGCAGTGTCTTTACTCGTTTTATAAGCAACTTCTACTCGATTTCCTTCACCCGATACCGTTATAGCTGGTTCAGTATTCGAAGAATTACTTGATGAACTACTACTAGTTGAAGATGGAGTTGCAGAACTAGTCGAGCTTGTTGCTTGGACTACACTATAACTAGACGCAGATGAACGCTCCGGTTGAGTCTGGATATAATTCCAAACATAATAAGTCACAAAAATTACAATCGATAGTGCAAAGAGTATAAAATAAAATAAAGGTAAAAATGATGTCTTATTTTTCTTACTTGAACGTCTCCTGCCTGTCAACTCGTCTTCATCAACATCTACTTCCTCATAAGTAATCATGCTCCCAGAATCATAAGCATCCAAGACAATTCGCTCATCTAGCTCAACTGCCCACGCATACTTTCTCAAAAAAGAACGAGTATAAAATGGACTAGGAAGTTGATCAAAATCATCAGCTTCCATCGCTTCCAACATATCCAACTGAATTTCTGTTTTTTTGTGTAATTCTTCTAAAGTCAACCCTTGGTTGGTTCTAGCTAAACGTAAAACCTCACCAATTGTTTTTTTCCTCATACTTGTCATTCCTTCTTTCTAGTTTCTATTATGTTTCTAGTGTCTATTATGATTAGTTACTACGATGGGAATATTGTAAAATCAACTATATCACCATCATCTATTAAATGATATCCAGCATCAAGGACATCCTCTAAAGTAATTTCCTGTAAAATTTTCGGAAAATCAAAGATTGTCTCACCCTGTCCAAAAGCATCATATTGCGTTGCAATAAATTCAAGAGAGTTCATGCTACTGAAAAATTCTCCAAACATCTCTCTTTTGATAATATCTAAATGATCCTCTGTAATATCTAAATCCTTTGTGAAATTACGAATAGCCTTTTTAAACTGATGAGATAAAGCAACTGGCTCTTTTGTATCCATTGTCAACATAACAAAATGAAAGCGACTTGTTACTTCAACTTCAAGAGATAAGGACGCATCAATTTTACCTGATTCATATAATTTCTGAAAACGATCCGAAGTCCAACCAAACATCATTGCAAATAATAATTTTAATAAAATATGATGTCGATAGCAATCCACTGCAGCAACTTCTCGATTACCTCTAATCCCAATCGCTAGTTTGGGAGAAGACACTTCCATTCTCATACTGTCTGTGTGCTTTACAGCTTGTAAAACAAACTTTTCTCTTGCTACTTCCTGAACATCTAAATCTTCCAGTTCTTTTCTTTCAAAATAGTCCTGTACTTGATCCACATCAAAATTACCAACTAAAAACAGAGACATGTTTACAGGTTTGTAAAATCTTGTAAAATTTTCTTGCAAATTAATTAGATTGATTTGGGAAATGGACTCCTCACTTCCAACTATATCAGTTGCTAAAGGTGTGCCAGGATACAAATTCGCTAGAGTTAAAAAGAATAAACACGAATCTGGATCATCTTGATACATTTCTCGTTCTTGCTGGATAATATCCTGCTCTCTTAAAATGGAATCTTCAGTAAAATGTGCTGATGTCACCAATTCATCAAGTAAATTTACATTCTCTAAGAGATGATCCGTTGCTGAAAAAAGATAGTTTGTTTTTGTAAAGCTTGTAAAGGCATTACTATCTGCACCTAGACTCGTAAAAGCTGACATCAAATCGCTAGCATCTTCTCTCTCAAATAATTTATGTTCAAGAAAATGAGCAATTCCTCCAGGATATTCTTTTACATCTCCGTCAACTTCTGTGACAAGCGTATCTACCGAACCAAACTGTACAGTTACACTCCCGTAAACCTCTTTAAATTCCTTTTTAGGCAAAAGAGCAACTGTCAATCCATTTGACAAACGAGTTTGATAAACCATTTCTTTTACAGCTGGATAGTATTTTTCTTCAAAAACAACCTTTGTCATTCTATTCCTTCCATAAAGTAAATCGCCTGTAGTTTCACATTATTAGCTGCTCTACAAATAGCCTCTTTGTCAACTTGCTCGAGTTTTGCAATCCAACTTTTAAAGTCTGCTGAAGATTTTCCAAGTAAGGCATTTTGATAAGCACGTTCAATCAATGAACCTTGATTATCTTGAGAAAGCAACAAAGACCGACGAATCATTTCCTTTGTCTGCTCTAGCTCAAGCTCTGTAAAATAACCTTTTTTTAAATCAAGTAATTGATTATTCATCATTTTTCTAGCCTGATTCCTATTTTCTCGATCAATGCCAGCATACATCCTCAAGAATCCACTAAACAAATCAAGCTGACTTGAAATAGTATAAGCCAATCCAGCATTTTCACGGACATTTGTAAATAGTTTAGAGTGAGCAAATCCACCAAGTAAACCATTCATTACAATCATGGGTAAATGTTGCTCATCACCATATTCAGAAGGGCAATGATAACCTAATTCCAAAATGGATTGTCCCACATTTTTCCGAACCATACCTTCTTGTAGGATATTGGAATAAGGTTGACAATACTGAACCTTCACATCTCCTTTTCGACCTTTAAAGTTAAATGATTCTAATACATTTTGAATTTCAACCTCATTAAAGTCACCTAGGAAAAAGAAATCTATTCGATCATTGGCCAAAAATTCTTGGAAACAAGAGTAAGAACTTTGTGGAGTTTCAACTAAAATACGATTTCGTAAATCACTGTATTCCAATTTGAGACGTTCATCATAAAAAAATAATTTATCTAATTCTTTATGTGCGAAATAAAAAGAATCATCCATATCAGCTGCTAAACTTGCTAGTAATTGTTTTTTCTCAATTTCAAATAAGGCCGAATCAAACCCATTGTCAACTACTACGGGTGAAAAAAGAGTTTCTTTTACAAGTTCCAAAACCTGAGAAGTTAGCACATTTTTCCTACTTAAAAACTCATCACGAACATAGGTAAATGTCAATTCTACAATGTGACTTTGCCCTCTTCTGAAACAATTGGTTGACATATCTGTACCGTATAGACTGGCCAAATGTTTTCTCAAATCTTGAGAAGTGGGGTACATCTGATTAACAGTCTCTAGCATACTCGCACTCAACATGCGACCTGCAATCGTATCAAGAGATAATGGAGCGGTAAAACGCACGGTGATTTTGTTCGTTTTAAACTTTTTTGATTGGATAAAATGTGTTGAAATTCCATGCACTAACTCCATGATTTACCTCCTTATATACAGACTTCTATTATATCACGAAAACCTGAAATTTTCTTGTTCTCTGTAACACTTTTGAAATAAAAATCGCTTACATTTCTCCCTATTTCTCTCACTATTTTTAGGAAAATATGGTATAATACCAAAGATTGAGGTGAATTATGGAATACAAATTATTTGAAGAATTTATTACCCTCCAAGCACTACTCAAAGAACTTGGAATTACACATAGCGGAGGAGCTATCAAATCATTTCTCTCTGAACATTCTGTTTACTTTAATGGGGAATTAGAGAATCGTCGTGGTAAAAAACTTCGTATTGGTGATAAAGTTGACATCCCTGACATGAATATTGACATCTTGTTGACACAACCTACTTTTGAAGAACAAGATGAATACCAGGCTGATAAAGTTGAAAAAGAACGAATCGCTAAACTCGTCAAAGAGATGAATAAGGGAGTAAAAAAAGACAACTCTAAACCTACTTCATCACCAAAAAGCAAACAAGCTCCGCGATTCCCTGGTAGATAATCATGTGGCTACAACACCTATCTCTCAAAACTTTTCGCAACTATAAAGAGACGAAAATAGACTTTAATCCTAAATTAAATGTCTTTTTAGGACGCAATGCACAAGGAAAAACAAATATGTTAGAGGCTATCTATTTTTTAGCCTTAACACGTAGCCATCGAACTCGAACAGATAAAAATCTCATTCATTTTGATGAGGAACAGCTTCATCTTTCAGGTCTTGTTCAGAAAAAAACTGGATCCATTCCTCTAGAAATCGAACTAACACAAAAAGGCCGTGTGACAAAAGTTAATCATTTAAAACAGGCACGCCTTTCAGACTATGTAGGACACATGAATGTTGTCCTATTTGCTCCTGAAGATTTACAACTAATTAAAGGAGCACCTTCAGTTCGACGAAAATTCATTGATATGGAGCTTGGGCAAATTAAGCCCATCTATCTATCAGATTTAACCAATTATAACCATATTCTTAAGCAAAGAAATACCTATTTAAAATCAGCTCAAACAATAGATGAAACATTCCTTTCTGTGTTAGATGATCAGCTAGTTGATTATGGATGTCGTGTAATGAATCACCGCTTAGATTTCATAAAAAAACTAGAATCATTTGGTCGTAAGAAACATTTTGAACTCTCTAATCAGATTGAAGAGTTGTCAATATCCTATCAATCTTCTGTCAAGCCAACTGACAAAGAAGACTTATCCGAATCTTTCAAAATTGCTTTAGAAAAAAGTAGGTCCAGAGATTTATTTAAAAAGAATACTGGTGTCGGTCCTCATCGAGATGACATTTCTTTTTATATAAATGGGATGGATGCTAGTTTCGGAAGCCAAGGACAACATCGTAGTCTCGTCCTCTCGATAAAATTAGCAGAAATCGAATTAATGGAAAGCATTACTACAGAATCTCCAATATTACTGCTTGACGATGTTATGAGCGAACTTGACAACACTAGACAACTAAAATTATTAGAAACGATTTCTCATTCAATCCAAACCTTTATCACAACAACAAGCTTAGATCATCTTCAAAATCTGCCAGAAAATCTAAGTATCTTTACTATTCAGGATGGTAAAGTTAGTGTAAATTAAAATTGACAACATCGTAAAAGAACTCCTGTTTTCGCAGGAGTTCTTTTGATTGTTTTTTACATAGAATAATTTGGTGCCTCATTAGTAATTTGTACATCATGAGGATGGCTCTCTTTCAAACCAGCACCAGACATTTCTATAAATTGAGCATTATCGTGTAGTTCTTTAAGGTTAGCTGCACCACAGTAACCCA
>ERZ651108.1230-NODE-1230-length-11512-cov-12.802828_pt1 | contig 11512 bp, 6 predicted proteins | sample MGYA00512173_ERZ651108 | MGnify/ENA metagenome assembly ERZ651108 | reverse complement strand
TGTCGTGGATTTATGAAAATCGTCGTGTGATTTGCCCTATTTTACCGCATGAAATGACGCTTTTTATCGTGTGATTTGCCCTATTTTACACGATGAAATGACGCAGATTATTGTCTCCTTTCAAAAGAACAATGGGGTAAACTCCATAACCCATTGACTTTCTTTCATTTATTTAGCAACAAGATTTTAGGCATATTCAGAAACAAAGTGAGGCTCTTTGGGCTTAGTTTCCATTGCTTTCATCGACCGACTAATTAAAACAGACACTTAGAATTGCACAACATAAGGAGATGATTTGGTTAAAGGGACGAGACTATAAGCATAAAAAAGAGGCTGCAGGGATAATTCCTTGCAGTCTCTTTTCTTTTGAAGCAGATGATTTATTTAATGAACTTATGCGATGCAAGCATATTCTTTGGATCGAGGGCCTCGTCAAGTTCTTCTTTCGTTAGCAAGCCTTTTTCGAGTACAATGTCGTAAACGGAGCGGTTAGTCTCAAGGGCTTCCTTCGCAACCTTTGTGCTATTCTTGTATCCAATGTATGGATTGAGCGCGGTAACGATGCCGATTGAGTTCTTAACCATTTCGTAACAACGTTCTTTGTTGACTGTAATGCCGAGCACACATTCCTCAGTTAACGTGTCAATAGCATTGTGAAGCCACCATAAACTCTCGAAGAGACACTCGGTGATTACAGGCTCCATAACGTTCAATTCAAGTTGACCTGCCTCGGCAGCAAACGTTACTGTGGTGTCGTTTCCTATGACTTTGAAGCATACTTGATTAGTAACTTCTGGGATAACGGGATTGACTTTACCCGGCATAATCGATGAACCTGGGGCCTTAGGAGGCAGATTTATCTCGTTAAGACCACAGCGCGGACCAGATGCCATGAGGCGGAAGTCGTTGCAAATCTTAGAGAGTTTCACTGCCAAACGCTTCAAAGCACCACTGAAACTAACGTAAGCGCCTGTGTCAGGAGTAGCTTCTACGAGGTCGATTGCAGACACAAAAGGTTCTCCAGTGAGTTTACTTAGGTTGGCAGCACATAGCTTTGCAAAGCCCGGTACAGCGTTAAGACCTGTTCCAATGGCTGTACCACCCATGTTAATCTCATGTAAGAGTTTGATGTTTCGTTCCAAGTTGAGAATCTCTTCCTCAAGATTGTTGGCATAAGCATTAAACTCTTGGCCCGCCGTCATAGGCACTGCATCCTGCAACTGGGTGCGTCCCATCTTCAAAACATCCTTGAACTCTTCGCCCTTATAACGCAAAGCGCTGATCAATCCCGTTAGACTGGCCACAAGACTCTTATTCATTCGGATGAGCGCAAGACGTATAGTAGTGGGATAAACATCATTAGTGCTCTGACCACAATTAACATGATCGTTAGGATAACAATACTGATATTCTCCCTTTTTGTGTCCCATTATCTCAAGAGCTCGGTTGGCTATCACCTCATTGGCATTCATATTAACCGATGTTCCGGCTCCACCTTGCATCATATCTATAGGGAAATCCTCGTGAAACTTACCGTCAATAATCTCTTGACAGGCTTGACTTATGGCACCAGATATCTCATCATTGATCACGCCTAAGCTGTGATTGGTTTGCACTGCAGCTAATTTCACATAGGCAATTGCCACAACATAGTCGGGATAATCACGCATTTTCTTTCGTGAAATGTGGTAGTTGTTGATTCCACGCTGTGTTTGTACGCCATAATAAGCATTGATTGGCACTTTAAGTTCGCCCAAAAGATCGGACTCTACTCTAAATTTTTCTTCTGACATAGGTGTTGTTTTTGAAGTGTTTACTATGGAATGGAGTTATCTTTACTATCGAAAGGTGCTCCGATTCCGGTAAATAAATAAATTCTTTTGATTGCTAAGAAGTCGACTCTTGCCGCAGTTTGTCACGCCTATCCTGCCCTTTCGCGAGGAAAAGTGAGGCATAGGGGCCGACAAGTTGATGAAAATGAAAGCCCCTATTATATATAAGGTATAGACGTTTTGCTTTGATTGACTCGCTACTCAGCGCTGATGCGCAGCACGATTCACGTTGGAAAGCGCCCTTTTCTGTCGTGAGAAGGGACGACACCGACAACGCATTCGGCAGAGAAATCAACTGAGATGATGCCATATAAGCAATGATAACGTTTTATAGAAACAAACTTTTTGTCTCGTTCTTGAATACAAAGATAAATGAAAAATGTCATAACTTATTTACAAAATCCTGCATTGTTTTTGTAAAAAAGCAAACAAATCATCTTGTTTTCCCAAAGGAGTTATAGAGACGTTTCGGTTGTATGATGCAACGCATAGTATTTTATTTCAGCATGCTGTAAGCCAAATGATAACCCACACAGCATTCAAAGGCAAAGACCATAAAGGAAGATTAAAAAACACAACAAGTGAAACGCGCTCACAATTCCTATGATTTTATAGCGTAATCTGAGGCAAAACGCACGACGAAATGAGGCAGATTGCAAGATGATTAACCTCACTTTACATTATATGAAAATAGAGTTAAAGAAGCAATTAATTTCTATCTATTAAGTCTTTTTAATGATAGATTTACAGCATGCTACTTAAAAAATCTATAAATTTGTATTTAATTCTTGAATCATTAGTAAAAGATAATCGGATAACCCATTAGTTAGGTATGAAGAAAGAGATGCTGTTGATGGCTATCATCACGTTGATTGTAGTCACAGGATGCCGCAAAAACAAGGAAAACAGCGACCAAACGGTCTACGCAGTAACGTCTCCTTGGGTAACCAATACACAAGTTTCAAAGAACTATGTGGCCAATATTGAATCGCGAAAAAACATAGAAGTACGCGCGCAGCAAGAGGGAATCTTGCAGCAAGTCTATGTCACTGAAGGGCAACAGGTGCGAGCCGGTCAGCCGCTTTTCCGCATTTCGATTGTTGGAGCGCAACAGAATGTGGCGCGGGCAAAGGCAGAAGCCGAGCAAGCACGCATTGAACTGCAAAACACAACAACGCTAACGAGGGGGCAAATTGTTTCGCCCAATGCACAAAAGATGGCTAAAGCGAAGCTCAATGCAGCCTTGGCAGATTATAAATTGGCACAGATTCAAGCACGATTATGCTTAATCAGCGCCCCATTTACAGGCGTTATAGGAAGTCTTCCGAAAAAGATTGGAAGCTTAGTGCAGGGAGGTGACTTGCTCACTACACTATCCGACAACTCGTCACTCAACGTATATTTCAACATCTCTGAACCCGAATATATAGACTATCAGCAACATTCTGCCGAACGAAATAAACTTCCTTTGACGCTGATTCTTGCCAATGGAAGCGCCTTTTCGGCTAAAGGCTACATCCAAAACATAGCTGGTGAGTTTGACAGTAGCTCTGGAAATATTGCTCTTCGCGCCCGCTTTGCCAATCCGAAAGGCTTGCTTCGCAATGGCGAAACAGGCACAGTGCGCATCAATATGCCTTTACACAACGTGTTGGTAATCCCACAACAGGCCACGTATGAAGAGGAAGACCGCCGCTATGTGTTTGTTGTTGATGGCGCAGGCTATGCACATTCACGCGAGATTAAAGTGGCATTTGAACAACCAGAGGTGTTTATTATCGCCGAAGGAGTAACTGCCAACGACAAGATTCTATTGAGTGGAGTGCAGAAAGTGCATGATGGTCAACACGTAAAGACGCGTTATTACACACCAAGTGAAGCCATGAAGCGTGTTCAACTGAATGCCGACTAAGGCTTTCAGGTGGCTTTTCATCACGCTTTACAACCGAAAAAAGTTCTCACACCATATTATTTCATGATGAGAACAACCATTTATAAGAAGAAAAAAAGACGCTAATAAACAGTCAATATGTTTCAAAAGTTTATTCGAAGACCAGTACTTGCCATCGTTGTTTCATTGGTAATCGTCTTCATTGGCATTCTTTCGCTGTTCAATTTACCCATTACTCAGTTCCCATCTATATCCCCTCCAAAGGTTAATGTGGTAGCCGATTATCCGGGAGCCAACAATGAACTGATGATTAAGTCAGTGCTTATACCTCTTGAACAGGCACTGAATGGTGTGCCGGGAATGAAGTATATCGAGTCGGATGCAGGCAATGACGGCGAAGGAGAGATAAACATTGTCTTCAAACTTGGTACAGATCCAAATGTCGATGCTATCAATGTGCAAAACCGAGTGTCGGCAGCGACCAACAAACTACCGCCAGCTGTTGTGCGCGAAGGTGTGAAAATATCTCGTGAGGAGCCTAACATCCTCATGTATATCAACCTATATAGCGATGATCCTAAAGTCGATCAGAACTTCCTTTTCAATTATGCGGACATCAATATCTCCCCAGAACTCGCCCGCGTTGATGGCGTTGGAGATCTTGATATCCTTGGAACGAGGAGCTTTGCCATGCGTGTTTGGCTCAAGCCTGATAAGCTTACAGCCTATGGTTTGTCTGCAAGCGACATCACAGATGCCTTACAACAGCAGAGCATTGAAGCCTCTCCAGGCAAGCTTGGGGAAAGTTCGGGCAAGCATGCACAAAGCTTTGAGTATGTGTTGAAGTATCCGGGACGTTATACAACGCCTGAAGAGTATAGCAATATTGTCGTGAAATCAACTCCTGATGGGCAGTTTGTTAGACTCAAAGATGTAGCAGATGTGAGCCTCGGGAGTGAGGTTTATGACATATATTCTACGTTGAATGGTCACCCATCCGCAGCCATAACACTGAAACAAGCCTATGGATCGAACGCGCGACAAGTTATTCAGAACGTCAAGAAAACTATGGCTCACCTTCAAAAAGACATGCCAAAGGGCATGCATTATGAGTTGAGTTACGACATCAGTAGATTCCTTGATGCCTCTATAGAAAAGGTAATTCACACGCTGTTTGAAGCCTTTATACTCGTTGGTTTCGTTGTATTCTTGTTCCTTGGAGACTGGCGTTCTGCCCTCATTCCATGCCTTGCAGTCCCTGTTTCGCTAATAGGTAGCTTCGCAGTCATGAATGCTTTCGGCATAACGCTTAACATGATATCGCTCTTTGCCTTAGTAATGGCGATTGGAATCGTGGTCGATGATGCCATTGTGGTAATCGAAGCGGTCAATGTGAAGATAGCCCAAGAAGGCTTAGAACCTTTGGAAGCCACGCAAAAGGCAATGAAAGAAATCAGTGGAGCCATAGTAGCCGTGACATTAGTTATGGCATCTGTGTTCATTCCTGTAGCCTTTATGGGTGGCCCGGAAGGCATGTTTTATCGGCAGTTTTCAATCACAATAGCTTCTGGAATCGTGCTTTCGGGCTTCACAGCCCTAACACTTACGCCCTCGCTTTGTGCGCTAATATTGACTCGAGAGCGTGATAACCACATCAAAAAGACGTGGCTTAATCGTGTACTTGATAAGTTTAATGCGGGCTTTGACAAAGGAATCGGCGGCTATCGCAACGTGCTTCAACGCACTGTTTCGAGGAAGATTATCACGCTTCCGCTATTACTTTTGTTCTGCATTGGAGCCTTCTTTATCAACAATTCGTTACCATCGGGCTTCATTCCTCAAGAAGATCAGGGTATGATTTACGCTGTAATTGAGACACCACCTGGTGCTACTATTGAGCGAACGAATAAGGTTGCACATCAACTTGCGAGTATAATTGCAAAGGAAGATGGCGTAGAAAGTGTGTCTTCTTTGGCTGGATATGAGATCCTTTCTGAAGGAACCAGCGCCAACTCTGGTTCGTGTTTGATTAATCTTAAGCCTTGGAAGGAACGCAGTCGGACGGCAAAAGAGATTATCAATGACCTTGAAAGTAAGTGCCAACAGATAACAGATGCCAACATAGAATTCTTCGAACCACCTTCTATTCCAGGCTATGGTGCGGCGTCAGGTTTCGAGCTTCGACTCCTCGATAAGACTGGAAGTAACGACTATCATGCTATGGAAAAGGTCAGCAAGAGCTTTGTTTCAGCTCTTAATAAGCGTCCAGAGATAGGCTCAGCCTTTACCTTTTACTCGGCCAGTTTCCCTCAATACATGCTTCGAGTAGATAATAATATCGCCGCACAAAAAGGCATTACGCTCGGTACAGCCATGGATAATCTCTCCACATTGATTGGTTCTGACTACGAAACGGGCTTCGTTCGATTTGGTAAGCCCTATAAGGTCATCGTGCAAGCCGACCCAAAATATCGTGCTTTTCCACAAGACTTGATGCAGTTAAATGTTAAGAACAACCAAGGTGAAATGGTGCCTTATGCCGACTTCTTACACATGGAAAAGGTATATGGAATGAGTGAGATGACGCGGCATAATCTATATAATTCTGCCGAAGTTACAGGCTCAGCAGCAGCTGGATACAGTAGTGGTCAGGCCATCAAAGCTATCGAAGAGGTGGCTGCTTCGACGCTACCTCACGGCTATGATTACGACTTTGCCGGCATCACTAAAGACGAAGTAGACCAAGGAAACCAAGCGTTGATCATCTTTATTGTATGTTTAACGTTCGTCTATCTCATCCTTTCAGCACAATATGAGAACTTCCTTTTGCCGCTTCCAATTATTACTTGTCTACCTGCGGGCATCTGTGGAACGTTCATTTTCCTAAAACTCACGGGATTGGAAAACAACATCTACGCCCAAGTTGCTATGGTCATGCTGATTGGTTTGCTTGGAAAGAATGCCGTGTTAATGGTTGAATATGCCGTGCAACGCCACAACTTAGGCAAGAGTATACGTGCAGCGGCCATTGAAGGTGCGGCAGCTCGCTTCCGTCCTATACTCATGACATCGTTCGCTTTCATAGCCGGCTTGCTGCCATTAGTATTTGCTCATGGTGCAGGGGCTATTGGAAACCGAACCATTGGCACGGCAGCTGCGGGTGGAATGCTATTCGGAACATGCTTCGGACTCATTCTCGTTCCGGGATTGTATTATATCTTTGGGCGCATGGCCGACCATGTAAAGATGGTTCGTTACCAACGAAACAAGCCATTGACTGAGGAGAAAGACAAACGATATAAACTTGAAAATGATGAAAAGAAATAATATTTTCCTTCTTATTCTGCTTGCCATCGGAGTGTCATCTTGCAAGACTCCCCAAGCGACGCAAGTCAATAGCCGCACACGTTTGCAGCTACCCACGCAATATAATGGTGATACGCTAACGGCGAAGACTACGCCTACGTCATGGAAAATGTTTTTCACCGACCCACAACTCAAGGCACTTATCGACTCCGCTTTAGTCAATAATCAAGACTTAAAGATAACATTGCAGCAGATAGCTGTAGCAAAAAGCGGAATGATTGCAGCCAAAGGAGCCATGCTTCCATCGCTTTCCGTGGGGGCTGAAGTAGGAGTTAGCAAGGCCGGACGATACACAAGTGAGGGTGCCGGCAATGCTTCTACCGAGATGACTCCTGGAAAACTCATCCCCGATCCACTCATGAACTATCACCCTGGCTTTGCCTTTGACTGGGAACTCGACCTCTTTGGCAAGTTGAAGTCAAGCAAGAAAGCGGCTGTCGAGCGTTATTTGGCAACCTTAGAAGGCCAGAATGCCGTGCGCGCTTCATTGATTTCACAGGTCGCAAGCAATTATTATACCTTGTTGGCCTTAGATAACAAGCTCGCACTTATACGCAAATATATCGATCTTCAGCGTCAGGCGGAGAAGATAGCTGAGATACAAAAGGAGGCCGATAGCGACACAGAACTGGCTGTTGAGAAGTTCAAAGCAGAGCTTGCAAAGGCGCGTTCGCAGGAGTTTGCATTGAAACAAGAGATTACTGAATGTGAAAATGCACTCAACTTACTGCTCGGTCGTTACCCAACGCCTATTCAACGAGATGCCAAACAGTTGTTGAATGAAGACGTGAAAACAATCGTTACAGGACTTCCTTCCAATCTCTTGAGCCACCGACCCGATATCCGTCAGGCTGAACATGAACTCGCTGCAGCGCATTGGGACATTGAAACGGCGCGCAAAGCCTTCTTGCCTTCGGTGAACATTAGTGCCACTTTAGGACTTGAAGCCTTTAATCCTACCTACCTAACGCGTATGCCAAAGTCGCTCGCTTACAGTGTTGTGGGAGGACTAACTGCACCACTTATCAACCGAAAAGCTATCGAAGCGAACTTCCAACAGGCTGACGCCGCACAGCTACAAGCCTTATATGAATATGACAAAACACTGCTCACAGCTTATTCAGAGGTATGTACGCTGCTGTCAAAGAACAAGAATCTCGCCGCCTATTATGCGTTAAAAGAGGAAGAAGTGAAGACTTTGGAACACTCGGTTGAAGTATCTCATCAACTCTATATGAACGGACGAGCTACTTATCTCGATGTACTTGAGGCCGAACGCGATGCACTTGATGCCCAAATGGAACTGCTTGAAACTCGTCAACAGCAGCTTTCCTGTGTCGTAGACCTATATAGAAGTCTTGGAGAATAAGGCTCATCAAACTCAAAAGCAAATAATTTTTTGAAATGATTTATTCGTAATCACTAAATTTTTCAGCGGCAAACATATTGTGATTTTGATTTAGGTATGCTTATAAACAAGAACCATCACATTATGTTTCTATATAAAACGCATTGAGAAATATACATATCAACACTATCAGTGTTGCGTTTTTTCTGCGTAATCCGCCATGGCAACATAAACTCATAAACCAAGCCAAGAAAAAGAAGAAACGAGGAAGAGGTATATAATGGATAGCTCTTCTCTATTTCCAATCACCAAAAAACTCAATGATGACGCAAATGAACGAAATTCTTATCAAAAACGCTTGTTATTCAAAGCAAATGATTATCTTTGCAAACAGAATAACAAGCGTTCTTTGTTGATGTAGAAACATGCGACAGAAAGCACTTCGCTCGTTTCCAAATCGTTACCTGTTTAGTTTGTATCACAAGGTAACTTCTTCTTTCTCAATTAGATACATTTTAAGAATTATCTTGCAATGTAATATGTGCTCTTTTATTCTCTTGCAACAAGTTCTGTATAATTTTATCAAATTGTATCATGAATACAACAGATGAAAGTTAAAATAACTAAAGCATACGTCTAATCACTTGCTTTGGACTAGTTTATGATATATCTTTGTAGCAGAATACAAACAAATACGATTATACTATTATGAAAAAAGGTCTTTTTATAGGTGCTTTATTCGTTGGTGCGCTTGCTTTCAGTAGCTGTGCCAGCAAAAAGGATTTGGAGAATTGTCGTACAGAGAATAGTAAACTTACGGAAGACTATCAGAGTGCGAAGGAAACAATTGCAGCCAATAATGCTCGCATTAAGAGCTTGGAGGATCAGTTGGCTCAGGCAAGAGAAAGTGCTGCCGCATTACAAGGAAGTCTTGACAATAGTTTGAGAAATGCTAATTCGAACAACATAAATATTTCGAAGCTTGTTGATCAAATCAATGAGAGTAATCAGTATATTCGCCATTTAGTAGAGGTGAAGTCGAAGAGTGACTCATTGAATATGGTGCTGACGAATAACCTTACTCGCTCGTTGAGTCGTGAGGAGTTGAAGGAAGTTGATGTACAAGTTCTGAAGGGTGTTGTGTATATCTCTTTGGCTGATAATATGCTTTATAAGAGTGGTTCTTATGAGATTAACGATCGTGCTGAGCAGACTTTAAGTAAGATTTCAAAGATTATTACCGATTATAAAGATTATGATGTTCTAATCGAAGGTAATACTGATAATGTGCCAATCAATACCTCAAATGACAAGATGAAGAATATCCGCAATAACTGGGATCTCTCTTGTTTGCGTGCAGCATCTGTAGTACAATATCTGCAAGATCATTTCAATGTTAATCCTAAGCGTTTGACAGCTGGTGGTCGTGGTGAGTATAATCCACTCGCAACTAACGATACAGAGTTGGGTAAGCAGCGTAACCGTCGTACACAGATTATCATTACTCCTAAACTTGACCAGTTTATGGATCTCATTGGTGAGGCTCCAGAGACTAAGGCTACAAAGTAATTTATTGATGAGTAAAAACGTTTTGGTCGGAATACTCTACAATACCCATGGTAATATAAGTGGTTGTTGGTTGTACTTTCCATATATGTGATTTATTTCTGTGAAAAGTGTTACGGGGAAGTAATGTGGTATTTACTGCATTGCTAGAATAGAAAACGTTGATAAATATAAATCTGCATCTTGTCTATTTAATATTGGCAAGGTGTAGATTTTTCCTTTATAATAATATAAGGCTTGTATATGGATATTACTTTTATGATTTTAGCTACATTGGTAGCTGTCGAACACATATATATAATGTGTCTTGAAACGATATTTACTAAATCGAGAACAACTGCGCGTACTTTTAATATGGATGTGGAGGAATTAAGTCGCCCATCTGTATCTACGTTATTTAAAAATCAAGGTGTCTATAACCTTTTATTGGCAGTGCTGATTTTAATAGCTGTTTGGGTAACGAATAATTTGTTTTGGGTGCGTTGTCTTTTGACGTATGTAGCATTGGTGGCTATTTATGGCGGTTTTACAAGTAGTCCAGCTATTATTTTAAAGCAGGGTGCGCCTGCTTTGGTGGCATTAATATATAGTTTTGTTCTATTATAGGTATTTGTTGTTTTTGGCTAAAATTGAAACTTCCTTTGTTTTCGATTTTTCGTTTAAGGGATTATTTCTTGTTTTGTGGCTGTGTAGTGCTATTTTTGTTTTTATGGCTTCCTGGAGTGTGGTAGGGGTGTCTTGGGTGCTGTTTTTGTTGATTTGTGTCAAGGCTTTGGGTGATTTTTAAGTTTTTTGAAAAATAATCTTCAAAACATTTGGTGGGAACGGAAATTCTATATACCTTTGCATCCGCAATTCAGGAAACGAATCACTTACATGATTGACGAAATGATTGCCGGGGCAGCTCGGAAAGAGCATTACGGCCCTGAAAAGAAAGAGTTCTTTGAGAGATTTACATAAACAGAAGAAGTAGTACAAGAAGCGGTCTTTGTGCATGTTTCAACCGTTAAGGTTTGAAAGCATTTGTATGAAGACCGGGTAAAAAGAAACGAACCGTCCGAAGCTTTCGCCTGCCCTTCAGGGGGAAGATGAAAGCCGGAACAATTTCATTGCCAGAAAACTTGATTATCGGATAAGCGTACTGAGACAGACATTACAAACGAAGGTTATAAAGTTGAGGATATAATTATTATTTTTAATTTTTTACTCTTTTACCTTTTTGCCTTTAAAACACTATTTTACAATGGAGAGTTTGATCCTGGCTCAGGATGAACGCTAGCTACAGGCCTAACACATGCAAGTCGAGGGGAAACGGGAAAGCAGCTTGCTGCTTTCTGTCGTCGACCGGCGCACGGGTGAGTAACGCGTATCCAACCTTCCCATAACTAAGGGATAACCTGCCGAAAGGCAGACTAATACCTTATGTAATCCTTTGATGGCATCAGATAAGGATAAAAGATTTATCGGTTATGGATGGGGATGCGTCTGATTAGCTTGTTGGCGGGGTAA